>Ga0255371_10111_pt1 | contig 15283 bp, 14 predicted proteins | sample ANMaggSSYBR01I12_FD_182097 | JGI IMG/M metagenome (GOLD analysis project Ga0255371, IMG submission 182097) | Sediment cell enrichment communities from methane seep in Santa Monica Basin, California, United Staets - ANME aggregate JGI... | ecosystem: Environmental > Aquatic > Marine > Cold seeps >...
CACATCTGGCAGGAAACAGAATATAAGTATGGAACTGCCAGCCTTGTTGACTGTCGAATTGAGTTAAGGGATTCATCAGAGAAAGACTACATATATGAGTGCCGGGCGGTAATCGTGAAGTGGGCTAATGGTAAAAGATCGGTTTTGATTACGGATATTCCTCGTGAATTACTGGATGCAAGCGAAGTCACAAAGAGATATTTTGACCGCTGGCCACAGCAGGAAAAACAATTCAGAGATGCGAAATCCGGAGTAAATATCCATCGAATTGTAGGTTATGGGATGAAGATCGAGAAGTATGATCGGATGGATGAAAAACATGGTGAGCTGTGTGAAACAATAACCAACCTGAATTTGAAACTGAAAAAACCATTGATGGAGATTGAAGCGATAGAAGAACAGCTTGCTCCTTTGTATTCGAAAGAGAGAAGACTTCGTGAGAAATCCGAGATTGTTGATGGAAAAAGAACTATGAATGAGGTGGACTCAATCGAATTGCAGGAATGTGAAAAACAAGTCAATAAGTATCTTCGTCAACAAAAGGTGATTGAAAGAGAACATAAGGACGATTTTAAGAGGTTGAAGATGTGTTTGAAGGAGGAAAGACGGATCCGGGATAAGGATAAAGTATACAGGATCGATACTGAGCTGGATCAGATCATGACTTGTTTCAAGATGTCATTTATCAATCTCTGCAGTTTGTTTTTGACAAAATGTATGAGCCATGAAAAATATGAACTGTTGACATTGTTCGAATCGATTTTTCAGCTTGAGGGGACAGCTTTTGTTGACTACGAAAAGAAGTTTATTGAACTGGAGATGAATCCAAAAGAACCAGAGTTGATGAAAAAACTTAGTAATGGTCTTTGTGTATTGAATGAGATGGATGTTCATGATATGGATGGGCGGGCTGTGCAGTTTAAGGTGTGAATGGATTGTGTGGTAAAGTTTAAGTTGGCAGAAATTTTGAAATACCCGCAACTCATGTAGAAGAAAAAATTCGTACGAAATTCTTCGATTTCATGAAAACAAGAGATCTATATTTTTTTATGGGTACGCATTTTAGGTTTGGAACCTGGATAATTATTGGAATTTTCTACCCAAAACAGCAAAAAAAAGAGAAAACAGTCCAGGAACGCTTAAAGAATTTTTAAATATTCTAAAAGCGCCATTTTTTAAATATTAATAAAAGGTTTTGGATTGCTATCCACTATTCGAGTATGAATCTTCCATCCCGAAGTCACGGACACCGGGCTGGAAAGCCCGATGCATCAGGGAGGATGCTCAAGGACTTTGCATTCCAGTTAGTAAGGGATTCTATATTTCATTTCAGGCGCAAAATACAATTTAAAAATAAATTTAAAGCATTCTCACCATGTTCTAATCCAATGCTCACATTAAAATGAAATCATAATATGACTGTTCCAATTTTCCAATCATCCAATCCGAGCATGAGAACGAGCGTGGTCCAATAAAATAGAATATGATATGAATAAACAACTTTAAAAGCAATAAGGGAATTGATAAAAGCTAAATTGTTTAAATGAAAATGGCGATCGGTGGAAATAAAATGTCATCTCCTCAAAGCTATCTTAAGAGAATTCCAATATTTTTAGCATCCCCTTCAGATTTGAATATTGAACGAAAATTATTTCACCGAATTATTGATGAAATAAATAGAATAAAAGCAAAATCAAAGGGATTACTTCTTGAAGCTGTCGTCTGGGAAGATTGTTTAATTGGGAAAGGTCGCCCACAGGAAAAAATAAATGAAGAATTAAGGCAAAGCAACCTTGTTGTAATGCTTTTATGGAAAAAATGGGGCACCCCTAGTGGTAAATATTCATCTGGCTTTGAAGAAGAATATGAATTGGCATCTGAAAATGATAAAGATATTATGTTTTTCTTCCGTGAAGTCCCAAATGATATGCTAGTGGATCCAGGTGAACAGTTAAAACAGGTGACTGAATTTGAAAAAAAAATCGAAATAGAAAAGAACTACTTTTATAGTAGATATAAAGATGAAAAAGAATGGGAAAGGAAATTTAAAAATAATTTGAGTAAATGGCTGGATCAAATGCGTTCACACCCTGAAGATAAAATGGAATTGTTCCAACCTCAATCGGATTTAATAACTGGACAAGATATCTCACAAAAGATGGAGCAGGGGAATGAAATAAAGCAAAAGATCGCCATTGAGGAAGAAATAAAACTGGAGAATATTGCCAATCCTATGATTCGAATAGGAGATTACGACATCCCTTACCATCGAACTGAAACAAAGGATTATTTAAGTTGTTCTCTGTTCGGTTATTTCTTAGGCTTTTCAAAAGGAACTTATTCTTTTCATGCGCCTCAGAAATCAATGACCAATTTAGATCATCTAGAGAAAATATTAAAAAAATTCTATGATACTTTTGGAGATTATGAATTTGATAATTCAAGTTTTATAATAAATCAAACATGCTTTGAAAAAAAGGTCAATTACTCATGGTTTGGTTTCGGGCCAAAGAACTTTGTTCAAGCAATTAAAGAGCAAAGTAAAAGATATTCTGAAGCAAGAATTGTGAAACCACATCACAGAGAAGTTGCAGGTTTTGTAGCCCAGAGATTAAATTTCTTATTTTATATTGCTCTTCAACCTGATGTTATTAAAGAAAATTCTACACCAACTTTTGATTATATGCAAGTTGGTTTCATTTTTGGGGAAATACCATTTGACAATAGAAAATTCATTGACTTCTATAAGGGAGCAGGTTTAGAGGAGCCAGATTTAATTGAAAAGATAGAGTTGGATATCATAGAAAAAGATCTGTCAAGTATGAAATTCAATTACGATAAAGAAGGGTTTTTGGTCTATAAAAATCTTTTTGATAGCGAACATTGGGTTTCCAAAGTAATTTTAAAAAATCCATTTTATGGTGATAAGAAGATCGAAGAATATTTATATAGAACTGAAAAATTGATTGTTAATCTCACAGATCATCACCCATTAGAAATGCAGAAAAACTATTTTTTAAGAGAATTAAAAATAATTCCAATACCATACTATAATTTTCCATTTGTTGCATTGAGCATACTTGGAAATTGGTAATTAAACTTAAAGCACTTTGTTAAAATGAATTTTTGAGTAAATATTCGGCGCTTGACCTCAAATTTGATGAGACTGTTGCGGATTCACATCGTCTTTATAGAGCATGAGCCTCCCATCGTCTTCAGCCCCAGCCGTTCCACCGTCGGACTGCAAGTTCAAGGCATCCTCAACCTTGCATTGGATGTCCATACTTGCGATATTACACGAGTCACTACGGTATACCCCGTACAAATGTACCGGGCCTGTATATAGCGATTTTCCGTATTTATCTCCTGTTATGCTCATATGTATTATGTGCCGAGATATATTTCTCAACCACATCCCAGCCATTACCCACAGAGCCGTGGTAACAACTCGGAGCCCAGAGATGGTCATTACACCATTCCTTCAAATGAGGAAACTCCTTCCTGAGCACCCTGCTACTTCTACCTTTGATCATCTTTGATATATAACTTACGGAATATTTTGGCGGATATTTCAGAAATATATGAACATGATCTGGATTAACCGCCATATCTATAATCTCGATATCAAGTTCCTTACACGCCTTTCTTATAATCGCCTCAGCCACCATCCCCACATCGCCCACCAACACCTTACCCCTATATTTGGGAGAAAACACCAGATGGTCTGTAAGTAGCGATACCGTGTGCCTGTCGTGCCTCAACTTCTTTGACATACTGAATAAAGATGAAGTTGTAAAATAAGAATGAATGGCAAAAGTGCGGTGAAAGTATTATCTTCTCACAGCTTACTCCCCCTCTCCGCAGCATCCACAGCCCGATGCGCCAGCAGCCGGACCATAGGCTACTTACCCACCGCACACAGTTCATACACCACATCCGGCACCCTGTTGTGGAGTTTCCTGAATCTGTCAATGGCAGTCCGGGTGCCCTATTCCATTATACTCACACCCTCCGGCATATGGCATGGGTTATAGAACTCCGCATAGGGGATTCCCGAACGTGTGAAACGCTCAGCAGACCGAATCTTATCCCTGCCAGGATCAGTGAAATTACTCCCGCCGCATAAAAGCAAATTGTGATATAATTAACCTATGGTGATTTAAAACAATGACAAGCATTATTATGATTAAAGCGAATTAAAAAGTATGAATCAATCAATTACAGTAGATGATATATATCAGGAGTTAAAAATAATAGAGCAAAACATGGTAACCCATGAAGATTTAGATGCATTAATTGACACTGTTGAGATTATCAGTAATCCAAAAACCATGGAAGGTATTCATAAAAGTGATATGGACATTAAAGAAGGACGAGTTAAAGAAATATCTTCAATAGATGACCTCATTAGCGAGTTGTGAAATATGACATGGGTGGTCATGAGAACAGATACATTTCTTGAATCCTTTAAAACCGTGAAAAAGAATAAAGATGTTCTTGCAGAACTTGATAAGAAGTTAATTAGGCTGAGTGAAAATCCATTACATGTTGGTGGTTGGCTTTCTGGGGAATTACATGGCAAAAAATCAACAAGAATTGCTAAAAGATATCGCCTAATTTTTACACCAGATGAAAGGGAAAGAGTAGTTTATCTTAATTGGATAGATCATCGAGAGCATGTGTATTAGGAACTACGCACATTCACTATATCCCGGACTTAACAAGCTGCCGATAATCCAAAATCTCTATAAAAAGGAGGAGGAATAGGGCTTTAAATTTGAAATGGAGGGATATAATTATTACTGGCAGTAATTGTCGGACAGCCTGTTAAGTCCAGGGCCTGTTTATAATACTCCACATCACGATTTTCTATCTTGTCCGGCGATATATTTCTCAACAACTTCCCAGCCATGCCCAACACTTCCATGATAGCAGCTTGGTGCCCAAAGACTTTTTTTACACCATTTTTTCAGTTCAGGGAATTCCTGCCGCAATATTCTACTGGTTCTACCTTTTAGCAATAAAACTTACGGAATACTTTGGTGGACATTTAAACAATATGTGCACATGATACGGTTTTACTACTACATCGATAATCTCAATAAAATATTAAATTTGAGTTGGGGCAGGCGTATAATATCTAAAAGCATGCTCATAGTAGTTCATTAAGAATATCTTTACTTATTCCTGCTTGTTTTAAAATCTCAAGTAATGTTCCTTTTGGCAAATTCGTTTTATGAAGTGGTACAACAACCCTTCGTTTTGTTTCCGGATGGTAGAAAATATGATGGCTTCCTTTAACCCTATCCAGTATGAAACCATTCTGTTCGAGTATCCTGATAATTTTCTGGGGACTAAAGGGATGGAAGTTTAGGCATGAGCCTCCACTGTTAAAGTATATTCTAAAACCCCTTCTTCTGTAGGTATAATTTCACCATGCTCTTTTAAGCTCTCTATGTATAACTCAATAGCTTCCTTTGCCATATCTATCGCTTCTTCTATTGTTTCCCCGTATGTGACACAGCCAGGAAGTGAAGGAACCATTACTGTATAGCCACCTTCAGGTTCTTTTCTCAGTAGAATTCTATAATTTAATACTTTCATACTATTCATTCATGTCGTTTATTGAAATAATCTTTTTGCCCACCGTTAGATATCCAAACTCCATAAATAACGCTTGAAACACACTTTTACTCCCCCCACCTCCCCGCAATCTCAACCGCCAGCCCCGCAGCATCCACAGCCCTGTGCGCCAGCAGCCGGATCATAGGTTACTTACCCCACCACACCCAGGTCATACACCACATCCTACACCCTGTTGTGACGCTTTAGGTATGTCTCAATAGCAGTCCGGGTGCCCCATTCCATAGTACTGACACCCTCGGGCTCGTGCATGCACTTAAATCTCGATAGATTCCAGCCTCAACAGTTCCAGTTTAAGTCCTATTCCCAGTGAATAGCCGCCAGGCCCCTGTTTTGAGACTATGCGGTGACATGGGATAATTACAGGCACCCTGTTCGACCCAAGGACGTTTCCGACTGCCCTCACTGCTTTTGGCCTGCCTGCCATACTGGCAAGCCGGGAATAGGTAATACAAGTGCCCCAGGGAACAGACCTGGTCGCAGTAAGCACTTCCTGCTGGAACGGTGTAAAACCTGACAGGTCCATATCATAAGATGAGAAATCTACGTTCACTCCCATGAAGTATCTTTGCAGGTCAGAGGTTACCGGCAAGTTTACACTCTCCTCACCAAGACGTTGCTCAAATAACTTCACAGACCTGACAGACACATGATCAGCTTCCACAGCCACCCACCTTTTCACTTTGTTAGCAAAAAAGCAATCCGTTACATATTTTTCCATGATCATATAATATACCAATCTGAATCGTCTGTTACCTGGACATTTGTTCTCCGGATATCTGTTATCACATCATCTGAAGTTGTCTGGATATCTGTTACCACATCATCTGAAGTTGTCTGGATATCTGCTACCGCATCATCTGAAGTTGCCTGGATATCTGTTACCGTATCATTTGAAGTATCCAGGCCAGCTGCCTGGCAGATAGCTTCATCGAGATCCCTCTGGTATTCCTGATGATAAAGACTTCCGAAACTGAATTTCAAGTCAGGGTTATGGAGTTTTTCCATTGTCCCGGATTTTGGTACAATGTCCACCTTGACCTGGCTAAGTTCCACTGCCTTTTCCATGGCCAACCTGAAATCTCCCAAACAATACGCTATCCTGTGTCTGTAATGCTGCTTCGTTAACTCAAGATAACGTGCAAGTCTCTGGCTCTCTAACTTGTGGAATTCCCGTTTGACCTTTGGTATGTCACACCGTCCCAGCATAAACTGGTAATCCATAAACGGATATTCGACATCCAGTTCCCTGGGCGTTACGCCGCAGGTACCAAATACCACTACGTGGACCCGGTCAAAAGTGAGATACCTGAATATGATACTGTCAAACATTTTGTGGGACGGACTTTCATGATATGGTTTTGCTTTCGAACACGGAACGAAGATGCATATCTCCCGCTTCGGGGGTTCATATTCGGTGAGAACCCATTCAACAGCCCTGACCATATCAGGGTGTTTTATCACATTTTCACCGATCAGGGGTTCAGCAGATCGTTCATGTTCAGGTATTATCACTTTTTCACCACAAGTACTGGTATGTTTGATATTTTAATAAGTTTTCCAGCTACACTTAAAAGTCCAGGTTTCTGTGAACTGGTCCTGAACACCTTAAGTTTCCGGGTCTCACCCCGTATACGGCCTGAAATCCCATTTCTGGGCCTTGATCAGGTCCAATAGCAGCCTGCCTTTCTCAGGTGGCAATGACAGCAACAGTGCGGCAACATGCTTACACATCCTGCGCCTTGCAGTGCCCCGGCGCCAGTCCTGGCAGTCGTGCAGGATGAACCGGCCGTTATAATCCATATAAATGGAATATCCGCCTACATCAGCCACCAGCAGGTCGGGCTCTTCCTTCAGGACCTCCACATCCTTTATCTGCCTGGCCCGTTCAAGCCGTCCGGCATCCATGAACTCAAGCAGCATATTTTCAATCTCATCGGCTGTGACCTCAAGGTCTGCAAACTCGGCCAGGGTAGTGGCTCTTGCGGCGGGTCTTGCCTGCCCGGTCCTGAGTTGTCTATGCATCAGTTCCTGCCTGGGTGTGGTTATACCCAGCATCTCAAGCACATCCAGGCAGTTCTCAGGGGCATAGCCGTGGTAATGGTTGTTAAAATAACCCAGCACATCAACATCATCCGAAAGCTTCCTGATGCTCTTGACCCAGGGTTCCAGTTCCCGTTTGGAATAGCGGTAGTTGTACCACACCCTACCACCCCTGCCGTGCCACCTGATGTAGGCCATATCCGTTGAAGCCAGTTCCTGCTTTGGCAGTGCCGGACCATCTGTCATAACAGAGATAATATTATAGTTCCCAAACAGGCGGGACGCATCATCGGTGAGCCATGTCCGGTTCCTGAACTCAAGGGCAAAAGGAATACCATTCGGGAGGACCGTCAGGAATCCTTCTACTATTGCGTGCGAGTATTTCAGGGAAGGTGGGATCTGGATAAGGATACATGCAAGTTTGCCAGCCTTCTCAAGTGGTTTTAAGAGGTCGCAGAACCTCTGCACATCATCCTCCACTCCAGCGGCAGTGTCCAGCCGTTTCTCATGGGTGATGGTACGGTTGAGCTTTACTGAGAACAGGAAATCGTCAGGAGTATGGGAAGCCCAGCCCAGTACCAGCCCGGGCTTGGGATAGCTGTAGAATGTGGAATTGATCTCGGCTGTGTTAAATACAGAAGTATATGCCTTTAATTTTGAAGGTTCGTCCCTTTCATACAGGCTGCCAACCCAATCGCGATAGTCCCAGCCCGAACATCCAAGCCGTATTGTACCCATGTGAAAGACCCATCAAAGTTATAATCATTAACAATAGATTAACTTTTGTAATGTCAGAATACAGGATAGGAGCCGGAGGCTGGGGATATTTTGATATACCCGGCGCAGACCCGCTGGAAGCCTATTCAAAGGCATTTGATTTTGTTGAGGTGAACTCTACATTCTATAATATCCCGCAATTAAAAACAGTAGATTCCTGGGCAAAACGGGTACCGGAAACTTTTACATTCTCAGTCAAATGCCACCGCGACCTGACACACAAATATTTGCTAAATTTGCTAAGCCCCACAAAGGGAGCAGACGGTCTCCTTGAAGCATATTTGGATATATGCAGGAGACTTCATTCCAACCTGCTGGTGCTGGAGACGCCCCGGTCATTTAACCCAAACCAGGCGGTTGATAATATCAATGACCTGCTATCCCGGGCCCGGCTTGATGATATCAGGCTTGTATGGGAGATAAGATGGGGGCCGCCCGGTAAAGAACTTGTGAAGTTGATGCAGGAGTTTAACATGGTGCACAGTGTGGATCTATCCAGGGAGCCAGGGCCCGCATTTGAATCAGATATTTTATATTCCCGCCTGTTCGGGCATGGTCTGCACAACCTGTACCAGTTTGACGATGCCGAACTGCTGGAGATAGATAAAAGAGTGCAGGATAGCGGTTCGGGGTCAATGTACCTGTCTTTCCACGGCGGGAGGATGTACAAGGATGCCGCACGGCTGAAAGTATACAGGAAGGACGGTAAGTTCTCCAGGGTCACACAATACACTGGTGTCAAGGCGTTGCGAGAGGTGCTGCAGGAGGATGCACGGTTCCCTGCCAGTAAGGAGGAGTTGATAAAAGCGCAGGGCTGGAAAGTGATAGATATGGAGGGGGATAAACGTGTTCATACCAAAGTGCTACTTGAAAAACTGGATAAGGGGATGTACTGGAGCGTGGGGGAAGTGGTGGAAAGGTTGGAAGGGTTGGAAGAATTTACTTCCAACTAATGGATCTATTCCACTTCCACTGTCAGTACAAACCTTTGCTCGCTGCCGGTCTGGTTCTCCCATGAACGACTGTATATTGCGATCACCTGCTGCGTACCGCTGGCAGTGGTCTTAATATCCCATTCGTGAATGCCGCCCGCACCAATAAGTCCGGAGGCGGGAGATAAGAAATTATCGCTCATGATCTCCAGACCGCTGGTTGTCTCCAGGGTCCACAGGTATCCTGTAGTGGGGTTCTCGTTCAATTTGATCTGGAAGGTATCGCACGTTGCCAGTTCTACTTTGCTGCCGTTATTATCCTCTGTAAAGACATTTGCCTCGGAAACGCCACCTACATCTTCGATGATGTTATCAGTGGAGAGTTCAAAGGAATCAGTCACAGTGTTGATATTAACGTCATACGTACCCGCTTTCAAACCGTATACATCAAGCGGGACTTTTTCTTCGTAGGGTACAATAGCCTGTGTACACATCATATCTTTTGGTCGTTTTGTTGTTATCGTAACTGTGAATGTATTGCCATCTCTTTTTGCTTCAACCCTGTCAATCCCGGTGCAGCCGTCTGGCAGGTAGCCTTTTGCGACTACATGTATCTTTACAGGAAATGATTCGAGAACCAGTATTTCGGTGGATTCGACCACAGCAATTCCATAAATGTAATCCCCGTCCTGTGATTCACTTTTGTTATCCTGCGTATCTGAATCAGTGGCTGAATCGGGAGCCTGTGTACATCCGCTCAGGGTAATCAGTGAAGTAATGATCATCAGGACGATTAACCGGATTGTTGATTTCTTTATCAATTTGACATCTCCATTCTTAATTTTCACATATATAAGAATACGTAGATTTTATATATCTTTTACCTTGACTGCGAATCGGTTTGCAGTTAATTTCATTTCGAGAACTTGAGCCTTGAAATGCCCATGTTCACTTTGAGTTTCAACTCATCTGGCACGCTGTCCATCAGTTCCGGCTTTAGATAGACCGCCCTGGCCCAGGCGTGGGCTGCCTTATCATATCTGCCCTTGTTATAGCAGGCCGATCCCATACCCTGGTGTGCCTCGGTAAACCTGGGGTCCAGCTTTGTGACCTGCTCAAACTCCTTTATCGCATCATCATACTTCTCAAGCTCCAGATAGACATGTCCAAGATTATTACGTGCCAGGACATATTTTGGGTCAAGCCTGATAGCTTCCTGGAATTCCTTTACTGCCTCAGGGTATTTCTTTTGTCCGGCAAAGATGTGGCCCAGACTGTTATGTGCCGACACATAGTCAGGATCAAGCCCCAGTGCTTTTTCAAGCTCAAAGATCGCTTCATCGTATCGACCCATCCCGGTATAGACATGTGCAAGGTTGCTGTGTCCTTCTGTGTATCCCGGGTTGAGTCCTAATACCTCCTGGAGTTCCCCAATTGCTTCCTCATTCCTGCCCATCCTGTCATAGATCACAGCCAGGTTATTGTGGGCTTCAATATAATCCGTATCAAGTTTAAGAGCCTCCCTATACTCTTCAATTGCCTCCCCGTATCTGCCAGCCGTATCATAGACAATGCCCAGGTTATTATGAATAATATGACTAAGACCAATATCTGTGGTCATCTGGAAGGAAGAGTAATATTTCATCAACAAACCGGATGTCTCCTCATCCAGCCCGGATATCTCGTCCGGATTTTTAAGATAATAATAATTATCCCGCCTGTCATATACCTGCTTGACATTTACTTCCTTTATCGCATCCAGGCTGAAATCAATGAACATCATTGAACCGGGCGAAAAACCATCGATCATGATACATACATGGGGTCCTGCACTCACAGCCTTTACCTCTGGTACCAGGCAGCGCAGGAGTATGTAACCAAGCTGGGTTATGGCAGCACATGAAACAAGGAATTCCTTCTCATTTCTTTTTATTTCATCAGGTATACCTGACCCATCAAGGATCGCAAAAATATCTTCGTTCTTCAGGTTCAGGCCGTTCACCAGAAGCTTAAGCAGCGGTTGGGGAATATCAGGCCGGTAAAAGCCTTTGTCTTCCAGTGAGACCATCAGCGTCTTCAAAGAATCCACCAATCGTGTTATATCCTTTTTCTGGCTTGCAGAAAAAATTGATCTTTTGATTTCAGGGAATCCGGTCTCCCTGAACAAAGTATTGAGTTCACTTTGGATATCCTGTATTAGTGCTTCATTGTAGCCCAGTTGGATCAGCAGTGACCTGGTCTCAGTGCCGGGATATACTTCTGCCATCGTTAACGAATAGCCCTCCCCTTTACATATGGTTTGTGGAAGGGGAGTGATAAAATTTGTATCATTAGGTTCTTGACAATAAAGTAGACGTGTTTATCGATACCTGGATATCGGCACTGCAAACAATGATCTTTGCACTGGAATCCTTGCTGATTATGTCCTTTATTGCACTCAACCCGTCCTTTTAAGGCATCAGAAGGTCCATCAGTACAAGGTCGGGTTTGACCCAGTCATACCTGGAAACTGCTTCGTTTCCGTTAACAGCCTCATCAACATCATAACCGTTTTCTGTCAAAATGTTTTTTAGCATTGTCTATGTTAAAATAGAATCATCTGCAACCAGAACTTTAACCATATTTTACCTCGTGTCTAAAGTATAAATTATTACAATAAATATTTATTAATTGAATACATATATATTGAAAGATTTACTAATTTTTTTATATATGAAAAATCATTTAAATGTTCCTACAATAGTAATGTAATCAAAATCTATAAAACATGAATGTCCAAAATATGAATGTTTAAAATTCAAATGTTTGCAGCAATGTTTGCCAGGCATAATTTGTGAGAGGAATAATATTGAAATTAAGTGTTTTCACAGTGGATAACATGCCCATGATAGAACAGGGTCATGACCTTGCCGGGCTCATCCACAAGCGAACGACAATAGAAGAACACGACATTATTGTGATCGCCTCAACAATCGTGTCAAAGGCGCAGGCGTTGGTTATCGATCCTGGAACCATAACTCCCACACCGGAAGCAGAGAGAATATCTAAAAAAATTGGAAATGACCCGGCCTTCGTCCAGGCAGTGCTCAATGAAAGTACGGAAGTTCTCATTGAATCCCCCATCTTCCTTGTCAGGCACGTAAGCGGGAATGTCTGCATCAATGCAGGTATTGATGAGTCGAATGTGGAGCGTGGATTATTATTGCTACCCGCTGACCCGGATGAAAGTGCCAGGCAGCTTAAAGAAGATTTTTTCAGGCTAACAGGCAAACGGGTCAGTGTTATCATCACCGATACCAACGGCAGGGCGTTTCGGGAAGGACAAACAGGTATTGCCCTGGGGATCGCGGGTATCGACACACATCATGACTGGAGGGGGAGCACTGACCTGTTCGGGGTCGAACTGGAAGTTGCCAACGAAGCAGTGGTGGATGAGATAGCCGGATTTGCTAATTTCCTTATGGGTGAAGGTGATTGGGGTACACCGGCAGTGGTGATCAGGGGAGTAGATATGTATTCCGGTAATGGGGGTATGGATGCCATGTACCGCGAACCCGAAACCGATGTAATAAGAAAAGCGTTACAGTACTACAGGGATAAGGTCGGATAGATAAAAAATAATCTCTATCTATACATTTTAAGCCTGCAACAATTGGATGAACACCGTTCGAAGCCCTTAAATGAAATAATTACCAAATATAGCCGGATTTGAATGAAAGAGCAGATGTGAAATATTATGAGTAAAAAAGCAGCAATAATAAAAGGAGACGGTGTGGGACCTGAACTGGTAGATGCCATGATCGCAGTTACCCGGGCTGCCGGTACAAATGTAGAGTTCATACCATGTGAGGCTGGAGCTACCTGGTGGGAAGCCCAAGGTGGCGATTCACTAATTCCACAGCAGACCTGGGACCTGCTTGAAAAGACCGATGCATGTTTCAAGGGACCAACCACCACACCTGGCGGTGCAGGTTCACCAAAGAGCGTTGCCGTATCTATCAGGCAGAAATTTAGCCTGTACGCCAATGTAAGACCTACCAGGACATTCCCGAACACGGCAAAGCCACTGGGGGATGTGGATTTCGTATGTGTCAGGGAAGGTACGGAAGGATTGTATATCGGTGAAGAGATCAAGCTTACTGATGATGTATATATTGCCATTCGCAAGATAACCCGCACCAATAGCAGCCTTATTGCCAGGTATGCCTTTGAGGAGGCAAAGCGCAGGGGCTGGAAGAGGGTGGTGCCCATCCATAAGAGCAATATTCTCAAGCTGACCTGCGGTACATTCTTAGAAGAAGTAGAAAAAGTACACCAGGACTATCCTGACATAGAGGTCTGGGAATACCATATCGACAATATCGCCCAGCAGTTAATTAAAAATCCACAGTTATTCAATGAATCCATCCTGCTGTCCACTAATTTGTTCATGGACGTGATAAGCGAGGAGTGTAGTGCACTGGTTGGCAGTATCGGGTTGATATATTCTGCAAATATTGGCGATAGTTATGCCATGTTCGAGCCTGCTCACGGTTCAGCGCCGAAATATGCAGGCCAGGATAAGGTCAATCCGGTAGCCACCATACTGGCAGGGGCATGGATGCTGGATTATCTTGGTGAGAAGGAGCAGGCAAAGGCAATTTTCGATGCTACTGAATCAGTGATATCAGAAGGCAAACATGTCACCTATGATATGGGTGGTAGTGCAAAACTTAGCGAGATGAGTGATGCTATTATAGCTAAGTTGGAATAGACTAAATATTATAGTTAAGTTGGAATGGACTAAAAAAAAAAGTATATGCCTTTAATTATGAAAATTGGAATAAGAACAAAAATGGAAATTACCAAATCATGTCTATTAATTGCAATATTCCAGTTTTCATAGATGTGTCCCATTCATCCCAACATGGATCTTTATATAAATGATACATTGACATAAGTTTTCCAACTTCTAAGTGTTTGTATTCCCAATCATCATTACAGGGAAATTCGGGGTCAGAATCTCCTTCACTGCTGATATAAATTAATCCTTTATCAGTTGTATTGAAAGCATTGAAATAATCATAATAAAATTCATCTTCATAGTAAACAATTGCTGATTTTATTCCGGCTTCTTCTGCGTTATTATGAAGTGTAATTGCACAATCGACACCTGTAAAATTAGGCGAAATTAAAATTTTATCTGTTTGATCAATCCGGACAAAACTAACTAATTCTTCGTAAGATACATCAATTGCATTTTCATTGTTATTCATATATTGTTCTATTGCCTGCAAATGTTCATTAACAGTAACTGATTTGGAATTATCATCAGCTACAATTTTAGTTTGAGTTGGTATTGGTGTTAGTGTTGGTATTGGTGTTATTTCTTCAGTTATATTTTCAGTTTTATCTGTACATCCGGATATTACTAATATAGAAATTATTACAATTCCAATAAAAAATATATTTTTATAACACATTTAATCAATCCATTAATTTAATAAAATTAATAATTTATAAACTTTTGTGTCAATCGGGGCTGTAAAAAATGTGATTGATTAAACCCATATTTCATTTTCTTGATAATAGAAAGCCCGCTTTTAATCCTCTTTTTTCTCAAAAACGCTTAGATAAGTTAATAGAGTTTATCATCATGTAATTTTTAATAGTAATTCCTCCGCCCTGTTCATATTGTTAATTAATATAAAAGTTTTGATTTGTGGATAAAAAAATACAAGTAAATCCGAACGTGGCCTAAATTCTGTGATCCAATACAAAATTCCATCTACAAAGCTCGCCATTGGTATCGATTTTAAGAAATATATATAAATTATCGATACTGTCTCGCAGCCTAATGATTCTTGATGTGAATCCACAATTTATAGGGCACTACAGAAAATCCTCGC
>Ga0255371_10112_pt1 | contig 15253 bp, 13 predicted proteins | sample ANMaggSSYBR01I12_FD_182097 | JGI IMG/M metagenome (GOLD analysis project Ga0255371, IMG submission 182097) | Sediment cell enrichment communities from methane seep in Santa Monica Basin, California, United Staets - ANME aggregate JGI... | ecosystem: Environmental > Aquatic > Marine > Cold seeps >...
GCTGAAGAACCAGCGCACTCTTATCCTGCGCTATCAAAGGAATCACCCTGAAGCAGATTTCCAAGCCGAACTTGATACTATTTCAAATTCTATTTCCTCACTTGCCCATACCAAAAAGATATCTTCACTAATGGGTCTTGAAGGTGCAAGCAGCAAAGCTTACTTCCATTGTTATTCTAAAATGCTATCACTGGATTTTACATTTGATAAAAGGTCGAGACATCCGCCATTGGATCCGGCAAATGCTCTTTTAAGCCTGGGATATGTGCTTATTACAAATGAGATCGGGGCTCTGGCAGAGTCTACCGGTTTCGATCCTTTTATTGGCTTTTTGCATAGTCTTAGATATGGCAGACAGTCTCTTCCCCTGGACCTGGTAGAGGAGTTCCGCCATCCTGTGATCGATGGACTTGTCAAGACCCTGGTAAACACGGGAAGCATAAAGGAAGATGATTTCTACAAGGAAAGCAATGGTGCCTTTTTCTTGAATAAGGAATCATTCAAGCGTTTTCTCACAGCCTATGAAGAGCGGATGGAAAAGCTTTTCCTGGATAGAGACCAAAATATTAATACCAGTTACCGGAAGCTTTTCCAGAGGCAGGTCGTGAATATGGAGCAGGCAGTGCTCAACAAAAAAGATTATAAACCATTTCTGGTGCGTTAAATGGTGTTTGTAGTAATTTCTTACGATATTTCCGATGATGGATTACGGAAAAAGGTGGCAAATATATTATTGGATCATGGAATGAGGGTCCAGTATAGTGTGTTCGAATGTCTGGTCGATGCAAAGACACTGGATAAACTTATTGTTATGCTTTCACCTTTGATTGAGGGGAGTGATAGCATAAGGTTTTACCAGATTTGTGAGGCATGTTTGAAGAAGATGGTTCTGCTGGGAAGTGGGGAGGTAACTGAAGAGGTTATGTTTCATCTGGTTTAGATAAAATTTTTGGTGTTGCCGTTAGGAGGTGTTTTGTGGGTTTGGTGCTAGATTCAGGAGGTGGGAAAATCCCGGGAGGCTATCGCCAGAATGCGGCGGCACTATGGGGGTGTTTTTGCAGTGGAAATTTGGGTATTTTTTGGTGATAAAGTGGAGGTTATCGCCAAACATTTTATTTTCGAAAAGTCTATATATTAAAAGGGGTGATATTTAGTTGTTAAATGGGAAATAAAAGCAATAATACTGTTTTTTATTTTTCGCTATCAGTAGCCTTGCAGTGAAAATAGTATAGACCCGTTTTAGGGGATTGAAACCTTTCAGCCTTATCAGAATTGTCATATTTTTCTCCTCGTGAAAATAGTATAGACCCGTTTTAGGGGATTGAAACTCATGCTTTGGGTAATGAAATGGAATGGGAAGTTATCGGTGAAAATAGTATAGACCCGTTTTAGGGGATTGAAACTTTTTATGCCAAGACTATCAAGCAAACTACTAATTTCCGTGAAAATAGTATAGACCCGTTTTAGGGGATTGAAACTTATCTCTCCATATACTATACAAGCATTCCCAGAAAGGTGAAAATAGTATAGACCCGTTTTAGGGGATTGAAACTTTCTAAAACTGGAACTCGAGCTTCTGAACCAAGCCCAGTGAAAATAGTATAGACCCGTTTTAGGGGATTGAAACATTTTATTTTTGAGGTTTAACAATCATGATTTCTGATGTGAGAAAAGCATAGACCCGTTTTAGGGGATTGAAACAATCTCCTTTGATCCTAAAAAACTGATTATCGCTCAGTGAGAAAAGCAAATACCCTTTATAGAGGGTTGAAAAAATATTCAACGGTTACACTTCACTGTCATTACGTGCGAAAAAAATGAAGACCCATTATAAAGGAGAGAAACACCAAGTCTGGTTGTATGACTCGAAAGTCGTATTTAATTTTCATCTAACTTGTCTTAGTTTGTTAAGGTCCAATACTGGAAAATACATCTTATCTTTAGAAAACCATTGATAAACACGAATCGGACTTTGAGTTCCTAAAGCCATTCCTATTGCAAAAGCAATGACTATTGGTGTGCTCATATACAGTTCAATAGTTTCAATTCTATTTTTTGCCGAAAGATTCAATAAGTAAGTAGCTACTTCCCTCACAACTCTTAACCAGTCAGCATCTAAAGGGAGTGTGCCTTCTGACTTGTTTCTAAGATGTATTACAGAAATTTCACGTTTAGCTGCAATTTTCTCAACATCACCTTTAGGGTCATGTCCTGCTAAATAGAGCGAAACCATAATTGAAGATGATAATATTTTAGGTTCTTCTATTTCGATAAATTGATTTGGAGAAGTTATTCTAGATTTTAGTAAATGTATCCCTTCTTTATTATCTTCCATAGAATAGAAATCAATCACACGATGATATGGATTTTCCCCCATTCCAAGTTGGTGATGGTGTAGAACGACTTCATATTTTGTACCTAGGACGGCACCCATCCCAATTACCAATGCTGCGGGTGAGTTTAAAAAAAGATGAAATATCTTTCGTCCTTTTAATTTTGCAGAAAGTTTGATAAGTTTATTCTCAAAAATATGTACTTGTTTCTCCCATTCGTGAGAATTTTCTGTAAGATTGTTTTCTTTTCTCATCACATAGTTATCTTGATCAATATTGAAATCATCTTCGAATGACTGCTTTTCAAATCCATACTCTTTCATAGACAGGATTACATCAGAAACCATAGCTGCATATTCATCATCATTTCTACCTACAATAACCATAAGGGGGATGTTTTTTTCTCTGAATATCTTTCGAATATATATACTTTCTTTAGTCAGTTGCAATAGCAATACTATTGTAATAATGATGAATAATATCGTTACATATTTAGGAAGACCACTAAATAGCCCAATTATTATTCCGATTATTGCTAAAACAGTGTCTCGTTTCTTATTTAAAATATAACTCAGAGGCTCGTAGATTTCATTAAACATAAGTTGAAACCACCAATTTTATTAATGCTCCACTAATAAGAAAGCCAAAAATTATAATAATAACAATGAAACTAGCAAAAAAATCATTATTAACATATAAATAAAATTTATTTGACATCCTTTTCATTTCAAACCTCGATTATTTTCGGAATTATAGGATTAAATCAAGGAAACTCTTTTTTCTGAAAGTGATTTTAGAAATTGGTTCGAAAGTTACATTGTTCTTCATGGAATGTATTTTTATATCGGCACCAGCTACTCTTTTGCCCGTTACTAATTGTGGACCTAATTCAAGATTATTTCTGATTAATTGAATATCTTCATGATCCAAATTGTCAAATACAATCCACATTTTTAATGTAGTTCCATCAGGTATTTTATCAGATTCAAAGAAATCCTCTTTAGGATATGCATCCGAGATAATCAAACGTGACCGGTTTCCCTTTGTAGCTCCGAATATATCATCTATTTTATTAATGTTAATACTCTGATCTATCATTTTATGTCTCAAAAAACCTTTTATTGTGGACCCGGGAATTATGGGTACACCACTATTGGTAACTGTCACTTCATCAGCACCAGGCATCTGAAATTCTCCCTCGGTCGTAACTTCATATTCAAAGACAATATTGCCGCTTTCCTGGTTTGCTGGAGAATTAGTATCAAAAAAAACATCAAAATCTTTTGTTGTGTTGTTCTCATTATCATCTATGTCGTATAGAAAATCATGTACTGACCTTTTAAGTGCAAAGATGTCCCGAAGATCTTTAGAAACTTTGAAAGAAATTCTCTTTTTACCATCAATAGTTTTTACAGTTACATTGATATCTGAAATATCTACAAAACCATGTCCTCTGGAGGCGCCACCGCCTAAATGGCTGCGTTTACAATTGAATTCCTCCAGAGCAAGTAAAACAAGGCCGACCTCATGCTCATCAGCGTTATCAATTCTTATATTGATATCAAAACTTATATTTGCAACCACCAATTCTTCAAAACGCAGATTTATTTTGGGTACCTCGATTGTCTTTTTATTGATATTTTTTGTTTTCGTCAGTATTTCATATAGCCCGTTTACTTGTTTGTATTTTGTAGCACAATGAGGCCGGTCATCTAACACATTTCCAAGTCTTGCACCATTTGATAAATGACAGTCCAGCACCCGGATTTTAGCACCTGTACCTTTTGAACCAGAACCAAAAATAGAACATGTGATGCATTCACCACACAATACTTTATCGTGATTTTTGTCCCCGACAGACACACAACTCATATTCTTATTAAATGTCCTGACGATTCGTTCTGCTGAACTTCTGAGCACTCCTTTCAAACTGCTTCCGGGAATGAATGGTTCTGACGTCTGTGATTCTGCATTATATGACAATAATACTGGTGCCTGTGAGAGTGAATATGTTCCGGCATTCTGTCCTCCCCCAATTCTAAGAGGTGTTTCAAGATTGATCTTGCCGGTTATTTCCCACCTGTTTTTAAAAATATCAAAATCATTCATTTGCACCACCCTTGAACGTATTCTGTCCACTCAGATATTGCACTGCTTTTCAGTTCATTATACCGGACAGTCTCTTTTTCATATGGACTCCCTTCGTAGTTACCATCAAGGTAATTTTTGGCTGTAATGATATTGATCTTATTTATTTCTACAAGCACCTGCCCGTATCCACGAGATGCGGCATGACCGATATTTCCATTACATGCATTGAAGAAATCAACAAGGCTTAAGAGTGCACCCAGTTTTGAAAAATCAGATTCACCGAATCCAACATTCTCGATTGTGATCATCCCTTTAAAGATGGTTCCCTGGGGGACGACTTCAATTTCGAATTTACTTTTATCCTGAGTTTTTCTTTTTTTTCGGTTTATTGCAATACCATCTCTTATTAAGGTCTTGCTTTTCGTTGCAATGCCATCTTTGATACGTATGGAAGAAGCTACATCTTTACCTCCAAATAACTGGCAAACAGGACATTCATTACAACCGCCACGGGATTTATTATCAAAAATATCACATATATCGACGTTCAAACCTCTAAGTAATCTTTCTATTTCGCTCCTTAGTACACCTTTCAAACTGCTGCCTGGTATGATGGGAAGGCCCTGAACGTTTTTAATAACCGGATTATCTACCTCAGCAGGCTCAATAGTAGTATGTCCTCCAATGTGAAGATCCGATTGTGTTGAAATTGTATATTCGAGCAATCCCCGGCTATTAAGTTTTTCAAACATTATTTACGACCTCTTTTCCCACTGGATTTCCATTGTATTATTTTAATTACGAACTTGTCTATGTCATCTTCAGCACCCAGGATTTTAAATTCAGCACTGATCATGTTCCTTATTTTATCTTGTGGATCGGTATTGCTTTTGTGACACTCATTCAATATATTACAAATAGCATCCATACTCCAGTTGCTGTACCCTATCAAATATCGTATTTTTTCCCGTATTCTTTCAGGATCATTTTCTGATCTCTGTATTTTTTGTACCTTCTTCAGCAGTATATCCAAAAAATATAATAAATTATTATCAGAGCGAGGCAAGAAATATGCAGCACTTTTTACAAAATGCGTGATCGAAGATCGAGCATCATCCTCAAATTCATTGAGTGCTTCAGGAAGGTTTTTTAATTTACTTCTTGAACCGATTTCAAATTTTAATTCACTTCTTGAACCGGTTTCAAATCTCTTCTGCTCTGGACCTGGAATACTTATCATGAGGTCATATGAATCCTTGACCAGTTCTTTAAACTCCTCTGAATCGAATTTTCGGGTCATCTTACTCTCCTCCAATCATATTTTAATGTTATTTATCAGATTTTAAATTATTATATTCATGTCTTAGTGCTTATTTTACCAGACAGTCTAATCCATTCAAAATATATTCTTTATTCTCAACGCCTTCGCATTTCAATAATGAAGTTAATCTATCGGGTCTGTGACCCAAACTCTTTTCGATTATTTTCATATTCCATAATGTATATTGAAGAAGTTTCTGAATATAATAAGCATCATGTCCCTGGCTTAATTTCTGCAGCCTTTTACCAAACTGTTGGTTTTTCTCGAGTTTTTGTTTTATCTCCTGCTGTGCTTTATCTTCTTTTTCACCCTGCGGAGGTGCGGGTTTATAATCTTGTATTATCTTGCTGATCTGCGTAATACGACCGGGTGAAAGAGATGCGTTCACAATTTTTCGTATCTGACTGGTGGAAAACGGTTCAAAATTCTTACCTTTTTTGACAATTGAAATTAATGCAAGTTCCCATGAATCCCTGTTAACCTCACCAATGTCAGTCATAAGTCACCCTCCATTATATACACATCTCCATAACCGCTATTGGTCATCTCACCCACACCGTAAACTTCCAGCGATGCAAGTGCTTTGCTGTCATTCGCACTTATCATTGCACAGCTGCCGTGACCGATACATGGAATGATCTCTGAGACTCGATTACCATATTTAATTGACCAGCCGCCTGCAAATGCTTCTGATATCCTCTGATATTTGTCACTTAATTGAAGTGAAAGATCATAACCGGCATATGCAGATGTTTTCGATGCATACTCGCTAAATACCGTATCGAACCCGATAACAGAATTCTCAGCCAGCCTTAATATTATAGGAGAATTTGCCACGATCACAGTACTTGAAAGATTTGCAATTTCTCGTTCCCGCTTATTGATAATCTCATTCACTTGATTTTCTTTGAAGTTCTTGATTGCTACCGTGCCATAACCCCTGGACCGGTATCCGCCGAGCCCTGAAAAAACTCCTGCTTTTTTCAATGCGGCCTTAAAATCAGCAATGTATGATTCCTCGAGGATACACCTGAATGCGAAATCTGTCCCGGGCTGAATACTTTCGATATGGTAAGGCGAAAGTGCATAATCCGATCCTGGGCTTGTATGTCCGTTTCGGATGATCGGACATTTTGTCTCGATCTGTGTTGTAACCTTTAGTTTTTGAAGTTTTTTTAAAGTGATAGAATTCTTAGTTATAAAACCTGGTATTTTTTTACCTTCGTGGAGACATTTTTTTCCAACAATTTCAGCACTGCATTCGTCTGCATCCTGCTGCATCAGACTTTCACATTTTTTACACCACATAAGTGATAGAGGTGACGATATGCTGTTCGAATTCTCAAACATTGGATGTGCCTCTTTGAAGAAAACCCTGGTTTTCTGCATATCGCTATCTTCGCTGATCTTAAGATCATCGAATAATTTCCGGTTGTTGTTATAAAGGTAATATCCCACCATCCCACGAATGGTTCTGCCCGGTATGTATTCCAATGTCTTGGAGAATGTACCGGTCTTTTTTCCTGTTCCGATATGCAAAGGTGATATATTTGTTATAGTGCCTGTTAGTTCAATCAAGTTTTACACCTTCTTCTAAAAATTCATCCAATGAAATCTCTTCCATTCCTTTGATGCAAAAACTGCCTAACCCTCTTGAACGTTCTCCACCGAGGCCGTAATGTACCATTGAATGCAGACTGGCGTAAAAGAGACGCTCTTCAGTAGCACTTAAATTCTTTAAAATAATGTGTCCAGTGAATTTACATCCTGAAGGAACTGTCCGGGTACTGAACAGGGCTTTATCTTTTTTTGACAGTGAATCCCTGTCAATGGAAACGTGCATTCTTTGTGCCGGAGTGATTCCGCAATTTACCGAAAAATTCAGAACACGTATCTTGCCTTCATTATAATTATCACCCTGTTTGTTAGGAGCACCGAATATTGAACAAACATCGCACCCGTAATTTCCATTTTTGACTTCGCTGCAGGTTGTGAAATCTTTTTTCTCACCTTTTTTACTATCAATTTTCTGATCCCAGTCACCTGTTATCCTGCAATCGATATTCTGTATACTTCGAATAATCCGCTCCGCTTCTGTACGCATAACTCCTTTGATGTGTGTGCCGGGTATGAAGGGATGACCGGATGCATCCATCAGGAAATCCGAGGTTGAGCCTTTTATCTGGCCCATGGTATGAAAATCATTGTCATTGATAAGCGATATCTTCAAAATCTTCATTCAATTTCCTCCTCATGCCAAATGTGAGGAACCAACATTTTTAAGGTATCCATGATCTCTTCATTCAACAATACTCCCACCACCATCTCACATTTGTCAAGACTAAAATTCTTTTTTCTGTGGAAGGATGAATATAGTGATTTAACCATATTTAAACGATCAATCACACCTGATCCGCAAGTGATAATATCTGCGATAACAGATCTATTTTCATTATCAAGTGACATTTCCAATAGTTTATTTAGCTGGACTATATTTGAATTGCCGATGTTTCTTTCATCGGCCGGGAATACAAACGATTTGCTATCATCACTGGGCATTGCAGAGCTTACAGCAGTAATAGCCAGTGCACCCCTCGGGATTTTAATAAATCCATATTCATCAGTATCTGCATCTTCCCTGAATGCCTTTTTGGCTTTCGATTCCATGTCCCTTGCGGCATCAAGCAGAAAATAAATTGGGAACTTGCTGTCTGCAATTGCAATACCACATGAAATGGTAATGATGGGATTTTCAAAAGACGTTCCATCCTGAAATTCCTTTTTAAAGGTGAACTTATCAGAAACATATTTAATTAGCAAGTCTGCAAACTTGACAGCACCTTTTGCATTTATAATGATAAGTGCATCATCGCCGCCTACATAAAGCACATCAATGCCAAGGAATTCATTACTGCCGACTTTATGTTTGATTAAATCCTCTCTCTTTTCTTTGTCAGATGTAAATTTATTGATAGTCCTTTTGATAATTAAATCGAATTCATGGCTGAAGGTCTCGCTTTTATATGTATATTCTGACGGGGTGGTTGTCTGCTGGAACATCCGCCCCATCATATTACCGTCAATGGCTAGTACTGCAATTGAATTACCGATCTGGGTTAGGTCAACAGCTCGATCAAGTCCATAGGTGTCTTCTATGAATTGATTGGCCTGGGAATATTTTTCTTCATTTCCTTTTACTTCCTTTACCTTACAAACAGGACATTTATCTGAATTGCCGGGTAATTTTCTTTTAAAACATGACCTACAGATTTTATTCTTCATTAAGATGGGAGACCTGATTCTGGTTTCGTTTTTTTTGGCTGTAAGAAGTTGTTGGGATGATTTGAGTACTGAATTAAAGTTGCTTCCTACATCATTAAGAGACATATCAAAAGTAATTATTGCAGTATTTAGTCCATTTTTAGTATTTTTTGAAATTTCATTTTCAATCTGCGTTTTAATCATCTCTTTCTGTGTGCCGGTATTTGGAATGAATGAAAGAAGGTTGCCCCCACCTGAAAATAGGATGGCTTCTTTGCAAATATTTTCAGAGATTATTTTTTCAGCAATTATCAGGGCCTCTGATACTAAAGCACTGCCACCTCTCAACATCGGTAATTTTTCAGCTTCATTGATAAAACCCTGGATACCCATGATGTCAAGGGAAAGTATCCCGATATTTTCTGAAAGTGGTTCAGATTTGTCAAGATTCTGTATTCGTCCTCCGTTAACTACAGAATCATGGAATAGTTGAATATTTCCACCGTCACTTATTATTTCGGCCGGTTTTTCAATATAATGGCCCTTGAACAGTATTTCCCTATGGAGGGTTTCCAGACACTTCAAGTCTCCTCCATTGAAATCCAATTCATGGGGAAATATTTTATCATTAGATTTTACTTTGACAATTCCATCCTGATAATTTGCTTCAACTTCATATATTTTATCAGACGTGGAAGCCACCATATTAGCAATACAGATTAATCTCTCCATCTGAGTTTCAGCGTCTTGGTCATGATGGTTTGAAGCAAGATGGGGTAATATCTTTTCCAATTCGTACTGTGATACTGATTTTGAATTCGATTGAGATAATATATAATCCAGAATTTCTCGAGTTTCGATGGAATGATGTTCATAGGGATGATTGCTTGAATCATGGGAATATGATCTTAGTTTACCGATATCATGCAAGAGGGCTCCCAGTCTAATAAGTGCTTTGAAATCTTGTTTTGAATATGTGGTTATTACATTATATTCTGCCAGACATCGGGAGATATAATTCTGGTCAGTATTCAATTTTTGAAGCATCAGGCAGACTGCTATACCTGAAGTCGTTTTAAGATGATGAAAGAAGGAGCAGACGGGTAATCTGGTATCTGAGCATATTTGTTTTAGAAAATCAGTGGTTTTTATTTTACAATAAATGTCATCTGTTGCTACGTCTAGTTGATTTGACTTGTCCAATATTTTGATAATTTTTTCAATAAGTAAATTAAGTTCTTTTTCAGTTTGTTCAGGATATTTATGATAATATTGTTCTTTGGTGAACCAATTGATAACACCTACATTTTCATTCAATTTGTACACCTTCAATTATATATATTTAATTTTGGCACAGTAGTTTTACCAGTCATATATTCGATGCTTTCTAAAAGAAACATGGATTCTATTGGACATTCCAAGGCTATCTCTCCTACTTTTACTAAATTTGAACATAATTATTTATTTTTTAATTTCACGTTATTGTATTTATACTTTTACAATTATTCTGCCCAGTGGATGAATTATTTTCTTATACAACATGCTACGGCTTTCAGTAAAAGATCTATCACGAAAACCTGACGCTATGCGGGGGTAATTATATCACAGGACCTAATCTCACTTTCCGTAGGTATCTACAAAAATTCAATAATTTCTTTTGATAGCGTTTCTGTCAATTTTATGCTCATGAGAGACTGTCGGAAAAATGATCTAACCGGGATATCTTAAATATTGTTTGAAAGCAAAACGCTATGATGAGGCGTGCTGCAATTATTTCCTAAGTTTAAATGTCTCGAAATGTGGATTTTTCCAATAGTTTCCATGAAATATTAACTCTAATAACTCTAATATCAAAAACACCGCAATTTTGTCCATTAACAACACATACTTATAAAATATAAATATAATCGGATTTTTAAAAACGCTATCAGGAAAAATAATACGAATACTCATTTGACCTGCGGAAAGTGAGCTAATTATTCCATACTGTAATTCCATAGCCTCAAGTTAGTCTTAAATTAAGTACTTCGCTAATTTCCACACCCATCTTTTTCAATCCAGGCCAACCGATACCTTTATATAGGTAACTGGCGCCGCCACATGGTCTCAAAATCACAAGGCTTCACCTGTATTCCAAAAAATGAATTAATATCTAAAGAATGTATCGATAATGTTCTCAAACCTCTAATCGATCATGTAGAAATACCAATTAATGGCTCGCTTACCAGCAAAGATATTTTTCATACTACAATAAGTATGGCAGTTGATAAAAATTCAATCCATTCTTTCACCAAAAGGTTTGATAAAATTCCTTGTGAAACATCAATCAGGTATCATTTGAAAAAGCTCGACATGAATGACCTCATAGAATCAAATGAAAAAATCATGATGCAAAAGCCCATTGAAAGTCTGAAACCCGGAAAGAAATATGAATTTGCCATTGATTATACTAACGATCCATATTATGGAAATATAGATATTTCAAACGAGAAATATGTAATTAGAGGTCAGTCAAAAAAGTCAACTAACTCATTTTACTCATACATATCTCTCTATATTATTAACGACAAAGAACGATTTACGATATCGGTTCTGCCTGTAGAAAAAGGCAAATCAAAGGTTGAATATCTTAGATATTTCATAGATTTAATCAAGAGATTAAAATATAAGATTAAAATTCTTTGTTTAGATCGAGAGTTTTACTCAATTGACGTATTTGAATTTTTGAAGACAGATAAGATTCCACATATAGTCCCCGTTGTCAAAAATGGAGCAAAAATCAAGCAGATTCTCAATGGAACTAAGAGCAGATATGATACTTATACCATGAAAAACTCTCAGAAAAAAATTCTGCTGGACACTGTTATTGATGTCAAATATCTGAAAGGAAAAAGAGGGAAAAACGGATGCGAAAACCTTGGTTTTGTTGTTTTTGGTGTTAACTGGTCCCCGAGAAAAGTTAGTACAATTTATAGAAAAAGGTTCGCTATTGAGGCATCATACAGGATGAGAAATATAGTTCGACCGAGAACATCATCTAAAAATGCAACAATTAGATATTTTTATGCATTGATCTCATTTCTTCTTAAAAATGTATGGCTTTGTCTTCAAAGAAGGCATTTTTCGATTGTTAAAACAGGTCCGATGACTATAAAATATGACTTGTTTGGGTTTGATGTATTTATTCTTCTTATTGAAGAATGGGTGAGACATAAATTGGGAGTCAAATCTTCAGTGAGGTGTATCAGATGAATGAATCAGTGAGGTTTTTTAGCGAAGTACTGAAATTGTTTTTACGTTCCGTGAGCAAGTGAATTTTTTTATTTGAATGTGTGGTGTACACTCCAGCAGTTCAAGATGCTGCCGACTATGCTGCGGGCCTAGTTATCAAATTTGGTACTATTCAATATTGAGAGGCTGGGGCGATGTGATGGCCAGTGCTGGCGTGGCAATAGGCGGCGGCATTGCTGTCAAGCAGATGGATGTGGGCACAGGAGATGCCTTAATCCTCACCAACCTGGGCGTAATCCGCCCAAAGGTAGTAAAATAGTTGATGAGAACAGCCCAGGAGGAGCTACCAGAATATGCCTTGGCGATGGTGAGTTCGATGGTATCGACAATTTCGGTGAAGATGTGTTCCAGGGCAATGACTATAAAAATATATATCTAGTGAGGTACCTATTAGTTAACAAATAACTAATACAAACCATGAGCTCATTGTTATGTAAAACGACTCCCGGTCCCTATCCTCCCCATCACTCTCCCACCGCCCGCCATTCTCCACTCACCTGCGCTGCCCCCCCTACCTCGACGGAACGCCCATTCCTGGCGCTGCGGACCGGGTGTGGGTGCTCATGCGCAGAACGTGGGTCGGGAAGTGGTGTGTGCGGGCGATGGCCTCGGGTGTTGGTGATTGCTGCCGGCGAGGGGATGGCTGTTGAAATATACTATTTATGAAATAATTCACCACAAAGGACGCAAAGTTAAGGTAACAATGTCTTTGCGAACTTTGCGCCCTTTGCGGTGAAATTGTGAGCGGTAACCATCAATCTCCGTGTATCTGCGGTTCACATCGAATTGCCATCCGCCCCCATTCCTTCTTACGCTCTCCCGCCGCCCGCCCTTCTCCACTCACCTGCGCTTCCCTTCCTGCACTCGACCGATTGCTCATCCCTGGCACTGCGGACCTGGTGCAGGTGCTCATGCGCAGAGCGTGGGTCGGGAAGTGGTGTGTACGGGTGGCGGCCTCGGATGTTAGTGATTGCTGCCGTCGGTGAGTATGGCTGTTAAATTATATAATTTATGTGATGATATAACTGCAGAGGTTCGCAGAGCACTTTTATTTTTCTCTGCGTACCTCCGCGTACTCTGCGGTTAATATCGAATTGATTCCAGCTCTTATTGGTTCCTTCAATCACCCTGCCACTGCAGCCCGTCAGGGCGGCAGTGTGGCAGCCAGCCGTGTAGATTCTTCTGAGCTTCGAACAGCAGATAAACATGGATATTGTGATGAAAATAAATTCTCATCTTAATAGATAATCTCCCTAACAAAACCTAAAATAAACTTTAATGCCTTTTCCGGCTCTTGTGGCAGGAAACTTTCAGATACATTGTCATCAATTCTATTATGAAAATGATGTGGGAATGTCTTGATATTCTTCCATACGTCATGTTTCGCATTATCCCAGCGGTAGATTGTATTATCCAAATGCCTCCTCTCCCAATGGTAGGCATATCTTCCCTCAAGCTGTCTTGAGAACCATATATCCAGGAATGTCTCATCCACAATAAATAGTCTTAACTTTCCTTCTTTTATTTCGCAGCATGTCGTGACATCAGCGAATTCTGTTTCTGCGATGTTGGCTAGTTTTAGAAACAGCGAATCAATCATCTGACATCCCTGAAGAAGTTCATCATCTTTATTTTCTCGGATTCAAGATAATCTATTTTTGTCAGATCATCGAGCACATCTGATTCTACCACTTCACCCTTCTCTATAGCATGCTCCAATTCTTGGATTGATTTTATTTTATACTTATGATATAGCAGATAAAGTTGTGACTCAATTTTGCCCAGTTCAGACCGGATGTATGCTTTTACACTCTGGCTGACAAGTTCACTTTCTTTGATACCCATTTCTTTCGATAATTTATGTAACATTGTGGACATGTTATCACATCTTGATTATGATGTAGAAATACTTGTTCCTTAATTAAGTATGGGTATTTGCTATCACTTTAAAGGGGTGAATGTGGGTTATGAATAATTACTCTTGAAATATATACTTAATGATATGGTACGCCACAAAGAACGCTAAGAACGCAAAGTTAAGGTAACAATATCTTTGCGCCATTTGCGGTGAAACAGTGAGCAGCGACCTTCAATTTGCGTGTATCTGCATCCATCTGTGGTTCATATTGGATTGCTGCCCAGCCCCCATTCCCCCCATCACTCTCCCGCCACCCGCCATTCTTCCTTCACCTGCGCTGCCCTTCCTCCACTAAACCGCCCACCCATCTCTGGCGCTGCGTACCGGGTGTGGATGCTCATGCGCAGAGCGTGGGCCGGGAAGTGGTGTGTGCGGGCGGTGGCCTCGGGTGTTGGTGATTGCTGCCGGTAGTGGGTATGGCTGTTAAAATATATAATTTATGTGATGGTATAACTGCAGAGGTTCGCAGAGCACTTTTATTTTTCTCTGCGTACCTCCGCGTACTCTGCGGTTAATATCGAATTGATTCCAGCTCTTATTGGTTCCTTCAATCACCCTGCCACCGCAGCCCGCCAGGGCGGCAGTGTGGCAGCCAGCCGTGTAGATTCGTGCGAGTTTCGAACCGCAGATGAACGCAGATATTGTAGCCAAAATCAGATTATACTTGAATATACACCATATAATCAAAATTAAAATCCATACTTGCCGTTATATGTGTTCATCTGTGTTTATCTGTGTTTATCTGTGGTTAATTATGAAATTAGAATAATTCCAAGCTGCTTCCTTTCTGCACATGCGCAGAGCGTGGGTCGGGAAGTGGTGTGTGCGGGTGGTGGCCTTGGGTGTTAGTGATTGCTGCCAGGGGATATGGATGTTGAAATATTAAATTAATGAAATACTGCACAGCCGCTGTCAATCTGCGTGTATCAGCGTCCATTGTTCCTGGGACTCCAGGGTGATTTTTTCAAAAGGCCGGATTATGCAGAGAATGCTCAGGAATTATGTCGGGAGGAGATGGATTGGGTATAGTAAAGAGAC
>Ga0255371_10106_pt2 | contig 15136 bp, 12 predicted proteins | sample ANMaggSSYBR01I12_FD_182097 | JGI IMG/M metagenome (GOLD analysis project Ga0255371, IMG submission 182097) | Sediment cell enrichment communities from methane seep in Santa Monica Basin, California, United Staets - ANME aggregate JGI... | ecosystem: Environmental > Aquatic > Marine > Cold seeps >...
TATTTTGTCTTCTGACCAGTCAGCCCCCTTTACAAGGACATCCGGCTTTATGGCCTGAATCAGTTTTAAGGGATCAGGCTCATTAAAAACAGTAATATAATCCACGCACCACAGGCCGGCAAGAACTTCAGCTCTTTGAGCCTCACATATAATCGGCTTTTTTTCTCCTTTTATGGCATTAACGGATTTGTCGGAATTTAAGCCGACTACAAGGATTTCCCCTTTTGCTTTTGCAGCAGTAAGGTAACGTACATGCCCTACGTGCATAATATCAAAGCACCCATTTGTAAAAACAATTTTTTTACCCTGTTTGTGAAATAGACGAATTTTTTCCAAAAGATCTTTTAGATTTATAATTTTAGACATTGTATGCATGTAATGGTTTACGGTTGTCGGTTTACGGTTTACGGTTGCTCAAAACATAAAACTGATAACTGTTAATAAAAGTTTAACAAACGACTTAACACTTGGCATAGTCCCTTTATCCATATTATGTGACTCTCTTGCAAAAATCCCTGCTTGTCATTGTAAAAATCGCTGTTTTATCATCTTCCTGTAAGGGATAAGTAGCCTAAACTCTATAGTTTGCTGATCGGAGATTTAAAGCTTCCATTTTTTCTCGATTGAAATAGGAAGGCCGACACGCATAAAAAACCGAGCAAAGGCCTGTGACAAATGTTCTTGATTCAGACATCTTCTTCCTCAAACGTTCGCAAGCCGATAATAGCCTTTGGTTTCCGGCGCGGCAGATCGGAAGTCTTAAGTTTGACTTTTTTTGTAAACAGAACTTTTCGGCGGTAATTTGTAGGAAACACACCTCGCGAGTCTGCGGGCTCAGGTTCGCCATGACGCCAAAGCAAAGGCCAGGGTGACACGCTTCCAACAGCTTCACCTGAAAACCCCAAATCATCTTCAATGACCTGGTAAATAATGGGCATCATACCTGAAGTGTATGCCAATCCATGCGAAGCGGCTCGACGCCAAAGGTATTTTTTCCCCACACATGAGTAATCAAAGTTAGGCTCACCACTCCCTGGCTGACGGGCTACTAATATTGCAACATTTACGGAAGGCTTTTTTGCCAATTTATCACTATCTGCGAAGTCTTCCGGGCTTAAACCAGTTGTTCCTATATATGAATCTTCCCAGAGTTGGTCAACGGACCCCATCATTTTTTTCTCCTCCATATATCCTTTTGCACATCTTCTCCTGTCAGGTCAGTAAACCCACGCACTATCCATTCACGAGCAATATCGAACCAGTCTGTCATTCCCCCTGGCGACTTGTCTCTTCCGATTCCACGAACGGTCAAATCAAGCAATAGCACCGGGATGTCTGGATCACGAAGATTTGCATGCCGGATCGTTACGTGCAACCGACCTGCCTCATCAGGCAAAGCAAAACTCGTTCGCCAGTTAATTCCATCAGGCTCAGGTAAAAACCGGCGCCCATCAGCCCGTAATGAGAAGTCAGGAAAAACTTTGCCTATTTCATTGAGTTTTGTCCATCCTTCTCCTTGTGGAATGTGGTTGATGTATGTCATTTCGTACTGGCGCGGTTCCATAACCCCAAGATTATTTTCACTCAAAAACGATTCAAACCGAGATAAACGGTCTTTAAACAGTTCGATTACTTGTGGGTACCGTGGATACTCATCCTCCGGCAGAACCTTCTTCCAGTTATGCAAAAATCGATCGCGCTGCACCTGAATAATTCCGTTCTCTTTTTCGTGTACAAACCAGATTCGTGGCAATGGGGGCACATCAGCAAGCTGAAGGTCAATTTGAGGAGCTTCCTCGAAACGCTCGATTACGGGAGCTAAAGGAGGAACCTCGCGACAAATAGAATATTCTGTTTTGTATTTCTCCCACAGCAAGCCAAGGTGTGGAGCAAGCAGTTTGTCGATAGATTTAAAAAGAATCCCGCAGACCACCTCAATAACCGGCGGCCTTTCATAATCCGGCAAACTCTTTGAGATTTCTTTCATATTGATCACTCCAAACATTATAATAAAACATTAAGTATTATAAACACTTACCCCATAGACAGAGACTTTTTCCGACAATGCAACTTCGTCAGAGAACAACCATTTGAATATTAAGGATAGATAATGATTAAATCACAATATTACTTATCTATTTATAGGGAAAATAGTTTCTGACATTTTTATTATACTAACATCTCCTATAAGATCAGTAAATATTTATATTCGATCACATTGTAAATAATAAAGCATTTTCAATTCGTTAAACAGTGGAACCATGTAATAACGTATCAAATTCATATTTTGTTATCGGCATTACGGATAATCTTGGCTGTTTAATTAGGGCTATATTTTGGAGTTCTTTGGTTTCTTTAATTTTTTTTAAGGTTATAGGATTTTCCAGGGTTTTAACTGGTTTAAAATCGACTGAAATCCATTTTGGATCGGATGAACTGATGTCCTGGTAAGCAGTTCGGATTACTTTCATTATGCCCATTATCTGCAATTCGTACTGGCTGTGATAATATAGCGCAGATTCGGAAAGGGCCATTTCTTTTAAATAATTTCTGGCTTGATAATTGCGGACACCACGCATTGTGAATTTGCCATTGACAAGGATATCGACCCAGGAGCTGCGTTTGGGAGAAAACTTAATTAACCAGTAATTCATTTTGATTCTGCTTTTTGCTTTGCTTCGAGGTTTGCTTTTTGTGCGGCCGCGAGTTTTGGATATCTTCTCACATACCAGTTTTCTACTTCCTGTATGTCATCTTTGTTCAAACCGTAGGCTTCGTAAACAAGTCGATCTATTTCTATCTGTTCATCTAAAAAAATATATTCCGGATTAGATTCTAATTTTTCATATAATTTTTTAGTCTTGATTTCGATTTTATTGTCAAGATTACTATATGATATTGGTATGCCTTCTACATCTTGTGCGTTAGAATTTACAGTATGATTTAGAAAAACATTGAAATTATATCTTGTTAAAGTAGAGCAAAGAATACCTAATAATATAAAAGACTTTGTTATATCTTTTAAAAAAATTACTTGATATCCATTTTGAAATAATTGAAGTTCCGATATTCTAAATAATGGCGAGTAAACACCTGCCGCATTCACACCTATGCCAGAGCTAAAGTATCTATGTCTATTTCTTAAAGCATTTTTAGGTTCTAATTCTTTTATTGTATTTTTATCCCAAGGAAAATAAAATTTAGTAGGATAAAAATAATTATTGAAACACATATTTTGTTTAATTGTTTCCCCGCCTTTTTCAAATTTCAGATAAATTTTACCAATATTTTCTGAATTCAATAAGCCATTTTGCTTTTCAGATTCTGACAACTCTCGATTTACAATTAAGTCTTTATTGATTTTTTTATAACTATCACTCCCATCTATTGAGCAAATATATTTTTTGTTATTATATGATTTTATTCCTCCACAAATTTCATCTATTTCAGATTTCAATAAAACCCTTTTTTTCAAAAACATCTTTTTAAATAAAAGTGGGCTTGCCACAAAAAAAGGCAGATTACTGTTGGTTTTAATCAGATTCTGCGGATAGGTGTAAATAGCATACTCTTCAGAGCTTTCGTTTGTCCAGTTATCACCTTGCATTTTAAGAACAGAGAGTTTGTTGCTGTCTTTTTCTATATCTTCTTCAGCTTTAACATCAATTGTCCGGTAAAGCAGTTCCAGAAAGCGGTCGTGATTTTCGTGTATGCTTATAGTTGTCAGGTCCGCCATCAGGCAATGATGATTCGGATCAATATTGTATTTGTTTGCTGGTGTATCTTTGGGGAAAACGTTTCTTTGTATTATTATAATTGCAGTATTGACAGTAGCTTTAAATGTATCAGGATGAACCCGTATCATTTTATGGATATAGCTGTTCATGATCTGTCTGCGTAATGGTTTATGGCTTTTTATGGTCATAAATGTATCGGATACAATTAAAGCCAAAATACCGCTGTGCTTCAGAGGAGTTGGCCTTTTGTGAGTTCCATCTCCAATAAAGCGTGAAATAAAAGCGCCGTAGGGATCCTTGCTTTCTATTCCCAGGGCATTCTTTAAGTCATTTGATATCTTAGCGCCGCCATAAGGTGGATTCCCCAATACAATATCAAAGCCGACGCCTTCTAGTTCCGGAAAAAACAAATCAATATTAAAAAATGGTGCACTCACTGAACCGTGCATAAACCATTCTTTAAAAATCCGTTTATTTTTTTCTTCTTCTGATTTTGGATCTTTTAACTTTCTTCCGGTTATCTCTTCTGAAAAGTTTGGGTATAATGCAGAAAGCATTTCCGCTATTTCTTCGGCAATTTTATCTTTTTCTTCAAGTTTTGATGCAATTTGTGGCTGATAATATTTTTCTTTGGATTCTTTGAGTTTTTTAAATAATTTTTCTTCTGTCCAGTTTATTTGCGCTGATGCGTTCTTTAAGGAATCGGCACAAATAATTTTGGTTTCAATATTTGGAAAAGAAATAATGTTATAATTATTGTCAGGTTTGCTTTTATCAACCTTTTGATCAATCAGTAGTGAAATAAAAAACCGCAGTTTGGTTATATGGGAAGCCATCGGCTGGATGTCTATGCCGTATATGGCATTTCTTATTATACCAAGCTTTCTTACATAATTGAGATCGTGTTTTACCAGCTCCTTTCTTGTTGTTTCCTGAAGCTCCGGCGGAAGTCTCTTGATATATTTGCTCAACCATAAATTATTATTCGGATCTACGAAAAATAAAAATTGCACTATTCTGTTAAGCATACCCATAGGAAATGCGCCCGACCCGCATGCCGGATCTAAAATCTTAATATCATCGAGGGCATTTACAATGGTAATGCAGAACTTGTTGTCACTTGAATCAACCTTGTCTAAGTAAACTAAATCACCTATTTCTTTATCTTTATTATCAAAACCGTTTTCTTTAAAATATTTTTCAAGATAAAGCAGAAGTGATTCATTAACCATATAATCTATGACTTTACGCGGAGTATAATATGAACCGGATGCTTTTTTTGCGCTTTTTGAAGCAGCCTGGTCATCGGTATTGACTTCTGCAAGCAGGTTCTCAAAAATAAGACCAAGAAGTTCCGGGTCAAGCGCTACTTCTTCTTCAAGTGGCGTGTTTTCTGCAATGGTAAATTTGTATTTGGATAATATCCGGTTTATTCCTTCAGTAACAATAGTATTTCTTCCAGTGCCAATGGATAAATTTTTGCCGTAAAACAACTCGTTTGGGATTGATATGTTTTTATCATCGATTCTGTCCCAAAGATTATCTCCCTGAATTTTATCAAACAGGCCGCCGTTTAAAAAAGGAATGTTGTTGAAAAGGTCATAATCAAAATTTTCTGTCAGATAATGTTTGCAGCAATAATCAAGTTTCTTTTCAGCTTTTGTTCTGCCGGTAGAATCATATTGTGCATAGTCAGATGTTTTAAGCCTTCCTTTGGGATAATTCATTGGCTTGTTCAGGCAGTTGAAAAAAATATTTTGAAGTATACCTCCGTAATAACTGTTTGCTTTTAAAAAGGTCTTTTCATCTTCCTTTGTGATTAAATACCTGGGGTTTCCCTGAGGGTCATATAATTCCAGCAGCTTTGGAGATATAAGCGGCTCTTTTTCTTTTAAAAACCAGCAAAAAATCAAACGGGCAATTAAACGGATAACAAACTGCTTTATATTTTCTTCTTCTGGGTTTGCCCTGCCTGCATAAGCATCCGGGATGTCGGGCAATTTGATTGTTGAAACAGCATAATAATACCAGGCCGAAAGATCCTTATAGAAATCTTCATTAAGTATCTGAACATCAAATACATCTTTCCACTGCCGGTAAAGCCCGTTAAAATCACGCACACCCGGTTTCAATACCAGATCGTTGAGGATTTTATTGTGCCCGGCATGTGTGCTTAGGGTATCAATATCTTTGAGCAGTGAAATCTTGCCGATTTTTTCGCCTTCTCGCCAGGTTTGCTTGTATTTTGTGCGCTCTGAGGTGGCAAGGGTTATAAAATTGCCATATTGAAACAGCACAACAACAGGCAGGCTTTGGCTTGCGCGGTTAAAAGCTCTTGTGAGGTCGGCCAACTGTGTTCTTGTCGGCAAAGCAATCCCCTCAATCCGCACAGCAAAAATCATCATACCTTCATAGCCGGCATGAATCTTTTTGCCGGCCTGTTCGTATGATATTTTTTTGTCTTCGAATAAGGACAGGTTATCGTCAAAAACAGACATGTCCACGAGCCCAAGAAAACAGGTTTCGGAGACTTTTTCGAAAATTTCCTGAGATTTGAATTTGTCCTTTAAAATACTCTTGAGGGGTAATGATAAAGTCGAACTGCTGTTTAAGCGGATATTGAGCTGCTTGAAAAATGAGGTTCCGGCATTAAAAAGATTTATTTCTTTAAAAGGATTCAGGTTCATTTTCTCAAGTCCTTAATGCACAGGAGATTGGTTGCAGACCGAGTAAAAAATCGCATTGATTCGGGTGGTAACAAAGATACTTAACAGGAAGGACTTTCCTCATGAATATGCTTAGTCACCCATCGATTAACAAGTGTAGCAGCATTTAACTTCTTTTGATCTGCGATTTTTTTTAATTCATTATACTCTTTGGGCTTTAGCATTACAGAAATAACCTTGCCGCTTACCAGTTTAAATATCGGTTCTTTTATCTCTTCCATTTCATTTTCAAAATCAGTTAAATCATGACTGTCCCAGAATTCTGCCATTTCTTCTAATGTTTTAAATTCTGGTATATTTACTTGTTTTTCCATTTTGTATATCTCCTTTTCTCATTTTTTGTCATATCACGAGCTGTAACGACATAACCTCTGGATTTGCCAAAATATATTATTACAGAAAAAAGATATCTTCCAGCAAAAGTTTGTCCTAAAACATAATATACCGGATTCTGTCCTTTTGAAGGGGCTTTCAAAATTAATGGTTTTTTGCCGCAAATTTCTTCAACCTCCTCAGGTGTTACATCATGCTTTGTTATATGCTCAAGATTTTTACTGCTCCAAATCAATGAATAAATCATTATTAAACTCCAGCAAAAAAGGGTAATGAGACTTGTATTATGACGATAATTATATCAGCTTAATCAGATACCACAAACCATGTTATCAAATCAAAATTTTCCGGTTTGAATTTTTCTCCCAGCTTTTTTTCTTCCGGTGTTTTTTTAACATCCACGCCATTTTCAAACAGACTCTGTATTTCCTCCACGGCTTTTTGAGGGATCTGGCCCTTGATCCAGTCTTTGATTCCGGCGCTTAAAATATTTATGGTTTTTTGTTCACTATTTTCAATATCTTCTGGAACATAACGGGGCCGGTATTTGTGTTTGCGCAGAATGCCAAGAATCTCCTTGTTGTTACTGTAAGTGGAATATCCTTTTGAATTTGAATATAAAAGGAAGTGTTCATTATATATATGGGTGTCAGCTTCATCGGGTTTGGCCGGATATCCGAGCAAAGCTATGATGCAGTATGGTAATTCAGGATACTGTTTGTCAGGCATGGCTTTAAAGCCGGTAAAAATGCCGTTTGGCATTCTTTCAAAAAATTCTTTATTCTTTTGAAACATTTCAAAAAGTTCCTGGCGAAACTGCTCTAATGAAAGATCAGTCAGCCCTAAAGTTTCATCACTTGTTTCAACATCATCCCAGGTGACCTGGAGCTGCTCAAGCATTTTCTGGGCCTGCTTGCTTAAAATCGGATTGTCTTTAGTCATTCTTTCCACTTCAGGAGTCATTTTCTCATCGATTTCAGTGCCCACAATGCTCATCAAAGCCATCCGCTTTTCCACCCGGTCTTTTAATCTCAGGTAATCTTCATAATCCTTGCCGGGCCAGAAGTTAATCCCGATCACGGTTTTATTCGGCGAACCCAGGCGGTCAATCCTGCCCATGCGCTGGATAAGCCTGACCGGATTCCAGTGAATGTCGTAATTGACCACACAGTCGCAGTCCTGAAGATTCTGGCCTTCACTCAAACAGTCCGTGGCGATCAGGATGTCTGTGGGATTATTGATCTTTTTCCAGGTTTTCTGATCATATTTTTTGACAACTTCTTTCCACTCTTCAAAGTTTTCCGGTTTTTGAAAATTATCCGGATCATTTTTGTGGGCCTTATCGTAAATATATTCCCAGTCTCTTTCATTGTATAATTTTGTGTAAGGCGCAAAACGCTCAAGGATTTTATTGAACTTTGAGCCCTTATAGCCGTCATCTGTTTCCGACTGGGAGCCTGAAACACAGGCGATTTTTGTATAACCTCTTTTTATGAGTTCTTGGAAAAGATACTGGGCAGTGTCTTTAAAAACCGTAAATATCAGCACTTTTTTGTTGGAGCGTTCTTTTCTCTTTTTTTCTATATGCCAGACAAGTTTATCCAGCTTGTTGTCTGTCTTCTTGTTATCAACAAGTTCCTGTTCATAAGCTTTGAGATTTTCTTTCAGAATCGTAAATTTTGCTATATCTTCTTCAAGATGCTTTTTAAAATGATCAATATCAGTAATAGCTGAAAGCAAAACAGGATTTTTTTTACCCAGGCTCAATTCCCCGGGCAGGTCCGTATCCTCTTCTATGCCGGCGGCAGCATAGTCCATTGCTGCCTGTTCCAGATCTTCAATAACTTCCTCATCGATAATATCCGGTTCCAGATCTATGCTCTGTTGTGATTCAATATAGGTGTTTACTTTTGAGAGAGCTCTTTCATGATGATTTAAAATGTTTTCAACTGTATTTTTAAATGAAAACCAGCTTGATTCAAGTCGTTTCATAAGCAGTATGAACATCATTTTAACAAGAAATTTTTCTCTTTGTCTGGGATCTTCAAGAACACTGACCGGTTTTTCATCGGTTATGTATTCAGATGGCCTGTATGCGGTGAGGTTGACCTTAATTGCGTCCAGAATATCATCGAAAGTTTTGAGGCTGCCGATATTTTCAGGATTAATATATTCGTTAAGCGGGGTTTCTTTTTCCGGAAAAGACATTGCCCCGAATTCATTTTCAATCAATTTCCTGGTGCGGGCTACAATTAACGCATCAGTCAGGTCAAAAAACTTCTGCGGAAGGAGCTGGATAAAATCTTTTACTTTTTTGTTTTCGAGGTTTTGCCAGTTTTTATACTCTTTCTGAGCGCTTGCAAAAATATTCTGCAAACTTTTAATGCCAATTTCGCTCTCTCTGAAACCTTCGTCAAATCCTTTTTTGATCAATTTAAACTGATTTCGGATATCGGTCAGCCGGTTGTTGATGGGAGTTGCGGACAGTTGTAATACCTTAACATCTTTATTTTTCTGCAGGATATTATCGACCAGGAATTTGTATCGTGAAGATTTGTCGTTTCTTAAATTATGACTTTCATCGATTACTATCAGAACTTTGGGATTACCCTGGAAAAATCTTTTAATAGTAAAATCGTCCTGATAGTTTTGAAGTCTTTCATCCTGCAGGTCTGTGTGAAAACGAATGGTATATTTTAATCTGTCGTTTTCAAATATCGAACGATGTCCTTCAAGATACTGCCGCCAGTTGTTTTCCAGCTTTTTTGGACACAGCAGAATAACCTTATACCCCTTGATTTCAAAATATTTCATTACCGCCATAGCCGACCATGTTTTACCCAGGCCGACTGCATCTGCCAGGATAGCCCCGTTTTCTTTTTGCAGCATCTTGATAAGGCTGATAACCCCTTTCTGCTGAAAGGAATATAGCTTGTTGTAAATGATGGTCTCTTTCAGGTGGCTGATCTCTTTTATAAATTCTTTGTCAAAAGATATTGACAGCAAATCTTCTTTGAATAATTCATATAAAACCTTGTAATAAAGATCTTCGGGAGAATATTCCTTATAAAAATTACAAATTAGATTGATGAGGTATTCTTTGCAGTCAATTTTTATTTTGTCGGCCAGTTCAATTTTATCCAGAGCAGACTTGCTTTTCCATAACTCTTGAAACCACTCGGTCAGTTCATGGTAATCAGGACTGTCGCCGGTTTCAGCCCGGTTTAGTTCGATGTTGGCGGATTCTTTTAGCCCCAGTCCGGCTTCGGTTAAATTTGAGCTTCCAATAATCTGGAAATTCTTGCGCGGGTCATTATCTTTGTAGATATAAGTTTTGGCATGACAAAAATTGCGCTGGATTGTTTTTATCCTGACTTTTTCCTGCTTTAAAAACTCAACCGCTTTTTTTGCGGAAATACTTAAGTTAAAAGCATGGTTTACAGACAAAGAATCGCTCAACAGATTGATTATTTTGTCATGTTTAACTTCGGTTTGTAAAAGATCGCCCAAAATCATGCGAAATGATTTGGCATTGTTAACTTCGTCAAAGAATTTTGCAATGGCGCTGGCAGAAAAATAGCCGGTTACAATATCAACCCTGCCTGTTTCAACATAATTTGACAATAGGTCAAAAACTCTAAAATGGCCGTTTTCATTTGACCTTGTCTTGTTATCAAGAAGCATATTTTATCCTGTTAAATAAATGTGTTGAAACGAGTTGAGGTAACTTTTCAATAAGTTCGGGCAACTTTTTAAAAATTTTATCGTCATTCTCGCGAAGGCGGGAATCCAGTGCTTTTTCGGATTTTCTGGATTCCCGTTTTCACAGGAATGACGTTTGGTGCCGGAACTTATTGAGAAGTTACGAGTTGAGGTGCATTGTCTCTTTAACGCGGGCTGTGATTTCTTTTTTTCTGGATTGTCCATGATTCATGCGGAAAACTTTTACCGTTAACTGTAAACCGACAACCGTGAACCATTATTTTTTAAACATGGAATCTTATCTCTAAATTCCGTTATCTTGTAAAGGTTTATCTCAGTTGCTGAAGCACATTCTCCTTGTTCAGCCATTGAAAGGATTTCACCGGTTGGTGAAATGATCTGAGAATGGCCGCCAAATTCAATTCCCTTTTCCTTGCCGCATCTGTTAGTTGCTATAATAAAAATTTGATTTTCAATAGCTCTTGCTTGAGATAAAATATCCCAGTGTCTGATCCTGCCTAATGGCCACTGTGCCGATATTATAACTACAAGAGCTCCTTTAAGAGTAATTGATCTGCATAGTTCTGGAAATCTTAAATCATAGCATAACATCAAGCCTATAGGACAGATAGAAGTATTGCACATTACAGCCCTGTTTCCTGCAGAAAAATATTTATCTTCTTCAGTAAGTGGGAATAGATGTATTTTCCTGTAAGATCCAGCTATATCGCCATTGGAGTCAATAACATAAATTGTATTGAAAATATCTTTTTCCGAAGCTTCCGGCAAAGAACCGGCTATAACCATATTGTATTTGGATGCTGTTCTTGAGAGCGTATCAATAATAAATGGTGTTTGTCTGGCATGATCAATCAGCCTGTTATTATCAAATCCGCAGGACCACATTTCCGGAAGCACCGCCATATCAACATCGCGGTCTCCAAAAATATCTAACCCTTCGATAACTTTTGCGAGATTTGATTCAATATCTCCAAGCTTGACATCAAATTGAAATGTTCCTGCTTTAAAAATTTTGGGCATAGTTCTAACTTCGGCCACTATTCTATGCTTACAAAACAAAAGATTGTTGATTGTTGACTGATGATTGTCGATTTGTGGAATCGCTTCGCTCTGTCTTTTTGTTATAAAATTAATAGAATACCTTCAATCATCAATCATCAATCATCAATCATCAATCGACAATTTTGGTATAGTTCACAAACAGTCTGAGCGTTTTGACAAACTTGGCTAAATAGCGTGTCACCTTACATACCTCGTGCAAGTGTAAGAACATCAACACTTTTGGCTCCTTCTTTTATTAGAACCTTTGCACATTCATCTGCCGTTGCTCCTGTTGTGTAAACATCATCAATAAGAAGTATGCTTTCCCCACTAATTTTTGATGCATTGCCTATGCTGAAGGCGTTTTTGATGTTTGCCCGTCGTTGCTTTCGGTCAAGGCCAGTCTGAGGTTTCGTCTGTTTATTTTTTATAAGGGCATTTCTTTCAATCTTTGAATATGACAGCTCGATATTAAAGGCATCGGCATATGAGAACCATTCTCTGATTAAAAGATAAGCCTGATTAAAGCCTCGTTTTCTGAAGCGTTTAATATGAAGCGGAACAGGAACAATAAGATCAATTCTGTTTTTATTATTCCAATATTTGATGAAAGAGAAGAATAAAAGCATACCAAGTGGTCGCGCCAACTGGATTTTACCTTTATACTTTAAACGCTGTATGGTTTTCATTAGTGTCCCTTCATAGACACCTGCTGCACGTGCCATTCGGAATTTTTTCGGAGACTTTATGCATTCCCCGCAAATATGATCATCCCCGATGCGGCTTTTAAACGTGATGCCGCATATGCAGCAGAAGGGGGATTCAGCAGGCACAAAATCTGTAGAGCAGGCAGAGCATAAAAAGGGAAGCATCAATTTGTGAAAGGCGGATTTTTTATTATAAGCTGAAATTGACTCATCATTAAAAATTTTAACAGGCAAATTGTAATTTTTATACATTGCAGGCTGGAAAAAAGATCCGCAGACCAGACATTTGGATGGCCATACAGTTTCTCTCAATGCTCTTGCCATCCAGATGAATAAACTACCGCTTGCAGCTCGATTGTCAGGATTTACAGATTTTATCCACACTTATTTCATCTTTTGTAACACTTCAGCGTTTTTAAATATTATTTTTTTGGACAGGATTTACAAGATATGCAGGATTTAAATTATCGAAACTTTTCCTGTTAATCCAAATCTAAATCCTTATACCTTGATACACACCTTATTCATGTTGTGATTATATTTTATGATTTACTGGCTAACTACAATGAAAGTTGGCTTTGTTTGCGCACTTTATATAAAATCTTGTTTATCCTGTTATTCTGTCAGATTTTTTTCAACAGTCTAAATTGTTACCATCTTTTCAATTATTTTATCAGCAAACTCGGAGCATTTTATTTTTTTTGCACCTTCTATCTGACGGGCAAGATCATATGTAACCGTACCGTCTTTAATGGTGGACTTAATGCTATCTCTTATTAATGTTGATGCTTCTTTCCAGCCCATATAATCCAGCATCATTGCGCCGGAAAGAATTAAAGAGCAGGGATTCACCTTGTCTTGACCGGCATATTTAGGCGCTGTGCCGTGTGTTGCCTCAAAAACCGAGCATTTGTCGCCGATATTTGCACCTGGAGCCATGCCGAGGCCGCCTACCTGTGCTGCTATAGCATCTGAAATATAGTCTCCATTCAAATTCGGAGTGGCGATCACCTGGTACTCTTCAGGCCTGAGAAGTACCTGCTGAAACATCATATCGGCGATTCTGTCTTTTATAACAACTTTTCCTTTTGGCAACTTACCGTTATAGTTATCAAAAAGCTCATTTTCAGTAATGGTTTTTTCATCAAATCGTTCTTTTGCAACTTCATATCCCCATTGACAGAAAGCTCCTTCCGTAAATTTCATTATGTTGCCTTTGTGCATCAGAGTGACGCTCGACAGGCTGTTATCAATAGCATATGAAATAGATTTTGCTACAAGCCTCTTGGTATTTTTTTCACTTATGGGTTTTATACCTATGCCTGAATCTTCTGGCAAAGAAATTCCCATTTTGTCTTTTAGAAAGGAAATTACGCTGCCTGCTCCATCACTTCCTGATTCCCATTCAATGCCGGCATATACATCTTCCGTGTTTTCCCGGAAGACGACCATGTCAACCTTCTCCGGATTTTTCATGGGACTTGGAACATGTTCTATGTATTTTACCGGACGGACGCATGCATAAAGATCCAGCTCCTGTCTTATCGTAACATTCAGGCTCCTTATTCCTTTTCCTACCGGAGTTGTCAGGGGCCCTTTTATAGCTATTACGTATTCACGTATTGCGTTAAGAGTTTCAGAAGGAAGCCATTCGCCTTTTTTTTGATACGCTTTTTCGCCGGCGTAAACCTCGATCCAGCATATTTTTTTATTTTCATCGTAAGCTGCCCGGACTGCGCTGTCTATCACCAGGCTTGCGGCACGCCATATGTCAGGGCCTATTCCATCTCCTTCAATATAGGCAATTACAGGGAAGTCAGGAATATTTAAACTTCCGTCATTATTTATTGTTATTTTTTTCATATTCTCCATTAATTCGCATTCCTTTCGTTAAATTAAGTGCCTAAAGTATGTTAAAGTGCCCTAAAGTGCCTAAAGTTGTGGTACGCCTTCGGCGTGCTAATTGATAATCCAGAGTTGCAGGAGTTCCTCCTTTGCGCATTGACGACCGAAGGAATCTATAATGGCAGAATTCCTTAACTTTAGGCACTTTTACTCATCTATACTATTAAGTTTTTCTGCCTGAATACTTCATACATTACAACTGCCGCTGCAACAGAGGCGTTCAGGGAATTTATTTTTCCTATCTGTGGTATTGAAATTAAAATATCGCATTGTTTTTTTACAAGGCTGCGTATGCCTTTACCTTCTCCGCCAATAACAATACCAAGTGAGCCTGAAAAATCACAGGAAAAAACGTCTTCATCTGCATTTTTGTCCATTCCGAAAATCCACAGGCCTTTATCCTTTAATAATTTTATTGTATTTACAATATTTGTTACACATACCACATTAATATGTTCAAGCGCTCCGGCAGATACTTTGGAGACTGCCGGTGTGGGCAAAGCGGATCTGTCTTTTGTAATTATTACTCCGTCAACTCCGACACAAAGAGCTGTTCTGATTATAGCGCCGAGATTATGCGGATCTACCACATTGTCTAACAATAAAAACAACTGTCTGGTATCAGGATGTTGCGGCCTGTCAACAATATTATTGAGTCCGACAAATGAATATGGACTTACCTTTGCTCCAATTCCCTGATGCAGATCAGTTTTGGTTAAATATTTAAGTTGAGATGGCTTTAGTTTTTTAACAGATATCTTTTTGAACTTGGCTATTGCCAGCAATTTTTCAAATGGCTCTGGTATTTTGTCTTTTGCAATATATAGCTCAAAAAGACTTCTCCTGCCAGCCTTGAGCGCTTCAAAAACAGGATGGAAACCATATAGTATTTCTGTTTTCAAATTGTTAACTTAAATTTATAAGATTAAAAATTATAGCTTACCACTGATTTTCACGGAATTAC
>Ga0255371_10001_pt1 | contig 14978 bp, 13 predicted proteins | sample ANMaggSSYBR01I12_FD_182097 | JGI IMG/M metagenome (GOLD analysis project Ga0255371, IMG submission 182097) | Sediment cell enrichment communities from methane seep in Santa Monica Basin, California, United Staets - ANME aggregate JGI... | ecosystem: Environmental > Aquatic > Marine > Cold seeps >...
AGCTCGCAGGCAATGCAAAAAAACTTATCAGGGAAAATTTTCTGGATTTTGTTGATACTCCCCCATCTCCAGATGATGGCCCTGTACTTGAAAATATTAGTTTTGATATCAAAGCAGGCATGCAGGTCGGGATAGTCGGCTTCACCGGTTCCGGTAAATCAACACTTGTAAACCTTATTCCAAGACTTGATGATCCTCAAAAGGGCACTATATATATTGACGGTATAGCTATTAAAAAGTATCCGCTTAAGCATTTAAGAGGCGCTGTAGGATATGTTACCCAGATGCCATTTTTATTTTCAAAGACAATAAAGGAAAATATATTATTTGGGGCAGAAGACAGTCTTGGGGACCTGAGCAGTGAAGAGATCGATGAAAAAATCATAAGAGCTTCTACTACCTCCCACCTTCATGAGGATATATCAGGCTTTCCCCAAAAGTATGATACCCCTGTCGGCGAAAGGGGTGTGACTCTGTCAGGCGGCCAGAAGCAGCGGCTTGCAATCGCAAGGGCGGTTCTTGCAGAACCGCGGATACTGATACTGGATGATTCATTCTCAAATGTAGATACAAATACTGAGGAGCTTATACTTACAGATCTTAAATCAGAGACCAGGGATATCACAACTATTATCATATCTCACAGAATATCCACTATAAAAGATTCGGATATGATCATAGTGCTTGATGAAGGAAAAATAGACTCAATAGGCAGGCATGGAGAACTGATGAAAAAGTGCCATATATATAAAAATCTATACCACAGGCAGCAATTGTCTGAGGAACTTGAAGAAGAATTATAAGGAGCTATATTGCCAGAAGGATTTTATGAAAAAGAAATGTCAGGAAGATCAGTAGATAAAAGGACTGCTTCCAGGTTATTAAGATTTATCAGACCCTATAGGCATCTGCTTGCCCTGACCATATTCCTTCTGCTGTTGACTGCAGGACTGCAGATAATAGGGCCCTATCTTATAAAGCTGGCTATTGATAATTATATTACTCCCGGAAAGCTTGAAGGGCTTGTGTATATAGTGGCCCTCTATGGGCTGGCCCTATTATTTGAATTTATAATAAGGTATTTCCAGGGCTATTATACTGAATATATGGGCCAGAAGATAATGTATGATATGAGGATGGAAATATTTACCCATATACAGAAGCTTCCAATGTCTCATTTTGATAAAAACCCTGTTGGAAGGATAATGACCAGAGTCACTACCGATGTACAGAGTTTAAATGAGATGCTTTCTTCCGGCATAGTAAACCTTTTTGGAGATCTGTTCATGATACTCGGCATAATGGGCATTATGCTTGCTCTGAACTGGAAGCTCTCGCTTATCACATTCTCTGTCCTTATACTTCTTGCAATAGCAACTTTTATATTCCGCTTAAAAGTTCGTATCACCTTCAGGATAATACGGACAAAAATATCCAATATCAATTCCTTCCTCCAGGAGGCCATATCAGGAGTGGTCACCACAAAACTCTTTAACCGCGAGAAGGAAAACAATTCAGAGTTTGAGAATCTTAACCGGCAGTATATGAATATATACCTCAGAACCATCCTATATTATGCCATTTTTTTTCCTATAGTCATCCTCATAAGCACAATGGCAGTAGCGCTTGTGATATGGTATGGCGGCGGTCAGGTTGTAAGGAATGTCCTTACCCTTGGCACACTTGTGGCCTTCATACAATATGTTGAAAAGTTCTTTCACCCGATAAGCGATTTAAGCGAAAAATTCGGCATCCTCCAGGAGGCGATCGCTGCTTCCGAGAGGATTTTTGATCTGCTTGACCTTAAACCTGCCATCACCTCTCCTGCCGATCCTGTCCATCTGAAAAAAATTAAGGGCAGTATAAAGTTTGACAGGGTCTGGTTTGCATACAATAAAGATAATCATATCCTAAAAGATATATCCTTTGACCTTCATGCCGGCCAGAGCATCGCCTTTGTCGGGGCCACGGGCTCGGGAAAGACTTCTATAATAAACCTCATGAACAGGTTCTATGAAATACAAAAAGGCAGGATACTTCTGGATAATATCAATATAAAGAAATTCGACCTTCAGGATCTGAGGCGCCATATAGGTGTTGTGATGCAGGATGTATTTCTATTTTCCGGTACTGTCCTTGATAATATAAGGCTGGGCAACAAGGATATAAGCCTGGATAAAGCCATAGAAGCTTCAAAATATGTCAATGCACATAAATTCATAAAAAAACTTCCCAACCAGTATGAGTTTGAAGTAAGAGAAAGGGGTCAGATACTATCCGTGGGCCAGAGACAGCTTATCGCTTTTGCAAGGGCGCTGGTATTCAACCCCGAGGTATTGCTTGTCCTTGATGAGGCGACCTCCAGCATAGATTCGGAAATAGAGGCTCTTATACAGGATGCCCTTTCAAAGATAATGAAGGACAGGACAACAATCGTAATAGCCCACAGGCTATCTACAATAAAAAATGTCGATAAAATAATAGTGCTCTCTCATGGTGAGATCGTAGAGAAAGGCAGCCATAAAGAACTTCTTAAGGCAAAAGGTATATACCACAAACTCTATAAATACCAGTATCAGCTGCAGAAGTGATCTATATAAATTCCTTCGCAGTTATTTATTTTTTCCTATCTTTAATAAATTTTAAAATAGAACTACAATATTTTGCATACTGGATTATTGCATCTTCAACTGATTTATAAATAATTTCATCTTTGGTATCATTGTATTCGTGTACTAACCGGTTTCTCAGCCCCGCACTCGGAGCTATCTCTTTAGCAAAGTCCTCAGAATAAACACCCAGCTTGAAAAGTGCATGGAAGGTATCTTCATAGCCTCTTATACTCTCATCCCCATGTCCGATTTCGGCAATGATATGTTGATTTATATCAATTGCCCTCATGATGATCTTCTCCAGTACCCGTTCAACTGCATACATCCTGATAAAATCATTTACTATTTCCTCAAAAGTATAATGACCCAGTTTATCCAATCTACTTAACTCTTCCTGGATTAGTTTTATTTTTCTTCTAATAAAGATTCTATCAAGCATATTTTTTATTTAAATAATTTTGATATTTTGAAACCAGCAGATCTTCCAACCTGAATAGATCTTTGGCATCATGATAGAGGCGGAAAGCATAAGCTCTAAACTCATTATAGTCCAGAAGGCTGCCATAAAGAAGTTTTGAATATTTGGCTACCTGATAGCAAAATAGGGGATCGACTTTATGTAAAGATTTAATATCAAGTTCTCTTTCGAAGCAGTCACCAAAAATATCTGACAGATCCGAATAGATATTAAGCGATGTTTTGAAGTCAATTTGGTTTTTACCGAGAAAAGCAATATCCAGATCGCTCTCTAATTTAGCTTTTCCTGTAGCATAAGAACCATGAAGCAGCATTAATTTTAGATTATATTTATTGCCGACTTCTTTTATTTTTTGTTTTTCCCGATTTGTAAATTTCATATTGATTCTGCCTTATTTTTATAATTATATAATAGGTTATAAGTAATTTATAAACAAGTATTCGAATTATTATCTGATCAGTCAGGCACTGGCCACTATAATAAAGACTTCATGATGCAGCTGTTCTTCCTAATGCATATTTTAAAATTATATAGATTATTATAAGAACAAGCAGATAAATACCTATTCCAATAAGTACCCAAAAATGTATGTGGTATCTATCCCATAATGAAGGTTCCATATTATCCTTTATATTAAATAACTAAAGCTCAATTTCTTCTTTTTCAACTGCAATTTTTTTGTAATGGTAAAACTTTGCTTTATAGAAAATCATAAAGACCGCCCAGGAGAAAAATGAGTATACAAAGCTAAGGATTATAAAGGCAATCTGTAAGATTCCAAACAGGGCTATAGATGGAAAGATCAGAAACAGATCCCTTGTTTTTTTGGGGATCTCATTTATCTTGCTGTTTACAAACCTGGCAAATATCTGTCCCATTCTATCTTCACTATCCAGTTCCAATCCCCAGTTTTCAGATAAATTTTTCCGGTACTTATCCATAAGATAAGGACTTGCTTCTTCTGCTAACTTTTTTATCTCATTCATAAACAGGTTTCTAAACTCTTCATCTTCCCTTAAATACTCAAAAAGGTTTATTTCCTCCAGGTTATATATTCCCTTATCTTCAAGATATCTCATTATCTCTTCGGGGAGTTTTTCCATATCTGCGGGGGGCTTTAATTCTTCTTCACCCTGAGCAAAGGGTAGTCCTAAAAAAGTGGAAAGGACTATGAACTCATCTGCAGTCATATCCAGATCATAAATAGGAATATATTTATTTATTAATCCTTCAAAAGGTTTGGAGATTTTCTCTATATATTCTTCTTTTACTTCTATATCTCCTTGTTTGTTTTTAAGTGGAAAATTAAAATAGAAAATAACTGATAGCAGGACAGCAAAAATAACCATTATAACCGGAGCAGCTTTCAGTATAGTTTTCCCCGGATGAAATATTATACTGTTTTTTCTCTCATATATAAGGTTTCTATTTGTAGAATTAAAGATTAAAAATAAAACAAATGTTAAAGCCACGTAGCATATAATAGCTACTTTATTTTCCCACTTTCCTTCTGTTCTTAGAAAGAAAAATAAAAAGCTAAAGGTTATAAAAAATGATGATATTAATATTATTTTCCTATTATCTATTAAAGTCAGATAGACTAATGAAAATACAATAAAAACGCTAAAAGAGGCAAATGCATATATTAAATCAAGCAGTACTTCTCCTTCTTGCCAGAGGAAAAACTTACTAAGCAGGTACCAGAATAAAACAGCCAGTAAAAAACAAAAAAATGAAAGACAGGAAGACTTAATAATTTTAGTTTTATCTGCCATTTAAATAAATAGGAATTCATTTATTAATTCATTTAATTATACTACTTCTATATAAAAAATCACTTGTGCCTGAATAAATTTAGTATTAATTACCCTGTATGCTTGCCTCCAAATATTATTATTTCTCTAAGTTCCATAATATTTCAGTTTATATAATATCCCACAGAAGATGTATAATTATTAATAAAATTTATTATCTTATTATACGGGAGTTTTAAGAATGAGAGGTCTATTCAAACCAAATATAGAAAAGATGAAAATAAAGAAAGATACTGAAGGGCTAATAAAAGCTTTAAGTAACAAAGATTACGGGATCAAGATAGAAGCAGCAGAAGCTCTTGGAGAAATAGGGGACAAAAAAGCAATAGACGCTCTGGTTAAATTTATAGATGAAATCGATAGCAGTGAGAGGGGAAGTTCAACACTTAAACAAAACTTAATATTTAAGTTTCTCCTTTTGGCTTCAGACACCAGGGAAGGAGATTCAATTAATTATTCTAAAAACAAATCAAGACAAGCACTTATAAATATGGGTACAGGGGCAATAGATTATCTTATTGAACTTTTTATAGGAGGCTATGGGAGCAGGGAAGCTATTAAAAAAATTCTTTTAGATATAGGAAAAGATCAGATTGATTTTCTGATATCGTCTCTGAGATATAAAATTGCTGCTTATAGTTATAATGCTAATAGTCATAAAAGGGAAAAGCTGCAAAAATTAGAAAATTTATCTAATGAAATTATTGTAAATATGGGAAGACAGTCAGCTAAACTTCTTTCCAGTATTTTAAAAAGTGAGAATAAAAAGGACAGAATATGGGCAGCATTTATGCTTGGAAAAATAGAAAATGAGCAAGTTATAAAAGATCTGATTATTGCTTTAAACGATAGTGACAAATTTGTTATAAAAAACGCAATCAGGGCTCTTAGTAAAGTTAGAAGCAAAGAAGTAGCAGAAGCTCTGGTAAATGTTTTTAAAACGAAAGAAGAAAGGGAGTTAAAAGAAGAAGCGAGAATAGCTATCAGAAATATGGGAAAGTATCCAGTAGAGGCTCTTGCTAAGACTTTAAAAGATAAGAATAAAGATGTAAGAATATGGGCAGCATGGTCTCTTAGCGAAATAGAAGGAAAAGAGGAAGCAACAACTGATCTAATAGCTGCTTTAAGTGATATTAATTGGGAGGTCAGGAAGTTTGCAGTTAATGCTTTAGCTGAAATAAAAGATAAAAATGTAGAACAAATCTTAATTAAAGCTTTAGATGATGATGATGATAGGGTCAGGCATAGTGTATTTAACGCTTTAGGAAAAATCAGAAGTAAAGAAGTAAAAGCGGTTTTAATTAAATCTTTAGAAGATGATGATATGTACATTAGATATCCGGCAGCGCTTATTTTGGGGGAAATGGGAGAACCCCGGGCCATTGACCAGATACTAAAGTGTTTGTTTGAAAGCTCCAATCCGCCTGTTTCTAAAGAATTAAAAGATATTAAAGATATTCTCCATATCCTTGTTCCAGAATCCCTGCTGACCCATGAAATTGTAGACAATGTAATAAACGCTTCTACTTATAGTGATTATTTAGAAACAGGATACCTATATGAAAAATCCAATAGTGGTATAAAATATTTATGTGATCTAAAGTCTCCCATAACAAGTAATTTGCTTAATCTTGTTGTCAAAAAAAAGGATATTGAAGTTACTACAGCTGCTATATGTGCCAATGAAGAAGATTATACGCGGAAATTGAGTTTTCAAACTCAGCGTGACCAGGCTTTAAAGGAATTAAAAAAAAGAGGAAATCCCTCTTATGACCCGGGACTTTACCTGAAAGATAAGATATAAAAGCTTAAATATAAAAATTTATGGAAAAAGAAGCCGGCAAAAATAGGACGGGTATAAAAAATATATATATTCACATTACTAAATTGTGTAATTTGAATTGTAAGTATTGTTATTTCAATGCCGGAAAAGCTATGAAAAAGGAACTTCATTTTAATGAGCTGCTGTCATTATTTAAAGAAATAATATCAATAAGGCCAAAAAAAGTTATTTTTACGGGTGGGGAACCTTTGCTTAGAAAAGATATTTTTAATTTGATCAATAATTTTCGTAAGTTTCTTTATGGTGAAAAAATAAATCTTTGCTTAATGTCAAATGGCCTTTTAATTGATAAAAAAATAGCTTTAAGGATTGTAGAATTATTTGATGAAGTCAGAATAAGTATTGATGGACCACCAGAAGTAAACGACACACTAAGGGGAAATGGATCTTTTAGAAGTGCAGTAAATGCTATTAAAAACCTAAAAAATGCAGGCATTTCACCAGCAGTTTCTATTACTATGACTTTGTTAAATCTTCCCATATTGAAAGATTTTTTATCATTTTTATTGGATGAACTATTTATAACAAGCTTTCATTTGTCTATTCTCAAGCCTTCTGGACGTAATTTAGATCACCCGGAATTTAAATGTTCCTGGGAAAAAGTAGAACAACTAATAGCAGATTTTTGGCAGAGTCGTTTTATTAAATCTAGTTTACCTGAAAATAGAGGAAGGCCAATACTTATTAATCGTGGAAATTGCGGGGTTGGCAGTCACATAAATATTTTACCTGACGGCAGTGTTTATCCCTGCCATGTTTTATCAATTCCAAAGTTTTGTTTAGGAAATATTCGAAAGACAGATCTATGTAAAATAATTTTTGAATCAGATATTTTAAGATTTCTAAGAAGCATTAATTTTACCGAATTAGCTAAATCGAATAATTATTTAAATAATGAGTTAAAGAATAATATTTGCCCTGGTGAGATATTACAAAAGGAACCTGATTTATCCTTTTATTCTTAAATTGATTTTAAAGGTGCCCTATAAAAAAGATTCAAACATCACCTTTGAGATCTTCTCGGGATCATGCCTGGCATAGTCTTTATTACTTGCAATATCTGCCCTTATTATTTCAACTCCAGTAATCGATCCTCTGCTGTCATCAGTGACAATAAAAGAATTTTTCTCTATATGCTTCTTTATGAGATCCTTTGAGATCTCGCCATTATTAATAATAAGGTGATCAATATGTCCGCCCAGATATTTCTCCACTGCAAGCAGATGGCCGGAAACAGTAAAATCATCAGTCTCTCCGGGCTGGGTCATAATATTGCAGATATATATTTTTTTTGCCTTTGACTTAATGATCGCATCGGCGACACCCTTTACAAGCAGATTAGGTATTATGCTGGAAAACAAGCTGCCGGGCCCCAGTATTATCAAATCAGCTTCCCTGCAGGCTTTAAGCACCCCTTTATGCGCAAGAGGATTACCGGGGACCAGGAATATCTCCTCTATCGGGCTAGGATAAGCAATAATTTTTGTCTGGCCGAGAATAGTTTTGCCATCCTTAAATCTTGCTCCCAGGACAACATTTTCCAATGTAGAGGGCAGGACCTTTCCCTTGATCGCAAGGACGCGGCTGGTCTCCGATATGCCTTTGGCAAAGCTTCCAGTAATGGCTGTCATTGCCGCAATGTAGAGGTTCCCGAATGAATGGCCCGAAAGGTCCGATTTACCACTGAACCTATACCGGAAAAGCTCTGATATCAGTGAGTTTGATTCTGCCAGGGATACAATACAGTTTCTTATATCGCCGGGCGGCAGTATATTTAAATCTTTTCTTAAGCGGCCCGAACTGCCTCCGTCATCTGTAACGGTGACTATTGCAGTTAAATAATCTGTCCTGTGCTTGAGCCCCTCAAGAATAGTCGAAAGGCCGGTGCCTCCGCCTATGCCCACTATTTTTGCATCTCTTTTCATTACAGCTCTTCCTTTAAAAAAATTGATGTTTTTATTTTAATATATAAAATGTAAAATATATAATATTATTCTTTAGAGAAAAAGAGGAGATATGGAATTAATCATCAAAGAAAACTATGAAGATATGAGCAAGATGGCTGCAGAGATCATTGCAGGACTTATTAAATCCAGGCCAGACTGCGTACTGGGCTTTGCGACAGGCGGTACTCCTATAGGCACATACAAAGAGCTTGCAAGGATGCATGCCAGCGGCGGTCTTGATTTTTCGAATGTTAAAACTTTTAATCTGGATGAATATCTGGGAATCGGGATCGATCTTGATAAACCATATGAGCAGGACCAGAGTTATGCCCGCTTCATGCATGAAGAATTATTTAAACATATAAATATTAAGAAAGAAAATATTCACGTACCTGACGGGCTCACAGAAGATTCAGGGAAATATTGTATCTGGTATGAAGAAGAAATAAAGAAGGCGGGAGGAATCGACCTGCAGCTTCTCGGAATAGGCGGAGACGGGCACTGGGCATTTAATGAACCCGGTTCATCACTTGCATCAAGGACCAGGGTCCAGGTTCTGACCAAACAGACCCTTGAAGATAATTATGAGAGTTTTTATAAGAAGGCCGGCATAAAAAAAGAGGATATGCCCCATTCTGCAATCACTATGGGAATAGGAACAATTCTTGAGTCAGGACATGCGCTTATGCTCGTAAACGGAGCAAAAAAGGCGGAAATAGTTGCAAAAGCTCTTGAAGGACCCATAACATCCAGGATCACTGCAACAGCTATACAGATACATCCTGGGAAAGTCACAACCATACTGGACAAAGGGGCTGCATCAAAGCTGACCTGGATCATTGACAGTATCTAAAAGATCTCTTCGGTTTCTTCTGTTGTATAGAATAAGTTTTTATATTCGTCACTGGAAAGTGGGCCGGTTTTACTTAAAAGGTGGACTCTGGCCCTTTCTCTTGCAATGACCGCTGTATTTTCCAGGCTTGCTAGCTTCTGCGGTATACTTTTTTTCAGAAGTATTCCCTTTATATTTTCAAATAATCGCTTGCTTCCAAAAAGCAGTTCTCCCTCATGGAGGATCTTGGAAGCTACCATAAATTTAAAACAGTTAAAATCCGATTGTTTTTTTACTCTGCTCATATCTTTTATAATATAATCTATTTCTTCACGGTAAGCCGGCATTTTTAGGAGATAATATTTTTTATGATATATTGAACGGTCAAGCTCTTTGATTATATCTCTGGATAAATCCTCTGTAACTATTATAATATCAAGATCCGATCCATTGACCATCTCGCTGGTAGATGATTCGGGCCGGGGCTCCCTGTGCGCCATATCGTAGACTATATCTCCGGCAATTATAAAGACTGCCTTTTTTATAATTTCTTCATAACTGTTTTGTGATTTAACAATCTGAGATATTACTTCTTTTGAAAGGCTGAATTTTTCCCTGCTTATTTTCTCTATGCTCCCGGAAAGATCTTTTGCTTTTAACTTGATATTTTCAATATCGGCATCCAGACCTATTATTGTATAAGTAAGGAATTCCCTCAGTATTGAAGGAGATAATCTTGCATAATTCTGCATATGCCTGTCAAGCCTTAGATACCTTCTTCCGACTGTCTCTGTCAATATTTTCTCGGATTTATTACAGACACGCCATATTGATAGTGCATCACCTCTGCTTTTTTCCAGAAGTTCTCTACCTGTTAAGGGACCGTTTTCCCTTAACAGTTTAATTATTTCGTGCATAAATATCTTCAGCCCAGCTTTTTCTTTATAACTTCAGCTATTGACCCCGCAAACACTTCAGTTTCTTTCTGTGTTGGGCCCTCAACCATTACCCGGCACATTTTCTGCGTGCCGGAATATCGCACGAGAACACGGCCCTGGTTTCCAAGTGCCTTTTCCACTTCTTTTATCGCATCCATTATTTCTTGCTGCTCCTCGATAGGCGGCTTGCTTTTAACATTCACATTTACTGTGACCTGGGGAAATAGCTTCATTATTTTCGCAAGCTCCGAGAGCGGCTTATTTTTCTTTTTCATAACTGAAAGAAGCTGCAGCGACGATAATATACCATCTCCTGTCGTATGATGGTCCAGGAATAACAAATGCCCCGAGTCTTCACCTCCTATTACTGCATCTTTTTTCAACATTTCTTCAAGTACATATCTATCCCCGACTTTGGATCTTATCTGTTTTACACCCATTTTTTCCATAGCAATAGAAAGACCCAGATTACTCATAACTGTGGTAACAAGAGTATTATTTTTTAGAGCTCCCTCTTCCTTCAGGTCCTGCGTGCAGATCGCCATTATCTGGTCCCCGTTTACAATATTTCCCTTTTCATCAACAACTATCAATCTATCGCCGTCTCCGTCAAAAGCAAGACCGATATCGGAACTAGACTGCAGCACTTTTTTTGCAAGATCTTCAGGGTGAAGTGCGCCGCAGTTTAAATTGATATTCACACCATCCGGATCGGCATTAAGGACCTTTAGATCTGCCCGCATCTCCTTAAATAATAGTGGTGCAACTTTGTAAGTGGCGCCATTTGCACAATCAATGACTATTTTTGTCCCTTCAAGGCTCAGGTTTTTGGGAAATGACTGTTTTAGAAATACTATATAACGCCCGGAAGGATCGTTCTCCCTATAAGCTTTTCCAATTTCGGTAGACGGGCAAAGCTTTTCAGAGATCTTTTTTGAAAATATAAGCTCTTCAATATCAATCTCCTGTTTATCTGCGAGCTTATAGCCTGTTTTTGAAAATATCTTAATGCCATTATCTTCAAATGGATTGTGGGAAGCGGAAATAACAATTCCCGCATCTGCGTCCAGATTTGTTGTAATAAATGCAATGCCGGGAGTCGGAAGCGGCCCTATACTTATAGCATCGGCGCCCATTGAAGTTATACCGGCGACCAGTGCGCTTTCAAGCATATATCCTGAGAGCCGCGTATCCTTGCCTATAACGATCCTGGGCCGGTGTCCTTTTTTTCTTAATATATATGATATTGCCTGGCCTATTTTCATTGCCATTTCAGGAGTCATCGGATACTTGTTTGCTATTCCTCTTACTCCGTCCGTTTCAAATAATTTTCTCATGCTTTATCTCCTTTTTCTCGTTCTAGTATTATTTTTTGTTTTAATAATCGTATCAGGCGGACAATATCCTCTTACGGTTGTATTGGGATAGACAAGTACATTTTTGGAAAGCAGGCTCCCTGGCATAGTCACGGTATTACATCCGGTCTCAACGCCATCGGCAAAAATAGCTCCAAACTTGCGCAGGCCCGTTTCATATTTCTTTCCATTGACTGTCAGGTTTATTTTTGACTCAATAATCTTTAAATTTGCAAGCTTTGTCCCTGCACCGAGGTTTACCTTGCCCAGGATACTGTCGCCGAGATAGGCAAAATGTCCCGCTTTACTCTCACCAAGCATAACTGCGGTCTTCATCTCTGTGGTATGGCCGACAACACATTTATTTCCCACTATCACATTACCGCGTATATATGCACCCTGGCGTATTTCTGTATCGTCTCCGATTATAGCAGGGCCCTTGATCAATGCTCCAGACTCTATGATTGTACCCCTGCCAATATATATTTCATCATCTGCCAGGAAGACTCCGGCATATATGATGGAGGCACCTTTCAGTACTGCCCCGTCTTTTGTAACGGTACCGCTGGCATTGTCGATAGTAAATCCTGATTCCAATACTTCACCATTGTAAATAACCATGTCTCTGGTTAGAAGAGAAGAGTTTTTTCTTAAACCCGATACATTTGGAGTAATATTATCCTTAATATATGATTTGATATTTTTAAGACCCTCCCATACGAACTCCACATTTTTAAAAAGTCCTTTTAGGTGATTGCCCTCAAGATCAAAAAAATCTTCTGGTCTTAACATGTTTATAACCATTCCTTTCGCTTCGCTCAAGGCACAAAACGGGATGAAAACCCATTGTCCTTAAGCTTATTTTATTTTATAAATATATCGTTGAGATTGCAGGCAACTACAAATCACGTGGAGGTGAGTGCGCTGTTTCTTTTGGAGCAGACCGTATGTTTATATGTGTAGATTGTCTATTCAAGCACAAATAAGTGTGTCAAAAGAACACGAAGACTTATCTTTGTATAAGCAATACTCGTTTATAGCTGGACGATCAGTCAATGCCTGCCGGTCTCAATAGTTTATTAAGATTGGAGGTTATTTATGTTAAAGATCATCTACCCTATCTGTTGTGGAATCGATGTCCACAAAAAGTTTGTTGTTACCTGCATTGCCTCTACCGATGACAGGGGTGTTACCACATATAGGTCCAGCCGCTTCTCTACCTTCACAAGTGGCTTAAACAAGCTATCTGAATGGCTCTTATCTAATTCATGCAGACATGTCTGCATGGAATCTACCGGCAAGTACTGGATACCGGTATATAATATACTGGAAGATATCTCCAGTATCACACTGGCTCATCCTAAGTATGTCAGGGCCATCCGCGGCAAGAAAACTTAATAAAAGGATGCAAGATGGATTGCGGACCTTTTTAAGCATGACCTTGTTGCCGCAAGCTTTATGCCGCCACTTTGCATTCGGCAATTGCGTGATCTTATGCGCTACCGTTTTAAGCTGACAAACTTTGGCTCCAGCGAGAAGAACAGGATGCAAAATTGTCTTACTGTATCAAATATACAGCTTGCAAGCGTCGTATCTGATACCTTCGGCAAAAGCTCAATGAAAATCACCCGCTATCTGCTTGAAAATCCCGATGACAGGGATTTCGATTTTATCCCTTTTCTCCACGGATCCATGAAGAGCAAGGCAGACAGTATCCGTCTTGCCCTGGATGGGATGATAACGGTGGACCAACAACAAAAGATGAAGATCATCCTTTGCCACTACAGCGAGATAAAAAAGTGCAAGGATAGTCTTGAATCCGTTATCCTCTCGCTATCAGAGCCATATGCCAGGCAATGCTCTCTGGTGTCTACTGTGCCAGGTATCAAAAATCCTTTTTCTGCTATCGCTATAATATCAGAAATAGGTGCTGATATGTCTGTGTTTGCTACAGCTAAACACCTGTGTTCATGGGCGGGACTTGTTCCACAGAATAATGAGAGTGCAGGTAAAAGACATTCTGTTCGCATTTCCCGTGCCGGCGTTTATATTAAACCACTTTTGGTTCAATGTGCCAATGCCGTGGTTAGAAGTGAAAAGCACCCTGAGATCAGGGGCCGTTATCTGTCTATCAAGAAACGGCGTGGGCATAAGCGTGCTATTATAGCTATTACGCGAATGCTTCTTACCGCCATATATCATATCCTTTTAAATGAGGAGCCTTATAATCCCGAGCTTTACAAAAAGGTTGAAATTTTGCCTAAAACCAGAAGTATTACTGTAGATCAGGCTATTTCATTTGCCCGGAGGCATGGCTACTCTGTAGCCTGAGGATTGATATTGGTCCGGTAAGTTTTAAATATTTAGTTTTCAAAGATCATCTTCTGTATGGTCTGCTTCATCATGCACTTTTTTGGTTACTTACTCTTTTATCTTTTTTTCAGACTTACTCCTTGCTTGAAAGATATGTATTTATCATAAAATAATTTTTTATATTAAGATTATAGATGTTTTTTCGATATTGGCAATATCGTAGCGCGGCTATCTAACACTATTATTTATAAGAATTTGCTTGTGGATCACAATTTTATAAACAGCCAAAAGCTGACGCAATCAAGGGTTATCGGATTCAAAAAGCGTAAAGATCATGATACTGAAGCAGGAAATACACAGAGTGGATGAATAAGAGGGAGCATAGAAGAATCCATCATCCGAGAAGCAGCCGTCAGCTGCCAGTATATGCATGTGGGGATTAAATGATAGGTAATCTCCGAAAGTCTGGATGACTGCTACTGCTGCAGGATTGCCTCCATCTTTCCTGCAGGTACTTATGTAATATTCCCTTATAACTTCCCCATGAGATCCTTGAGAGTTCTTTAAGTAGATTTCTGTTAAATAAAAAGTATATCCTAAGTATTTTTGGTATGGAGAATACAAAGTGCCTGTGGGGTACTATTTTTAAGACATTTCCGCACAGCCACTCGCCAAATTCGACTGCCCTCTTTGCGTGGCAGGAAGGACAAAAATGCCTGCGCTTACAAGAAAATGCCAATAATTTTTCATGACCGCACCCACGGCACTTGATGCGAGCGAATCCATTATGAAGGATACCGCAATCCAGATACTGATAGATTACTTTTTCTATGTGAGTTCTCAGGTA
>Ga0255371_10117_pt1 | contig 14745 bp, 6 predicted proteins | sample ANMaggSSYBR01I12_FD_182097 | JGI IMG/M metagenome (GOLD analysis project Ga0255371, IMG submission 182097) | Sediment cell enrichment communities from methane seep in Santa Monica Basin, California, United Staets - ANME aggregate JGI... | ecosystem: Environmental > Aquatic > Marine > Cold seeps >...
CCAGTTCAGCAAGGATTGGACTGGTATTTACGTTCTTATAAACAATGTTTCTGATCTGCCTGGAAGTCACTCGATCCTGAATAACCTTCAATCCCACCTCTATCATTACTTCTCGTGGAGTAATTAAATCGAAATCCTCAGGAAGGTGAGGCAATTCAAACCCTTCTTCAACTAATTTGTTAAAAAATAATAATCAAACTTTTCTTAGACCATGACTCTTCGATCTCTAATCGTTCCATACTCCCCCACCCGGTAAGGTAAGATGGTCCTTTAAGAGTTATCCATTGTTCTGTACCGATCTGCCTCAACCGCAAGGCTATTTTTTTATTATTCAAGAAAGCATCAGGGGTATCAAAGTAAATATCATGAATCTTGCTGGGATCCTGTGGAAGCAGTCTATAATCTTCGATCCCGGTAAGACTGGCTACCTGACCGACAATCTCCTGTGGATTTTCCGAACAGATGAGAAGGGTAGCTTCAAGCTCTTGATTTTCCTTATTTTGGGTATTTCTTGTCATACTTCTTCATTACATACTGCATTTGAGTCCCCCAGGCACCTAAAAAGAAAATAATGACCGGAAATATGAGAAGTAGAGGATTGTTATATGCCTTAAATAAATCCGGGCAGAAAGTCCAGATCATGAAAAGCGTTAGGAGCGTTAGGAGCGCAGACACAATGAGGCTGTTGATGCACGCTACCATCTCCACCAGACCGCCTTTTCCGAAATTGAAGATCTTTTCTCTTTCATGGTGATGTTCCTCATAGGGGTCAAAATATAGATATAGCAATTTCTCTTCATCATTTTGTTTTACAAAATACTGCCGGATTCTCCCCACTGCATTAAGGAACTTATCTGTCTGTATATTTCGGTGGGTTATACGCACCAAGGTAATGATGCCAAATAACAATAATGCTGCGAATCCTACAATAAATATCAGGTAGACCTTCCCATCCTGAAGACCAATTTCGTTTTTCAGGATGGCTATTAACGCAACGGGCACGGCTGCTGTGAGGGTCATAAAGAAATCAACACGCCTTTCACCAAGTTCCTCATTTTTTAAGAAAGACTCAGCCATGTGGTTATATTCTTCCAGCAATAACTTTTCGAACGATTCGTTTGAGGTTTGATCTTGCATAATATAACTCTTTTAATGTCAAAAAAATCAGCCGGAAATCTTTTCCGGCCACTTCAGTTCTGCTCTGTAGGTTATTGCAATAAGCACATCATTTATTTTATTAATATCAAGTACATGACTATCGTTTTCGATAAGTGGTGTACCATCATCTTTTATAACCCATAAATCTCCAGCCTTGGCCCTGTCAATAAAAATTTCCCATGTACCAAAGGGAGATTTATTCTCAATATTATTTGGTACAGCCAGATACCCATCTTGTCCTGTGCTACTTGGACCACTTTCGAATGCTTCTCCAGTTTCAGGAGAATATTTTAATGTGACAGGTACTCTAATATTTGTGTCTTTTAAACTGAAGAGCAGTGCAACGCTTTCAATAGAGTGCTCTTCCTCATTAGGTGGGAACATTTGACGGGTGACTGCCAGTTTCATACTGTAAGGAACACGTGATTTTCCATCTTGATATGGATCATCACCCTGGGAACGAGGTTTAAGGAAAACGGGATTGTTGAAATGATACCATTCATCCGGGAAACTTATCCTTGAACTCAATGTTGCTATCACACCTGAATCTGTTCCCAGTTCCCCGATAACAAACTTCTTGTATTCGGAATTTGATAGTGCTGTATAGTCTATCGTCATGATAACATCCATGATACTGTTGAAATCAAATTGATTAGATGGCTTCGGCATTTCCAGTTTCCAGGAGACATCAACACCGCAACCCTCAAAGGGTAGATAGCGCTCATCACGGTAGTTCAATTCAAATAATCCTGTGGCATTGGATGCTGACGAAAGAGCCACAGATTGAATTCTGGTAACTGGTTCTGGTGGTTCCGGATTATCAGGATCAAGCACAACTCTGGATGGGCTGATCGTCGATAGTGTGGCATTGATACCGGATGTCGGGCCGATCAGTGCAATAACAGTGGCTTTGACACTTTTGATGATCCGCTGATAATGACCCGGGAAGTCACGGTCGAACCAGCTCATAGGAGTTGCAAATGTCATAATTCCATTGGATTTCAATGCTGATATAGCCTCAGGGGCCATATTTGCAAGCGAAATGTGCTTGGTAATCTCAAGTTTACGGGCATTGTTCTTGATATAATGATCATCCAGCTGGTTAATATCCAGTAATAATTGATCCCCTGAAAGCAGCCCTTTTTTCTCAGAATCCCAGTATCCATAGGAGATGAAATCAAGGGTTTCGTTCCGCTCAAATTCCAGTGTAGCCTGCGCCATTTTGGCATTTGTATAAGCCAGATTATAGAACCCATAATGAAGTTTTGAAAGTATCTTTGTCATCCAGACATAAAGTTCTTTGTTAGTAAATTTCTCCTTTAAAAATTCGAGTGTCTGGTCAGCATGTTCTGCAGTCATCTCGGCAATTTGCTGTTCCATTTCTGCTATAACAATACGATCATTAGCAATTTGTTCATTTTGGATACTTATAGCTTTATCGATTTCAGCTAGACTTTTCTGAAGCCCCCAATCTTCTATTCTTCTCTGGAAACTTGCCGTCATTGAATAAATTGAAGACGTGGTTGAATGAATACTTGCCAAAGTTGATCTTTGAGCTGCGAAGTTGCTTAATGCACCAGCATAGTTTGGAATACCTACACCACCCGTGCTAACACTGGGCAAAAGAGATGCCCATGCAGCTGCAATTTGTAAGATTTGTGCTTCTTTTAGAGCCATTATTGAGGAACAGAACTCATTCAAAGCTTTTTCTTCGAAATCATTAATTCCAATTTCAATTAATTTTTGAAAGTGATCTTTTTGAAACTGAGCTCTTGCTGTCTGCTCGCTAGTCAATATTAAATAACTCTCTGCTTCTACTACACCAAGTTTTCTGAGGTGTACATTGGCTTTTGTGAGGTTAATCTCCTGTTGGGCCCGCAAATATGAAAGTTCCTCAGATTCCTTCTTCTCAATAGCTGAAAGAAGTGCATTACCTGTCTGAGCAACCAGATTCGCCAATGCTTTTGCCCGCTCGATAAGATAGCCAAAGCGGTATGGCCCGATTCCTGCCGCATTGGAGAAGTTGATATCCCCAAAACCTGCTCCTGAAGATACCGACTTTACAATTGACATGGGGTCAACAGAGGCTTCATACATTGGGAGGATGCGTTGGACTCCTGCAATATTCCGGCAGGAGTGGATCTTTCTTAGATTGCTATCGATACGATTACGATATTCCTCGAATATCGAATTTTCCGGGATGCAACCAATTGTACTTCCAGTCAGCAACCATATCGGTGGTAATTGCCGGATTTCCGGGTTAATCCATTCTTCGGGGAAACATCCAGATGATTCTTCAGATTCAGGATTGATATAATCTTCAGGAGATTCCAGGATTTCATCAACAGTTGCTTCTGCGTTATTTATAAGCTCCGAAAGAGTATCTTCTGGCAGATTGTTTAACTCTTCAATTGCAATATTAAGAATATCATCCATAAGATCTGCCCTGATTTCCTCGCTATATTGAGATTTTGAAATTTCTTCAATTTCTGAGCTTAATTTCTCTATGCTCTCGGCCGGTAGATTACTTATTAATTCCAGCTTCTCAAGGAGTTCCTCAACTCTTATCCACGGTACAGCTTGCCTGATGACTAGTTTCAAATCTTTGATAAGCAAACCGCAGGGTCTCTCATGTTCAATTTCTTCAAGTTTTAAAAGTTTCCTGGAAACTTCATAAAATCCCAATGCACGATTCAAGGACTCCCTGGTATCACGGGTAAATTCCTGATCTGCCCAGTCAAGGAGATTATCAACATACTCTAAAATGATTGCTTTTTGATAGGTACCCGGACGGATCCTTGCCAGAGCATGAGGATTATAAGGATCCTCAACCCAAACTGCCACCTCCTCAGGATCGGTTAGGTAATCCTGCAATTTTTCAAAAATATTATCCTTGAAAGGTTTAAAGTGCCATTCTGCAGCAGAATCACTGGAATCACTATTTACAGAATATGGATTAAAGATATAGTGATACCAATCCCTTGCTGCTTCAAACTTCATGTTTTGATTGAGGCCATTTGCGATAAAGTGTGGAATATGGAAAAAAAGTTCCCAATTATATATTTTATTGGGTCCTGAGAATTCAAATATGTTCTGGAAATTTGGAGCATGCATTGCATCTATGTGTTTTTGAAAAAGCTCATTTGCCAAGTCGCATTGTCTTCCATAATTAATTCGACAGTTTGAAAAATCTGCCTGATGTACACCACTAGCATCAACATTAACATTTGCAACAATCATTATACTTTGATTATAATCTGAACAGAAAAAATATGTTTTATCATTAATTACTATAGCATCATCAATTCGAAAAGTTTCATCAATCGAAATACTATCCTGGTTTCTAAAGGAAACATTTAAATGTATAAGCCATTTAGAGACTCGTAGCCGTTTTGAGACTCGTTCTGAGCCACTTACAGTTGTCGAGCCCAGTTCTGGTTCGTACGAGAAATCATTTAGCCTGAAATCATATAGACCAAAATCAAAAAGTGCAAATTGTAATTCAGTTCCATTTACAAAAAGCATAGTTACTTTGTTATTATCATAAGCAGCCTTACAATTCCATCTTTCCCCTTCTGAAAAAATATTATATCCAATTTCAACATTTCCATTTGTGCCAATTCTTCGCAAGTATACAGAATTTTCACCCGAATATACATTATTTATAAAATTTGGGCGAATGAACTTATCCTCTTTCAAAGATATATCCAACATGGAAAAAATACCATTACATGTCAATTTGAATGCTTCTGTGCGATAAAGAGAAAATGCCTCACTTGTTTTACTTGTTTCATTGATTTTATATCCAACCTCTAGTGAATTACTCCCTTCTCTATTGAAATAGGTCACTCTGATAGGATAACGACCTTTTTTAAGTATAACTGGGTAACTTTCTTTTATTTTAATAGCCTCATGAAAACCGTCATTATCAACAACGAGAGATTCTCCAATAAATAATTGACTGCCATCGTCTGATTTCGTACAAAATGTGTATTCTCCATCTTGTTCTATAGAAATAAACCCATCAAATTGTATTGCAAAATTATCCTCCCTGTCTTTAACACTAATATTAAAATTATGTATTGTACCAACCCTTTTAGGAATGATTTTATCAAAATCAGGAAGTTTATCTATATCGGTTCCTTCCGGAGCTTCGTAGTATTTATAATAAAGACCCTTTTCTGCAAAATTCAGATTTCCCACGACTACATTAATTCCATCATCTTCTTGCCATGCATTAATTCCAATGTTTTTTACTGTTGATAATGGCCTGGATATTTCTATTGATTGTGGTTTTGACCATTTTTCTTTTTCGAATTCATAACAATAAAACAATTTATGTTTATAATTCTTACTTTCATCATCCCCCTCTGATTCTATCCAGAAAATGTAAACCCTGCCATATGCTATTACCGGATGAACCTTATCCGATTTAATCTCCATGTCTAATTTAACCCAAGGGCTCCAAATTCTCTCATATTTAAGGGTTCTATAATAAGTGTCGGTTGCATTTATCTGGCTCCGTGCAAAGATATAGAGCATAGATGTATCAGAATCAAACACAGTCCCAGAAACCCGCAAGGCGCTAATGAGTTGCAGTTTATCAATATAGCTTGTAATTGCTTTTTCAGCAAGTGCTTGTGTGACCTCCCCTTGACTAAGCTCCTCATCCAGTTCGTTGAAAAATGGTGTCTTATTATCCCTTAGCTGCGGCATGACATAATTTTCAGGATAAATAAATACTTTCTGAGATGCCTCCCACAGCACATAACGCCGCATCCAGCGCCATTCCGATTCCATTTTTTGTGCTGTTTCATCATCAATGGAAAGAATATTTTCTTGGCCAGCTCGTGCACGTATCACAAAGGTCTGGACTGATTCTATTGCCTGCTGGATCTCTGTTATCATATTGCAGGGTGAGTAATTAAGGTCTATCAGTAAACGAGCACTAAGACTTTCGATCGTCTTCGGTAAATTAAATTGAGAATTACGTGGGATCTCAACAATTGCATATCGAAGTAAAGCTTCTCTTGTTTTCTGCCTTATCCTTTCATCTGGTTTCTTCTTTTCATTTTCTAATTGTGTTTCATGATATTGAGATTTGAGGATTGAATCGAGATATTCAACCTCACTTTCCCCAATTTCATCCTCCCATTTATTCAGTTTTGAGAACTCATTAATATTCAATCCAAGAGAATTTGACAGGGAATTAATTCGATACAACCAATATACCTGTCTATAACTTTCAATATCTTTAAAATCATTAAGATCCGAAGCTGATAATAAATCTTTAATATTATCAGGTGTTATGGCCAAAGCACAAACTCGTAGATAATTGTTTATGTCTGTTAAGCTTAAATTCAGCTTATTGAGTAAGGCTTCCAGTTCTTCAATACTCAATCCCAACTGTTGAGCAAGAATGACAAAACGATAAATTTTCTTTATTCCGGATACGTTACTGATTTGTGCAATATCTAGAACAGTTATCAAATTTTTAATATCATCAGATGCAATTCCAAGTTTCTCGCTCAAACTTCCCAATATAGTTTCATCGTCCTTGAATTCAATTAGATCCATTAATTCATTGCTGTAAATGTTCGTCTTACCGTCCTCTGTTTTAACTTTCAGATCATAGGTTTTATCTTCACTAAATTTCAAGATAGCTTTTTCAGCTTCCAATGTTATAATTAATTTTTTTTCTTCCTTGCTGATTGAAAGTGTTAAATCTGTTTTAACAAAATCTGCATCATTTATCCAATCAATATTACACTCTTCATTTAGGTAACGTTTTAATTTCTCTTTATCGTCTTCTGAAAATTCACTCCAGCTAAATAAAAACTTATAATCGAATCCGAGTGCTATTCTTAATTCTTCATCGTCCAGAACTCTTATTACCCTGGATATTTTAGGAATATCTAAACCGACCAGATGAATTAAAGAGACCATGTCTTTTGCATAAAGAACCTGCTCGTTGGATATCTCATTTGGATCGTCATCGGTATTAATTACAATGGATGCAAGGATCAATTTCAATTCTTCCAAGTTGATTCCGAGGACTTTGGCAAATCGTGTCGGTTGATGAAGAAGTTTGAGATGATCCAGATTTTTTATTTTGGAAACTTCATCTAGTTCGTCATCTGAATCATCTTTTATATTTAATTCAAAAAGAATATCTAGTTCATTAATAGAAATCCCTAATAATTCAGCAAGATTTTCTTTCTTCTGTAAAATCTGCACACCATATCTTAACTCATTCACTGATATGCCAAGATGTTCAGCAAGTTCTTCGTCAGTCAATGATCGTCTGAGCATCACAAACTCTTCTATTGAAATACCGGAAGATTGAATTCTTTTAATTAAATTCCAGATTTTTGTGATGTTATTTAACGAATTAATATCGTTAATGATTGGATCCAAAGAATTGAATAAATCTAGTAAAACATTCAGTTTGATTCCGAATCTTTCTGCAAATCTGCTGATACGGTACAGTTTTTTAAGATCCGGATAATTTAAATCATTACAATTTTCTCGTATCTTTTTTACTTCGTCAGGAGTGACTTTAAAAAACCTTGAAACTGAATCGCAGGTTGGATTGGGCATGCCAAGAGTTTCATCAAGAGCATTTTGAGTGGAAAATCCAAGCAGATCGATCAGTTGCTTAATTTGATTTTCAGATTCAGATGGATCTATCAAAAAATTTGATAATTCAGTTCCTGAAAGGCCAAGATCGTTACACAATGAAATAATATCATTGGTTCGTTTAATCACTTCTATATTCAAATACTCAGGATTAAAAATTGTCAGTATATTAACAATGTCCTCAATTGTAATACCCAGAGCACGACTGAGTGCCGTTACTCTTCGAAGTTTATCAAATGTTGAAATATCCAGTATATCATTTGGATCATCAACATTTATATATAATAATTTTAGGAGTTTGCAAAAATCATCTTTATTTATAGCCAGCAAATTTGACAAAAGCTCTGCTTTTTCATCATTATTTTCTTCAAACAATCTGTACATAAAATTCTGGTCATTGCCATGCACAAATACACCGATTCTACCTTTAATCCATGATATTGTTGGATCGGAATTAGAAGGATGGTTTAAGGATTTCCAACCTGTCCAATGGTTATCATACATTTTATACCAGAGTTTATGGTCATCACCACGAGAAAATATATAGATTATATTATTGGACGAAACTGCAATTGGATTTGAATTAAAATCAACACCAGAAGGTTTTCCTAAAGATTCCCAGTATGACCAATGGCCATTGAACGATTTATGCCAGAGTTTATTATCATTTCCTCTTACAAATACCTCGATTCTATCATTATTCAATGATACCGCAGCAGGATTTGAATTAAAATCAACACCAGAAGGTTTTCCTAAGGATTCCCAGTCTGACCAATGGCCATTAAACCATTTATGCCAGAGTTTATCATCATTTCCTCTTACAAATACCTCGATTCTATCATTATTCAATGATACCGCAGCAGGATTTGAATTAAAATCAACACCAGAAGGTTTTCCTAAGGTTTCCCATTCCGACCAATTGCGACCATCAAACCTCTTGTACCAGATATTTTTTATTCTAGGGCTTAAAGGATCTTCTAAAAAAATATTGATTCCACTATTATCCGAAGATACTACAGTGATTTTTGAAATTAATTCTAAATCTTGAGGCTTTGCTAAAGATTCCCAACCAGACCAATTACGAGTATCAAAATCAAACCATTTGTACCAGAGTTTTCTATCATTTCCCCATCCAAATACATAAATTCTATTTTTATGCCATGATGCTTCAAAAAGATCGGAAGTAAATTCCACATTTGAAGGTGTTTCCAAGGACTCCCAATCAGACCAATTATAACCTTCAAAATCGAACCATTTGTACCAGAATTTATTATCATTTCCGCGTGCAAATAGATCAATTCTATTATTGTTGTGCGATATGGTAATTTGATCGGAAGTAAATTCCACGCCAGAAGGATTTCCCAAGGATTCCCATGCTGACCAATTTCCGATCAACTCCAATGCTTTATCGAGTTCCTCTTTTTTAATCCCAAGAACTGTCGCTGTGTTATTTCTATCCAATTCGGTGATCATCCTGTTCAATTCCGGATAAGATAGCCCGATCTTTTCAGCTAAATGCCTGGCAATGTAAGGATTATCAAAATCAGTTTCACCTTCTGGATTCACAAAAATTGAGTGAATTTCAGCCAAAGATGTACCGAGTACTGTAATATATTCTTTAAATCTTGTTCCTTCATAATAATATGGTGGTGGATTCCAGCTGTTTTTTAAAAAGTTATAGACTTCCAAGGATTTTTTATTTTCATTGTATCCAACCTTGTTATGGATATAATTAATTAGAACCTTGTTTGCAATTTCAATTTGAGTCACTGGTCTTTCGACCAATTCACAACTCAATTCACTTGATATGAGTTCCGGGCGACACATCCGCGAATTAAAAAGAGAATTATAATCTTCCCCAAAATATTCTTCAACAAATTCCAGCAATGCAATAAGATATCCAGCCGGACTCAATGCAGAAGAGCATCGAGTACATTCACAAATATTTTCAGTGCTCATTATCTATGCCCCCTTAATATTTTTTCTGCAATTTCTTTATTATTATAATATCCAGGCAAAATCTTATCAATATCGTTATTTCTGGAAATTAAGTAAGCCCAGGTAGCCACCCCAAAATTTATAGAGATAGTTTCAACAGCTCTTTTATGTGCAATCGTTAGTTCATCTTTTTTTGCGATCTTTCGATAATTCTCTATAAAATCATTTCGCGGAATCTTTGAGAGTTTATAGGCTGAAAAGATTCCGTTATTAATAAGTGAATTAGATAAATCAAAATCATAATTGGATATTTTATCAAATCTATTAAATGCCTTCAATTTGTCGGAAGTTTTATCATTTATTTTCCCCTCTTCAATTATCTTTTTGAGTAGGCCATTCTTTTTTAAATCATCAAAGGATTGAACATTTTTCTCTTTCATGATTTTTTTAGCTTCATCTGGTAGTCTGAGATTAGAAATTACGGTGTCAAAATATGGTTTTGGTCCTGTACTCTGTCCTTTGACAGTATCAAGAATCTCCGCCGCATCCTCCTCCATTACCTCAATCCCCTTCCCCCTGTATCCATAATAGAAATCCCACCCGCGCTTCATGTGTGCTGCCAGCTCTCCCGGCTGCAGCTTTTCGAGATTCTCAGGCGGTGCATTTCTATACAATTTCCTGAGAATTTTGATATGTTTGTTGTTAACATTTTTCGCTTTCAGCTTTGTTTCTAAATTCTCCCAGTTCATGATTATTTCCTCCTTTTATGATATTATCAGATGATCTTGATTTACACACCTTCCTAGTAATCCTTCACCCTCATCGCCTCATCCTCACCAGGCCACGGCGGTATGGTGGCGATAATGAAGCTCAGAGGCTCCTGCCCGGTATTGCGGAATTGAAAATGGTGCCATTGGTATGGTGGGCATGTACCGGGACCTGCATCAACTACTTCTTCCCGATCTCCCTGTTTGCGCCAGACCTTGCCCTGCCCCTGGATAAAGTACCAGATCTCTTCGACGGTCTTATGAGTAACAGCCTGAGAGATGCCCTGGATTGGTAGTCTACAGTGCGATAATCCACCATCTTTCATTTCGGGCAGTAGTCGAATTTCTGATCCGTCTGGTGCAAGGTAGTTATATTGTCCTGGCAATTGTTCTGTTTCAAATGTTTCCATATTTAAATCCTCGGTGATTGATTTCTATGAAAAGATCCCACCTGCGCTTCATGTGTGCTAACAGCTCTTCCGGGCTGCAGATTTGTGAGATTCTCAGGCGGCGCTTTTATATACAGTTTCCTGAGAAATTTGATATGGTCGTTGTTAATATTTTTCGCTTTCAGTTTTGTTTCTATATCTTCACAACTCATGATTTTTTTCTCATTTTTTATTAAAATAATCTCATCTAATAATCTTGATTTACCTTCCTCTATTCTGTTATTCCATGGAATAGGTTTAGAAACTCCTTTGTTGTATAATTAAATTCAGCATACAGTAAACTCATAAATTTTTGAGCAAAAGATATTGTTGCCAGTTTGCTCCTTCCTAATGCATAGTTAATAGTACTAGGAATTGGAATAATGTTCCAACCAGCATTACCCAGCTTTTGTAACCAATTTCGTAGGAAAGCGTTATTAATTGCATTCCCTCCTGCATACCAACTATTCTGAATAAGCCAGTGATGCATTTCAAACATGCTCTTCTCCCCTCCCCTTGTTGATACTTTAAAATGTTCTTTGAGTGTTCTATATATGACACTAGCGTCAGCTTGATAAGTAGTTCTGTCTTGAACAAAAAATCGCTTGAGTTTTGTAATTAACTTGGTTTTCGATCCCGTTCCCCTAAATGGATTTAGTTCCCTTAGGAATGTTTGACCGATTCCTCTCAATGAGACTACCCCTCTCTTAACTAGCCTAAAAGCACCAGTGCAAAGAGACCTAAATAAAAAAACATCGGATATTGCCAATGCAGTGTAACCAGTCCCACGTATCCAATTCTCATGATTAAAATGATAATTTGCATTCTTGACCGAACCGATAACTGGTATAATGCTTTCTAGGAAGCTTGCTTCTTCCTTCCCTGAAACTATGCTTTTCCAAAAACCTTCATCGCTTTTGGCTATGGATTTCATTTCCGGTTCAGATTCGGGTTGACTTTCAGGTGAATGATGTTCAATCCAGGCATCAGGTCCTAAATCCCAGTGATCTCCCACCCACTTATCATTCTTGACATCTGGATTATGAAGAGTCCCTCCTGTTTGTCTGTAAACAAAGGTGCTTATCTCTTTTGGAGTCGATTTCTCATTAAGCTTATCGTCTTTAGTACCGGATATTGCAAATTCAGATTCCATTCCATTGATATCTATTCTTCTAATAGGATTGTTTCGTACATAAACAAATAGATTCATACCATCTATGATACTTGCCGGATCACAACTCATCCACCTCCCCAGCCATGGCGCATAATACCGCGCACCGTAGTAGTACAACCCTGTCTCTTCATCCCGTTCCTTACCTGAATACCGGTACCGTTTCTTCTCGTAACTACCAAAGCTTGTCTCCCCGTATGGATAGTATTCTTCCTGATTGTGGAAATCTCCATCACCATTTGTTACCACCTGTGAACTCCCGAGATGGTCCCCGTGATGATAAAGGACATTCGGCTCCGGGTCGGCCTCTGTCTGAACCTCAATATGTTTGATAATGGCGATCCTGTTCTTATCATCCATGATGTGCTTGTAGGTTTTGTGCTCTTTAAGACCGGAATTGCTCTCCTTCTTATATTCCTCATAAATACCATCGATGTAGACCCATGTCTTGGTAACAGACCCACACGTCACCACTTTCATAACCCGCATGCCGCCGGCATCGTAAAAATACCGGGCCTGCATGCTGGTATTGCAAAAATCTGACGCTGTACTGTTGGTTGCTCCCCCCATTCGGTCAGCATAATCCCAGAAGAAATGCTGGGTGCCGGCAATGCTTGTCATATTACCATTATTATCGAAAGAAAAACTTTTTGTTCCAGAGCCCACATTGACCTCCCGTAACCGGTTATTCAATGGAATGGTATCCTCGGTTCCAGGGTCACCCCCTGAAACATAAGTAAATTCTTTATTCCAGGCCGAAACTGGTGATGCACCTGGAGGAGCTTTATGGGATATGCTCCTGATATTCCCGGCTTCATCATAAACATAGCTTCTGCTGTAAGACCTTGTATCAGTCGGATCCGCCGGGATTCCAGCATTACAATCCAGCGGTGACGGAGCATTCTTACTTTCCCTTCCCTCGGCATGAGTGAGACGGTACAGGGGATCATACTCATATGTGCGGCTGTGCTCCAGAATACTATCCAGGGTGTGAGGGCGATGACCCGGATTCTTTGCATCATCAACAATTGAAGTAATATTTCCAGCCGTATCATAATAATATGCCAGATCCTGGATAAATTTATCATCATTCGTTTTTGTCCATAAATTCGTCAATCTAAATGTCTCAGGATCGTAGTCATATTCTGTTTTGACATCATTCCCATAACGAATAAGCATTCTCTGGCCTTTTTCATTATAGTTAATGTTCCTGACATAGTCTTCCCCGTCAACTTTGATACATTCCAGGAAATTTGCCTCGTTGTACTTGTATTTGACCTGTGTATCATCAGGATATTTTATCCGGATAACACGGTTCAAGGCATCGAATTCCTGTTCAGTGGTGAATTCCCTGGAATTATCCAGGATATTATCATCATGAGTGCTCCAATCCAGTTTGAAAATAAGGTTACCTTCGTTATTGAAATCACTAATGTTATTGCTATCTTCTATGATCTTTCGGGTCTTTATTACCGGATTCCCTTTAAAATCATAATCGAAAGTTAGCAGTCCTGCTTCATCATATTGCTTGTATATCCTGCCTACACGATGCAGCCTTTCTGAATCTGGAAGATCATCCCCGTAAATCGTCTTATTAACCAATCTCCTGTTTCCATTATATGTTACCCAAACCTTCTCAGGCCGCTGCAATTTATCATATTCTGTATGTATTTCATGTCCACTGGCATCCCATGCATACACAGGGTTATTGGCAGCATTAGGAAATATAATCTTTGAACCAGCATCAATGCTGTTAATATGAAGTTTCCTTCCTGCAATATCAAAATCATGTTCGAAAGCATCCCTCTTAAAAGAATCCTGGATAATAAGGTCATTGCCTTCAATATCCAGCTTTACGCGAGTTTCATAGAAAAGATCCTTTCCATCCTGATCCTTCCCGTTATCAGCGACTGTCAAAAAGGGACGCCCGAGCACGTCCAGATATGCCGTTGAAGGAGTAGCTGCATGTTTTGCCGCTTTTTCAGCGGCACTCTTCTCTTTTTTGCGGATATTATCATTTTCAGGAATGGAAGTCCCGCTCTCGCCAAAATCCGGCCATTTTTCCTTAGCTTTATCAGTATCCATTCTCAGTTCATACCAGGTAGGAAGGTATTCTTCATGATTGAGTTCATGGAAATAATGGCCAATATCCGGGTCATCTGCAGGATCATACGTATAGTCCGGTTGCAGTTCCGGAGCCTGAGGATCATATCGATGTTCCGGGTGAATGGTATCGCTTGTATCCCAGGTCTCCTGCATCCATGGATCAAAAACTACCTTCTCATATGTATGATTTGGATGAAGGGTGCAGACCACTCGCTCCAGAGGATCATAAAAGATGATGGGGCTGACACCATTTGGCGGTTTTACTTCATATTCATGCGTACCACTGAAAAACGGTTCAAACTCCTGAACTGGCTTGCCCTTGTTGTTATATATCTTAGTTCCGGTACCCACCCAGCGCGGACTAGTATCAGCCCCTCTTTCAACTGGCTCGGGCTCTGCCTGTATCTTGGTTTGCACTTCCCGCCCGAATCCGTCCGAATAGACAAAACTGTGCTGGATGTTTGTTTCAGCACCTCCGGGTGAAAGGGCGTGAGTTTCACGCGCTAGAGTGTATACAACGTTTGGCTTCTTATCATCC
>Ga0255371_10118_pt1 | contig 14745 bp, 10 predicted proteins | sample ANMaggSSYBR01I12_FD_182097 | JGI IMG/M metagenome (GOLD analysis project Ga0255371, IMG submission 182097) | Sediment cell enrichment communities from methane seep in Santa Monica Basin, California, United Staets - ANME aggregate JGI... | ecosystem: Environmental > Aquatic > Marine > Cold seeps >...
TCCTTCACAAGAGATAATGAATGATGTTCCTATTGAAAATATAAAAGCATTAGTTGAGACCATACGGGAAGAAAGAGTGAATATTTTAGATTTATAAATTACGGAAGAATTTAGTATTTTTTAAATTATTTAAAGGAAGTTCCAAATTGGCAACAATATTAGATGTTGAAAAAAGATCAGGTGTTTCGAAGGCAACAATATCCCGGTATTTAAACGGTAAAAATGTCAAAAAAGAAAATAGGAAAAAAATTGATATAGCAATCAAGGAACTGGATTATAGTATAAATCCACTTGCTAGTGGTTTAAAATCAAATAGGACCAATACTATTGGGGTAGTCATCCCTGTTATAACAGATCAATTTTTTCCTCCTATTTTAAAAGATTTTGAAAATCATATGAGAAAGAATAACTATCAAATAATTTTAAGTAATTGTGGAATGGATGAAGCTGTTGAAAAAAAACAGGTCAAGGTCCTGGCAAATAAAAAGGTTGATGGCATAGTAATTGCTTCAAGCAGTTATGACGGTGAACATATAAAAGAATGTCTGAAAAATAAAATTCCTGTAGTTTTGATGGATAGATTAATACCAGGGATAAAATGCGACAGTGTAGTAGTTGATAATTATCAGGCGACTTTTGATGCGATATCGCTGGCTATACGCAAGGGTCATAAAAAGATAGCCATAATGAGAGTCTTAAAAACTTATACCGATGGTGAAAGATTCAAGGGCTATAAAAATGCCCTGGAAATCAATCAGCTAGAGCTTAGAAAAGATTATATAGCAAAAATTTATAATACTTATGATCAAGATGTTGCAAAAAGAGAGTTTATGCGCTTATTAAGTTTAAAGGATCCGCCAAGCTTGATATTCTGCTCAAATATATATTTAGCTGCAGGTGCGTTAAAAGCCAGATTGGAATATAAAATTAAGATACCTGAGGAAATATCTGTAATAGCATTTGACCAATTATCAAAATTTCCCAGTTATAGTTTTGTATCATTAATAAAACCAGAGTTTTCAGGCATATGCCAGCCCCATGATAGGATCGGCGTCATAGCTGCAAAGATATTACTTAATAGAATAAAAAAAGGCATGGACAACTATAAGCCTGAAAATATTGAACTTAAAACTACCTTTATAATGACGGAATCAGTAGCAGACCTGACATGAGATAAAAATTAATAATTATAAATATTAACACGATAGGAGGAATATAGATGTTTGAATTTGAGTATCATATACCGACAAAGATAGTATTTGGCGAGGGTACAATTAATAAGCTGGGCGAGATAACTTCATCTTTTGGAAAAAAAGCCTTACTTGTCACTTATGATGAGAAACTTGTAAGATCTCTTGGTCTGTTTGATAGGGCCATGGATTCATTGAAAGAAGCAAAAATAGAAGTCCTGCCTTTCTTTGGGGTAAAATCAAACCCGACGGTTGAACATGTTAGAAAGGGAATTGAAATTGCAAAAGCAGAAAAGCCTGATGTTTTAATTGCTTTAGGCGGTGGAAGTGTTATTGATACTGTAAAAGCAATGGCTGTTGGCACATTTTATGAAGGGGATGTCTGGGAACTGGCTATTGGGGAAGGAGAAGCAAAAAAAGCAATTCCTATAATTACTGTATTAACTATACCTGCTACAAGCTCTGAGATGAATTCTACTGCAGTTATTTCAAATGATGAGATAAAAAGAAAAGAAGGTTTCGTGGATCCATTAATGTTTCCAAAAATCTCAATATTGGACCCTGAACTGACTTACTCCATTCCTGTATTGCAGACTGCTATTTCAGCTACAGATATAATCTCTCATCTTATGGAGGGCTATATTAATCATAATGATCCCTGGGCACCCATGCAGGATAGATTTGCTCAGGGTATGATAAAAACTGTTATTGATTGTATGGACAGGCTGCAAAAGGACCCAAAAGATCCCCAGGCAAGAGCAACAATGATGTGGGTATCAACATTTGCATGGAACGGGTTCTATGTATGCGGCATAGGTGCATTTGATATGCCCATCCATATGGTGGGACACACATTTTCAGCTTTCTATGATGTTCCTCACGGATCTGCAATGTCTGTGTCAATTCCTGCTGTTATGAAGTTTCACTTGAAAGAAAGAATTGAAAAATATTCAATTTTTGCAAAAGAAATATTTGGAATAAATGGAGAAATCAGTGAAAAAACTGCTATGGCAGGGATAGATGCGCTTCTTGACTGGTATAAGAAAATCGGAGTACCTACTAATTTCAAAGAAGCCAATATGCCCACAAATGAGCTTGATGCTATGGCTGACGATATTCTTATAACAGCTGACCACTGGGAAATAGAGACCTATAATAAAGAAATGGTTTTAAGTATTTTAAAACTATGTTTATAGGTAAATATTTCTGAATAATAACTAATATGTTTGTTGAAGGGAGGGTAATAAAAATTAAATATTTTATTAATCGGGGAGGAGGTGATTAAAAAATAAATGTAATGATGTTTAAAAATGATTGGAGGTGATGCGCTATGATAAAAATTGAGATTTATTTTTAAATCGGGATGCTAGACTTCAAAAAAAATAAATCTCCGGACTATTTTAACATAAAAAAATTCTTAAAGGAGAAAATTAAAATGAAGAAAGTAATGATTTTTACAATCGTTCTGACGCTAGTCATGATGCTGACTGCTGGAATTTCCATGACTGGATGTAAGACAGCTGCAGTAGAAGAAGCAGTAGAAGAAGTAGAAGAAGCAGTAGAAGAAGCAGAAGAAGCAGTAGAAGAAGTTGAAGAAGCAGTAGAAGAAGTTGTACCATATGAAATTGCATTTGTGGTTAAATCACAGGCCCAGCCTTTCTGGCATCATATTAGGATCGGCGGCATGAATTTTGCCAAGGAACATCCTGATAAGATCAATGCAACACTTTATGCCGCAAAAGATGATGCAGCAGTAGAAGAGGGGCTGGCTATACTTGAAGATGTTTTAATATTAGAACCTGATGCAATTGCAATGGCCCTTATCAATCCTGAAACAATGGCAACCATGGTGGATAAATTTGCAGAAGCAGGAATACCTGCAGTAATGGTTGGCGACTCAGTCAAGGATTATACCGATGCTTATAGTGCTGAATTTCTTTCTTATGATTATGGCGGGGGAGAAATGGCCGGTGAATTCCTAATAAATTATCTTATAGAAAATGATAAACCACTCGAGGGCAAGATCGCCATACATTCTGCACTCGCAGGCCTTGTATCACTGCAAAATAGATGCAATGGTTTTATGGATAAAGTACTGGAACTTGCTCCGGATATGGAATTTATTGACTGGGTATACAGCGATGTTGATCCGATGAAGGAAGTCACCCTGACCCAGGACCAGATATCAGCTTATGGAGACGAGTTGACCTGTGTTTATCTTGATGCAGGTCCGACACTTCCTGCTGCTATCCAGGTATTTTCAGAGCAGGGTGTTGCAGACGAGATCACCCTGATCGGATGGGATTCAAGTCCTGAAGCTATTGCTGGTTTAGAGGATGGAATTTTAAAAGGGTTGATTCTTCAGGATCCTTTTGGAATCGGGTATAATTGCATGGAAGCAGCATTTATGATTTTAGAGGGTGAAACAGTCAAAAAGGATAATCTTATGCCAACAGTGGTCTTTACTGGAGATGATATAGGTACACAGGAAGCGGCAGAATTTTTGGATCCAAGCTTAATAGAGATAAAATAATGTAAAAATCCATTTTTTAAGGATTGTGATAATCTGCTCTGAATATTTAAATATTCAGAGCAGATTACTAGAATTAATATATTAAACAGGGTGATGTCATGGATGAAAATGGAAAAGTCATAGTAGAAATGCACGATATATATAAGTCTTTTCCGGGGGTTAAGGCTTTAAAGGGTGTGGATATTACCATAAAAAAAGGCGAAGTGCATGGACTCGTCGGGGAAAATGGTGCAGGTAAATCTACCCTGATAAAAATTCTCATGGGTGTTTATGATAGCTTTGATTCAGGTGAAATTTATATTGAAGGGAAGAAAATTGAAATAAAAAGTCCGATCCAGGCTAGAAAACATGGACTTGCTGCCGTATATCAGGATTTACACCTGGCAAATAACCTTACCATAGGTGAAAATTTTTTTCTGGGCAAGATACCATTAAAAAAATGGAGAGTTGTCGACTGGAATAAAATAAACAGGGTGACAAGGAAAGTATTAAACGAACTGGATCTGGATATAGACCCCAGAATTCCGGTTAGAAAATTATCCACAGCTGAGCAGGCAATGGTTTTAATTGCAAAAATTGTACACCAGGAAAGCAAAGTAGTAATTTTTGATGAGCCGACTGCGCTTATTACAAAAGATGAAACTGAACAAATATTTAAATTAATTAAAAAATTAAAAGAAAAAGATGTTGGAATAATATACATATCACACCGTTTAGAAGAAATATTTGAGATATGTGACGTCGTTACCGTTTTAAGAGATGGTGTTGAGGTTAAAACACTACCAGTAGCAGATACAAAAAGGGAATCTATTATTTCCATGATGGTAGGTAAAAGTCTTAAAAGCACTTATTATATAAAAGAAAGAAAAATAGGAAAGAAGATATTAGAAGTTAAAAATATATCAAAAGAAAATATATTTAAAAACATAAGTTTTGAATTATCAGAGAGAGAAGCACTCGGGTTTTATGGACTTGTAGGTTCAGGAATGGCAAATATAGCAAAAAGCATCTTTGGAGGACTAAAATACGATTCTGGAGAAATTTTTATTAATAGTAAGAAAGTAAAAATAAAGTCGCCAATAGATGGCATTAAACATAAAATAAGTTTTTTACCGGAAGATAGAAAAAATGAAGGACTGGCACTGGCATTGGATGTTGCTACAAATATTAATCTGGCTTCATATAGAAATATTTCTAAGGCTGGTTTCATAAATATAGTAAAAGAAAAGAAAAATGCACTTAAATATATTAATGCACTAAATATAAAAACTCCATCACTTAAACAAAAAGTAAAAAATTTAAGCGGAGGGAACCAACAAAAAGTTGTATTTGCAAAATGGCTATGCGGAAATAGTAAGATCTTTATTTTTGATGAGCCTACTGTAGGTGTGGATGTTGGAGCTAAATTTGAGATCTATAAAATAATTGAAGAAATCCTTAATGAAGGTAATTCAGTTATTATTGTGTCTTCCTATCTGCCCGAAATTATTGGTATGACTGATAGAGTTATAGTTTTTTATGAAGGTAAAAACATGGGTTGTTTATCAAAAAGTGAATATGACGAGGAAAAGTTATTGAATATGGTATCAGGAGTTAGAATTGCTAATTAAAGATTTAAAGGGGTAAGAATGGCTTTATTTAAAAACAAAAAAGTATCTAATAATAAATTATCTAATTCAGGGGAAAAAGCAAGGTTCTCTTTGCCTACAGTAGGAGTACTGGGTATAATTCTCATTGTATTTTTTGTTTTTTTATCTTTTGCGACAGATAAGTTTTTAACTATAGGTAATCTTGGCAATCTCGCAAGGCAAACATCTATTGTAGGAATAATAGCTATAGGAATGACATTCGTGATAGTTTCTGCAGGTATAGACTTATCCGTAGGATCAGTTCTTGCATTAGGAGGCATAGTAGGCTCGATGTTGATGCGTGCAGGTTATCCAATTATTCTATCAATGTTTATAGCCATTCTTGTTGGAATTGTTGTTGGTTTGATCAACGGGTTTATTATAAATGATATGAAGGTCACCCCTTTTATAGCGACCCTGGGAATGATGTATATTGTGAGAGCTTTTGTGCTTTTTATAACAAATGCCGAATATGTATCACCTTTACCCAAGAGTTTTATTAAGTTTGCAGCTGATAGCTATTTTTACATCCCCACTTTATTTATTATTTGGATAATATTGGTAGTTATTGCCTTTATTGTTTCGAAGTACACCATTTTAGGGAGAAATATCTTTGCAATCGGCTGTAATAAGGAAGCTGCAAGGTTAAGCGGAATAAATATAAGAACAAATACATATATTGTGTATATTATAGTTGCAGTATTGGCTTCTTTTGCAGGAGTCTTAACTGCAGGCAGGCTTGCTACAGGACTTCCACTTGCTGGGACTGGTTATGAGCTACAGGTCATTGCTGCGGTTGTTGTAGGAGGAGGAAGTCTGTTTGGAGGAGAGGGTACAATAATCGGTACCTTACTGGGCGCGCTTCTAATTGCTACTATTCACAATGGTGGTAATTTGCTGGGTATCAATCCACATATATTAAGTATTATTATTGGTTCACTTATAATTTTTTCAGTATATATGGACCAATTAAGTAAAAGCAGAAGAATCTAAAGTATGATATTGAAGGAGTTCTAATGGTTGCAAAATATACAAAGAGTGAAAGAGTCTTAAGACTGATAGAAGGAAAAGATGTAGATTATCTACCAAGTCATATAGAATTTACTGATAGATCAAGACACAAATTGATAAGTGAATCATTAGGACTAAATTCAGTAGATGAGTTGGATAATTATCTGGAAAATCATTTCTATTATTCTTTCACTTTGGATGATAAACCAATGTTTTACAGGGATGTCAGGGAAGAAGTAAAAAGACTGGAAAAATTAGGATACACTAAGGCTGACTGGGACAATAGTATATTATATGATATCTGGGGAACAGGTGTAAAAATGGGCTACTGGTCATTTAATCCAGTATTTGAACCCCTAAAAAATAGAGATAATAAAGATACCTTAAAATTTTTACCGGAAAGAATACATCCGGCCATGCTTGAAAAAGATCTCGAAAAAGCAGTAGAGAAATATGTAATACCGGATGTAAATAAAAAAGATAATTTTATTGAATGGGAAGAAGACCTGAAAAAATACTCAGGAGAACTGGTTGTTTTACCTACCAGTTATGTGGGAATTTTTGAACGCAGTTATTTATTAATGAGTTTTGAAGAACTGATGCTCCAGCTTGCACTAAAACCAGGAATAGTAGAAATGATATTTGATAAAGTAACAGAATTTAAAATTGGGATTGCAAAAAAAGCTGTTGAATTAGGATTTAAAGTAGCACATTGTGGTGATGATCTTGGCACTCAAACAGGAGGATTATTTTCAGAATCTAATTTTAAAAAGATTTATTTGCCCAGGTTAAAAAAATTCTGGGAAGTATATGTGAATGCAGGCATACCTATAATGCTTCATTCCTGTGGAAATATCACTGATTATCTGCCCGACCTGATAGATGCGGGACTAAGAATTCTTGAGCCCACCCAGCCATGCATGGATTTAAAGTATCTGAAAAAGGAGTATGGAAAAGATTTGATATTCTTTGGCGGCATAGATACGCAGCACCTTCCCTTTTTAACTGCGGAAGAAACAAGAGATCTGGCAAGAAAAACGATAAGGATACTTGGAAAAGGCGGCGGCTATATCATAGCACCATCACAGGAGATCATGAATGATGTACCAATAGAAAATGTAATAGCTATTGTTGAGACCATTATAGAAGAAAGAGAAAATGTTTTGAATTTATAATTTACTGATATAATTTTTACTTTTGAAAGCATATAAGAGCATTTCTTTAATTATTGTATTTTCTGGTATATATAAAGGAACTGGAAAATAAATGAAAATGCATGTCCACAATTAATTTCAGGATTTAATAGATATCCGCGATTAATAAATATTTTTAAATAATTTCACAAGGAGTCAGATTATGAAAAAAGATAATAAGTTATTAAGTACTTTTTTAGAGAAAATGTTACTGGTCAGACAATTTGAATACAAAGTCTATGAATTTGCTACAAAGGGAATAGTTTTTGGCTCGGTCCATTTATGTATCGGCGAAGAAGCAACTGCTGTTGGAAGCGCTATGGGCCTTGAAAGCAAAGATTATATATTGACTACCCACAGGGGACATGGACAGGCCCTGACAAAAGGTGCAGACCCAAATAAATTTTTAGCAGAAATAATCGGCCGGCAGACAGGGCTATGCAAGGGAAGAGTAGGGTCCATGCATGCTTTTGATAAAGAAAATAATAATCTTGGCGCCCAGGGCATACTTGGAGCTCAATTTCCCATAGCTATTGGCGTAGGATTGGCTCTAAAGCTAAAAAAATCTAAAAGTATCGTTGCCTGCTATCTGGGAGATGGGACCTCCAATCAAGGAACATTTTATGAAGCATTAAATATAGCAGATATCTGGGATCTTCCCATTCTTTTTGTTTGTGTAAATAATCTATACGGCATGGGGACCCATTATGATAAGACCAGTAATGTAGCTGTTTTTGAAAAGGCAAAGAGTTTTAATATTATTACAGAAACTGCCGATGGCAATGATGTTGAAGAAGTATATATTAAAGCAAAAAAATTAATCTCTAAAGTCAGAAGTGACAGAAGGCCGGCATTATTAGAATGCTATACATATAGATGGCTTGGCCATTCTGCATTTGATAATAGGCCATACAGGTCAAAAGAAGAAATCAAAAAATGGAAAGCCAAAGATCCCATTAAGAGCCTTGAGCAGAAGATGATAAAAAATGATATATCAGCTAAAGATATTGAAATTATTAAAGATAATATAAATAAAAAGATCGAGGAAGCAGCCAAATTTGCATTAGAAAGCAAATACTCCTCTATTGATGATTCCGTAAAAGCATAGGAAGGGATAGATAAATGAGACAGATTACTTATAGCGAAGCTTTAAGAGAAGCTATGGGCGAAGAAATGAAAAAAGATAAAAATGTGATTTTGATCGGTGAAGACGTAGCAGAAGGATATAAAGGATGCTTTGGCGTATCAAAAGGTTTATTTGAACAGTTTGGCCCGGACCAGATCATTGATACTCCGATCTCTGAAAATAGTATTTTAGGAGCAGGGATAGGTGCTGCACTTATCGGGATGAAACCAATAGTAGAAATGATGTTTTCTGATTTTATTGCAGTATGCTTTGACGGCATTATTAATCAGGCAGCAAAAATAAGATTTATGTCAGGGGACCAGTATAATTTAAATCTGGTTGTAAGGCTTCCCGGAGGTTCGGGAGGAGGAACCGGTCCCCATCATTCACAATGTCTGGAATCTATTTTCTTAAGTATCCCGGGAATTAAAATTGTTATACCATCAAATGCCTATGATGCTAAAGGTCTTCTTAAAACTGCAATAAGCCATGGCGACCCTGTTCTGTTTTTTGAGCATAAGAAACTTTATAAACAAAAATTTGATGTCCCGGAAGAAGAATATACGATACCTTTTGGAAAGGCCAGAGTCGCACGGGATGGAAAAGACCTTACAATTGTTGCTACTTCATATATGGTTACTATTGCCCTGGAAGTAGCAGAAAAATTAAAAGAAAACCATAATCTGGAAATAGAAATAATCGATCCCCGGACACTGGTTCCACTGGACCTTGATCTGATTATAGGTTCAGTTAAAAAAACTTCTAAACTTATTACACTGGAAGAAGGCCCATTAAGAGGAGGTATTGGGGCAGAAATAACTTCTCTTATCAATGAAAATTGTTTTGATTATTTAGATTATCCCATAAAAAGAATAGCTTCTAAAAATATGCCGGTTCCAATGAGCGGCCCTTCGGAGAAAGAGGTGATCCCTAATATAGAAAGTGTAGAGAAAGAAATATTAGATTTTCTTAAGTGATAATAGAAATGTTAATGAGCAGAGTATATCAATGGAAATAAAAGAGACTTTAATTATTAAAAGGAGAAATAAGGTAAATGGTTGGTTTAGAAGATCTGGATAAAAAATATGGTATTAAAGGTGTAGGTTCAAAACTTACAAAAAATAAAAAGGATGCTGCCAATTATGCAAGAAAAATTGGTTTTCCTGTTGTCTTAAAAATACAGTCGCCTGATATCTTACATAAATCTGATATCGGAGCTGTTAAGCTAAACTTGAACTTAGAATCTGAAGTATCAAAGGCATATGAAGATATCATGAGTTCTGTAAAGCATAATATGCCAGATGCAAAAATAGATGGGATCCTTGTACAGGAAATGTTAAAAGACGGCCTTGAACTTATCGTAGGGTTTGAAAATGATAAGATCTTCGGCCCCACAATAATGGTCGGAATGGGAGGAATTTTTACCGAAGCCTTTAAAGATATCACGTTCAGGCTCCTTCCTGTTAACAGAGATGATATTGAAGAGATGCTCCATTCACTGAAGTTTTCAGATATTTTATTTAAGGGTTATAGAAATATACCCCCCACTTCAAAAGATGTCCTTATAGAAGCTATAGAAAAAATTGCATATATGGCTATGGATATGGGCAGTGATATAAGTTCCTTTGATATTAACCCTATAACTTTTTGGGGAGACGATTACAGGGTAGTAGATTTTAAATATATAAATTCAAGGGCAGCGGATGAAAGCGGCGATCAATTGATAAATACCAAAAATCTGGACAGTTATTTCAGTGCAGAGTCAATCGCGGTTATAGGAGCCACCAATAAAAAAGATAGAATAGGATATGTAGTTTTTGATAATCTTTTGAACCATGGCTATGAAGGCAAGCTGTATCCGGTAAATCGAAAGTATGAACAAATAGAAGGGATCAAAGCATATTCTTCTATCATGGACATACCCGGGACCGTCGATCTTGTTGTCGTAACGGTACCGCTGACAGTGGTTCCCCAGATACTGGACCAATGTAGTAAAAAAAATATAAAAAGCATGATAATAATATCTGCTGGCGGAAAAGAGATAGGTGAATATAGGATTGAACAGGATATTAAAGATATTGCGGGTAAATATGGCATAAGGATAATAGGCTGCAATTGTCTGGGTATATTTGAGGGTAAAAAAAGAATTGATACACTGTTTCAACCTTATGATAATATGGTAAGGCCCCAGGATGGTTCAATATCTCTCATAAGCCAGTCAGGTACTGTAGGGATCTCTTCCCTGGAGCTTTTAAATAGTTATGGAGTCAGCAAATTTATCAGTTATGGAAACAGAATAGATGTAGATGAAGGAGACCTTATATCATATCTGTCCACAGATGATGCCACAAAAGTGATTGCAGTATATATAGAAGGGCTTGAAAAGGGAGCCAAATTTTACAGGGCAGCAAAAGATACCACACCAAAAAAACCAGTAGTAGTCTATAAGGCTGGAAGATCTCCCCAGGCCTCAAAAGCAGCCCTTTCCCATACAGGATTTCTTACAGGCACCCATAGCCTGATTGAGGGAGTAATGGACCAGGCGGGTATAATACAGGTCGACAGCCTGGAGGGCCTTCTGGCATCATCAAAAACTCTTTCAATATATAAGAGGGTAAATAAAAACCGCGCACTTATAATCACTAATGGAGCAGGAACCACTATTCAGGCAATAGATAGAATTGCCTGTAAGAATAAAATAAGTCTGGCAAATCTGGAAAATAAAACTACAGATGACTTAAAAGAACAGCTGCCCGATCATGTTATCATAGGTAACCCCATAGATCTTACAGGCACAGCTACTGACAAGCAGTATGAGATGGCCATTAGAGCAGCAGTTCATGACAAAAATGTAGATATAGTAATGGCCTGGTTTGTTTTTCAGTGTAAACCAATAACAGAGAAAATCGTAGCCATACTGGCAAAATATTCAAAACAGAAGCCAATTGTATGCGGTGCAATCGGACTGGACCATACCTACTATATAGGCGAATTAATTGAAAAAGAAAAGGTACCGATATTTTATTCTGTGGAAGAATGGGTGTCAGCTTCCGAAGCGCTATATAATGGTAAGAAATATAAGCCTTATAATTAAATTTTTTAAGAGGGATATAAAATACACGAAGTCATTATGCCAAAACCGGGTCTTGCTATGGAGTCAGTAAAAATAGAAAAATGGCATAATCTTTAAGGTTTTAACATCTTTATCATTTTTAAAAAAAAATTATTTATTTATACCGATTTTAAAGTTTAATTCAAGTCCAAGATGATCAGAGACAGTATAGCTTTTATAGGAACAGTCATTATCTAAAGATATTTCTTCACATTCGTAGGATGCGCCGCTATTTTTAGCCTTTTTGTCAAAACAATATAGTAGATCAGGGTTATCCGGAACAAGAGATATAGATATGGGTTCAAGATAAAAATTGTCGGTCCCGCCGGAATAGAATATATAGTCGATCCGCTGAGGTCCGCCATTTTCTACGGCTACTTGATTACCAATATCACCGTATGGATTATTGCTGCCAGTGATCCAGTCTTTTCCGATCCATGTAAAGCCAGGGTCTAGTGGATTCAATTCCTGCCAGCTATCCCTCAGGTCTATCTGGCAGACTGCATCTAAAGAGGTGGAAGGAAAGCCTTCCACTATTTCTTTAAATTTCATATATTCCAGGGTCCCTTTATACAGGGAATCATTATTTTCGGCTTTTTCTATTTCAGGTGGAGCTATATCTGCAAGTTCCATCCAATTATCATTCTTTTCTGCTGCTACATTGAAATCACCAGCAATAAGTATTGGACGGATATAGTCTTTATCTGATTTTATAATCTCGGAAATAAAATCCACTAGCTCACTTATCTGTGCCAGTCTGGAATTACTATAATTATGGGATTGAATATGTGTATTAAATATATGAATATAATCATCAGCGGATGGGCCGATCTGAATGCATGCATAAACTGCACCTTTACTGGCCAGCCTGTCAGTACCGCTGCTTGATGAGTAAGTCATTGCGCTGCACTCTATTATCGGATATTTTGATAGGATTATCAGACCTCCGTCCTGTCTAATATTTAAAGTTCCTCTATCAGGGCCCATAATATAATATGGGCCGCAGATCAGCTTTGCTTCGACATCATTGACTTTTCTATCCAATACTTTTACACCCCAGAAATTATTATTATTTGCAAGCCCGTCCACGCTCTGTGCGTCACTGAGAGGATGCCACATATCCGCATCCTTTTTAGGAAGTAAACTATACCAGTTATTAAAGTAGTCAGTCTGCCACTGGTTAAAACCAGTACTTTTTACGCCCTGGCAAATCATATCATGCCATGAAGAAATGATCCTATTCTGGCTGTTTCCACTAAATATTTCCTGCAGGCATACTATTTCATAATCCTTCAGGATCAAATCGATAATGCAGCCGGTACGCTCATTGAATGCCGGGGCCACAAAATTAAATGGAATCAGCATAGTATTCTGGGTTAAGATTTTTAAGATTTTTTTCTCAGGTAACTCTTTATTATGCTGCTTAATATCAGTACTCTCTTCTACAGCAATATCGCTCTCTGAGTTATTGGCAATGCTGCACTCTGTTGAAAAAAATAGTAGGACTGATAGGGTTATAATAAAGATAGTTAAATATGTATTAGAAGATTTTAATAATTTTGACTTCATATATAAGTTGTTCCATTAAAGGGGAACTTCAATTATCTTTAATAAATATTTCTCCTGTGGTCAATTTTGATTAAAGGAACAAGCATTTTTATTTTATCTATATCCATTATTACTTTATAATCTCCAATACATTTCTTGCCTTGTCTTGAGTCATGCCCGGACCTAACCGGGGATCATAGAGTAAGCTGATGAGTGTAGATATTGATATTACAAAAAATATTGATAATTTATTTTTCTTCAAGAAAACTCCATTGAATTAAATATTAGTAGAATACATATTTAATAATGACATGGTGCTTATTATATAACTTTGATTATAGATTGATAGCTGCCTGGATTAATTTTAATCTATGCAGCTATCCCAAAGGTTCCCGTAGTAAGAGTTTTAGCATGATAGGATTCTATTTCTTGTTTATTGTTTCCCTTTTTCTTTTGACGGTCCAGGTTCGTCAGTACTGAATTCTTCACAATATATAATAGGAAACTTCCGAGAAAAATTGCATTCTTTATCATTTACACATGTAATGCATAATCCTTTATTATCCACTTGTTCCCACCCTTCCCATATTTTATTTCAGTATTTTTTCTATCTCTTTGCTGTTATAGTCCATAAGATAAGGTATGCCGGAGGCAGAAGCTGCCTCTTCTGTAAGTGACAGGATGTCCCCACGATCTATATAATTCAGGGCAAATTTTCTGGCCCCGCACATAAACTGCTGCAGACCCTGCTCCAGTCTCCTGTAATAACTATACAATCCTACTGCCGAACCAGGAATTTCATCAGTTCTACCATTAAAATTTTTTCTTAAATCAGTTATCTCTACAAATACTGATTCCATGTCACTGCCGTATTTTTCAATAGATTTGGGAACCGAGCCACTATCTATCATAGTGGCAAGTGTTTTCCCGACCATGCAGGCAGTTATAGGAGAACGGGCCATTCCTACCAATTTAAAGTAGGGAGCACCAAGAGCCAGACCTTTAAATATTTGATCTTCTAAAGTAAAACCTCCTGCAATAGCCATATCAGGCACATATTCACCCCTATCATCCAGTATTTTTGCAAAATCATATGCCATTGATTGCAGATAAACGGTAGGAATACCCCATTCACTCATCATTCTCCATGGACTCATCCCGGTACCGCCGCCAGCTCCATCGATCGTCAACAGATCAATGCCAGCTTCAGAGGAATACTTGATAGCCTTTGCCAGATCGGCAGCTCCATAGGCACCAGTCTTTAAAAATATATGTTTGGCACCGGTTTTCCTAAGATGTTCGACTGAATTCATAAAGTCTTCCCTACTGGTCATACCTATTCTGGAATGCCTTTCAAATTCTTTAAAATCTCCACGCTTGAAAGCTTTTTGAATATCAGGGTCA
>Ga0255371_10121_pt1 | contig 14707 bp, 12 predicted proteins | sample ANMaggSSYBR01I12_FD_182097 | JGI IMG/M metagenome (GOLD analysis project Ga0255371, IMG submission 182097) | Sediment cell enrichment communities from methane seep in Santa Monica Basin, California, United Staets - ANME aggregate JGI... | ecosystem: Environmental > Aquatic > Marine > Cold seeps >...
TTATCACGGGCGCAGTATTGATGATATCGTGGCCAACATGCCTGGCATGAAATACGAAGATCCCACACGGCCCATGATCGAGATGTTGAGGCGCAGGCACCTGTCTCCTATGTACGGCAGCCGGGTATCTATTGCGCCTGAAAAAGAAGACCACCTGGTGATTGACAAGCCACCCCATATCCTGCACTGTGGCCATGTACATACAGTAGGATACGCTACTTACCGTGGCGTCACAGTGATAAATAGTGGTACCTGGCAGTCCCAGACAGAGTTCCAGAGACGTATGAACCTTAAGCCTGATCCAGCCAAGGCTGCCATCGTGGACCTGGCCACACTTAACACAAACATTATCTCATTTCAATAACTCATATATTCCCAATGAGCACTATACCCAAGCATCAATTAGAATTGAGCACTTTACCCGGGCATCAATTGGAATTGTTCAAAAAAATGGGATATCACATAGTAGGCAGTCACGGTGCAGTCAAACCCTGCCTCTGGTCGGGCAGGTCTATAAAGGGAATGGGCAGCTGCTATAAATCCCAGTTCTACGACATACAGTCACACCGCTGCATCCAGATGACGCCTTTTTTAGGCTGCAACCAGTCCTGCCTCCATTGCTGGCGCCCGGTTGAACACCCGGTAGACATGCCTGCCGAGTGGGATTCTCCAGAGGAAATTGTGGGGGGTTGTATCATGGAGCAGCGCAGGTTGATGTCAGGGTACGGCGGCCTGGATGATGCTGACAAAGTAAAATGGAAAGAATCCATGGAGCCCAAACATGCGGCCATATCACTGGCAGGGGAACCCACACTGTACCCGTTCTTACCCGAACTGGTCCGGGAGTTCCACAAACAGGGACTTACCACCTTTGTAGTGACCAACGGTACAAAACCCGATGTTATTGAAATTATCAGGCCCTCACAACTGTACATGAGCCTGGACGCTCCGGATAAGGAGACTTACATTCATTCCTGTGCTCCTGATAATCAGGATCAGTGGGAGCGTATCCTGGAATCCCTGGAACTGCTGTGCCACCATCCTTGCCGGATTGCCATCAGGCTAACTCTGACAAAAGGTTTGAATTTTAAAGATGTCACCGGGTATGCCCGGCTTATCAAACTTGCGGAACCCGACTTTGTGGAGGTAAAGGCATATATGCATCTGGGCTATTCCCGCAAACGACTGGAGCGGGATGCCATGCCCAGACACGAGGAGATACTTGAGTTCACTTCGGAACTTGGCAGGGAGCTGGGTTACCAAATGGCAGATGACGTGGAACTAAGCAGGGTGGCATTACTGTCAAAGGAAGAAAAAGTGACTCCTGTAACCCTGTAGTTTAGATCGGTCTGGTAGTCTTTAGGTTCATTGGTGCCTTGTATGTCATACCTGCCTGATAGTTTCCAGGTTCATTGGTGCCTTGTATGCCATACCTGCCTGATAGTTTCCAGGTTCATTGGTGCCCTGTATCTCAGATCAACCTGATAGTTTCCAGGTTCATTGGTGCCCTGGTTTCGATACGGTATTTTCTGTAAATCGAACTGGCCAGGTCCAGACAACACTTTTCATCACCATGTTCTGTAAGGACATGTTCGGGCCTGGGTTTCATCTTCTTGATATAATCCATCAGTTGCCTGCGGTCAGAGTGTCCCGAGAATCCATCCACTGTGTGCACATTCAGGTTGATCTTGATAATATCAGTCTTACCGTTATTATAGACGGGAACTTCGCTCCAGCCTTTCTGCAACCTCCGGCCCATGGTTCCTTCTGCCTGGTATCCCACAAATACCAGTGCGTTCTTTTCGTCAGGGCCGTATGCCCTCAGGTATTCCATAATTGGGCCGCCGTTTAGCATACCAGAGGTTGCCAGTATGACACCAGGTCTGGGATTGGTCAGGATATCTGTTCGTTTCTCAACAGAATCCACCTGTTCGAAACAATCGGCCAAAAACGGGTTCATGCCTTTATGGAATATCAGGTTTTTCAGTTCTCCATTCAGGTATTCGGGGTAAGTAGTATGGATGGCCGTGGCTTCCCAGATCATACCATCCAGGTAGACCGGGATATTATCATCGATAAAACCTTTACGGATGATCTCCTCCAGCACCAGCATTACCTCCTGGCTCCTGCCTACTGCAAAGGCCGGGATCAGGACAGTACCGCCTCTGGATACCGTTTCTTTTACTATTTCCTTTAACCGGTTCTCGGCTTCCCTTCTATTGGGCTGCATATCTTTAGAACCGCCGTAGGTTGACTCGGTGATTATGGTTTCAATCCTGGGAAATGAGTTGACTGCCGGGTCGAACAGGCGGGTCTTCTCATATTTATGATCCCCGCTAAATGCAATATTATACAGCCCGTCGCCCACATGGAAATGGACCACAGATGAACCCAGGATATGGCCGGCATTGTGCAGGGTAAGCTTCATATCCGGAGCAATATCGGTAACGTCACCGTAATTAAGTGTAATGGTATGTTTCAGGGTCTCACGTATCATTGATGATTCATAGGGTATGGTCTTGCCTTCCTTGGCAGCCACGTCAATGAAATCCAGCTGCAGCAGAGCCATCAGGTCCCGGGTGGGAGGTGTACAGTATACTGGCCCCTCATACCCGTATTTGTACAGCAGGGGTATCAGACCGGAATGGTCCAGGTGGGCATGTGTGAGCACCACTGCATCTAGCTGGCTGATAGGCGTTACCTCTGGTATGTACAGGTAAGGGGTGCCGTTATCATCGGAACCTACGTTCACTCCACAGTCAATGAGTACCTTGGTCTCAGGGGTTGACAGCATGAAACAACTGCGTCCTACTTCCCGGCAGCCTCCCAATGCAGTGACCCTGACCCATTTATCCTTGGATGATACTTCCCTGTGGATTTTCCTGCCAATGGTTTTGAGCAGGGCTTTGCGTTCTTCTTTGTGGTCTCTGTTGTACTGTCGGATATTCTTTACAGTGGATGATTTTATAGGCGGGGTCCTTACCACCTTTGGTGTCCAGCCAATTTCCTTGGTAATCTCCCTTAGAGTGCTGCCATGTCGGCCGATTACGATACCTGGCTTCTCGGCTTCGATTATCACTTCACCTGTATCAGTGTCAAAATAATGACTTGTAATACCAGCATCTTCAGGTACGATCTTGGAGATCGTTTCAATTACAACATCCGGATCTGCCAGTACTCCCGGGTCAGGCCTGACCACTAACCGCTTCCTGAGATCCTTTGCCAGATTACGGATGACATCACCGTTATCTGCCAGTTTTTTCGGTTCCGGGGTATATATTACAAGTTCCGGTCCCTCGAACTCTATAAGTGATATAGTTACTCCGGCTGGTAATTTTTTCGATATCTTTGCTTTTAATTCTTCGAGTACCTGTTCTACCGACATGGTATTTACGTCCTGTGAAAAAATCAGAAAATGAATATTAAAAAATTAAGTATAGATGTAATGTTTCCTTAATGTTTGGGTCTTATAAAGCATCAAGGAAAGCATCACGTGTTTCTTGTATAACAGAATCCTCTATCTCAAAATACCCTTCCGATGTGATCTTGGTAACTTTAATACCGTTCCCGGAAGCAGAATCTCGTTTCATAACGTTATGTAGTGCCCTGATTACAAGCTTTACACCATCATCAATGGGCATATTCTCTTCGTATCTATCCTCAAGTATTCCGTAGGCAAATGGAGATCCTGAACCTGTGGCTACGGCTTTGTTCTCTTCAATCTGGCCACCGAGGGCATCAAGTGAATAGAGGCCTGGGCCGTTCTTGTCCACTCCACCTACAACAAGCTGGACCATTAATGGAAAATACCTGTTTCCTGCAAGGATGTTGGACAACAGACTGGTGATACCTCTGATGGTCATGTTCTCCTGTCTGCGCATTTTATATAATTTTGATTCGACCTGCATTGTTTTTACAAGCCTTTGTGCATCTCCCACTGAACCGGCTGTGGTCATCCCCACAAGGTCATCTATCTGGTATATTTTCTTTGCATCTTTGCTTGCGATGAAATGCCCCATAGTAGCCCGGCTCTCTGTGCCCAGTACCACGCCTTCACTGCAGACTAATCCAATAGTTGTTGTACCTTTAAGTTCGTTATCATTAACCATCTCTATACCTCATAGAAAAAATGAGAAAATCAGCTAACTTTCACCTTATATTTGTATCTGCCTATATAAGAGTTTTCCCGTTTTTAGCCTTGCACTTTTTTCATGTGTCATCGGTTAAGAGTAATATTGTGATAGAACACGGATTGTACAGATGACACGGATGCGCACGGATACGAAAATAAATCCGTGAAAATCCGTCTAATCCGTGTCATTTGTGTTCTATTCAAACTAAATTGGTCAATCCTAAAAAATCATTGGTTATTTGGAAAGCAATACATATCGAGCCAGTCAAACTCCTTAACCGATGACTAATGGCACTTTTTTATTTATTCGGGATGAAATGAATTATGGCAAAGAAAATAAGCCACAGAGTACACAGAGAGCACAGAGAAAGCAGGGGAGATTCCTGCGTTAACTTGGTTTTTTTTATATGTGCAGCATTTCGTAAATTATGTATTTTATAGCTATGTCAGTACCTACCACTCCTGCCCCTGCGCCCCCCACTACACTTTCATTGTAACAGGACCAGCGTCACGTTTTATCTAAGATAGCAACAAGCTCATATGAGTTGGTATGAACTCTTCAAGGCGAGTTCGAGTAGGTTCGCTACCAATTATAACTTAATTTTTATATTTCAATTGTTGGCGGCGGCAATACTCAATATACCAGATGATGCAACCTAAAATCCGTATCTGAAAAAAACAGTATGATATTTTCAAATTAATTTTTCAATAAGATCTTTCCAGCCAATGTCACACGGATTTTTTTTGATTTACCTTCCTGGACTATATCCAATGCTTTTCGTTCAAATAATTTCTTAATCTGCCTTGAAACCGTGCTTTCTGATAAATTTAATCTATTAGCAATTTCAGTTACTGTTGTAGGTTGATTTTTATTTATATCGTAAAGGATTTCTTTCAATTTTTCATCGAGAGCATAAATGATATTTGGTAAAGTAATCTCTTTCATCACTCTATCTATATCACTGTAATTTGTGGTTCTATTAATTTTGTCAGATTGAGATAAACATGCTATTGTAAATGCAAGAAAGATTTCCCTCGGACCTCCTGAAATATTTGTTATTATTTCGCCCGGTGTATTTTTTATCAGGTCAATGAATGATAAAACCATATCTTCAAAATTATGGTTGTCAACCCGGTGAATTTCAACTTTTATATTACTGTCAATCTGCTTTGACAGGTCCTTGACAGCCTGGATTGTAGTTTCTCCCCTGTCATCAGTTTCATGTTCTGGTCTGATAAGGATTATTTTATCATTACCTTCTATTCCATATTTCACTATTAATGATAAAATTTGAGATGTGTCAAAGCCTGATAAAGAAATATAACTTCTCATGAGTTATTTTCTTAACATAATTGCATAAATATCTTTCTGTTGTAAAAATAAGAAATTAATATTTTTTAATTGCAGAAAAATGGGATAATTGCATAAATGCAATAAGTATATATGCGATGAAAGTGTTATTTATTTCAGCAAATGCCTCAAAAAATTTCCTTCATCACAAAGCCAAAAAGTAAATTTGAAATTCCGGTAAGTGAAGGGTATCAGCTTTACTCGGCAATCCTGAATATCATCAGGGACAATGATGAAAAGGTCAGTGAGTATGCCCATGATTCACCTGTCGGCTCAATGGCAATAAGCAACCTGAGCGGAAAATTCAAAAAGAACGGCCGCCCCAATTATAAAACCATTGACCCGATGTCAAGATATGAATTTAACATCGGGATAACTGACCCTAAAGAGGTGGAGATTTTTAAGTCAATTATCCAGCCTTTGATCCTTAAGGAACGAAATATAAAACTTGACAAAGGCGAGTTGAGGGTTGAAGAGGTCACCAGTTCTTCTACAAGTTTTGAAGAACTCTTGAGTTCTGCAAAGGATTCTATTAATCCATCTATTGATTTTTATTTTAAATCTCCTGCATGCATCCAGTATAAGAACAGCAAGGTTTTCGAGATGTTCCCGCACAGGGAAGCTGTTTTTACTTCGCTGGTCTCAAAATGGAATGCTGTGTGTCCTGCCGAATTGAAAATGCGCATTGAACGGGATGAGATCGGCCGGTTTATGATGGAAAGGCCGGATACCAGGTCGTATGAAACGCACAGTGTGATGGTGAATACTGTTTTTGATAGGGTAAAGGGGCATCATCGACCTATATTCAGGCAGGGGTTTACAGGGAAGTGTACGTACATGTTTACAAAGGATGCACCGCAGGATGTCAGGAATGCAATTCTTGTGATTTCTGAATTTGCCAATTATAGCGGGGTGGGGAGTGCGGTGAGCAGAGGGTGTGGATGGGTGGAAGTTGAGATGAAGGAGGGGAAGAAATGAGTGACATATCAGAGGATTTAAACTACACAGAAGATGAACTGGAAGAAATTTGGGCGGAAAAAAAGGGTCCACAACAAATCGTAACAGAACTCATAGAAGATTACGCATCAACTGTCGTAGAACCTCTTATCCGAGAATCTGCTGGATTGGATGCAAAATACAACCGTGCTGTAAGCTATCCTGAACATACAATTACCGCAGTGTTCACTGGAGCTATTCTGTATATCCATGACCGCATCTCGACTGGTCAGCCCAAGCCCGATGTACATGACATAAAATTGCTCTGCACGGCTCTCACTTTACATGACATCAATAAGTTTTGGAACGAAACTACAGATTCCAATCATTCGGGAAATTATCGTAAATTGATACAAGATTATTTCGAAAATGATCCTTTTAATCTTAAAATATATTTTCCATCGTGGGAAGATGAAATGGAAGAAATCGTGTATCTTGTTCAACACACACAAGAATCCGATGATGCCCAACATGAAACCACATCTTCACGACCTAAATATGCAAAACTCCTACCATATGCCAAAATAGGTGATAAAGTTGCGAGTTTGAGTAAATTGGATTATCCCTTGGTAGAGATTCATAGACGACTGAAAATCGAGGGACACGACGTACATATTTTATCGCTGCCCGAAATACCCCAGCAACTCTTATCACAGATTGTTTATAAAAGCACGAAGCAATTTTTAGTCAAATCAGGTGGGATCCCTCTTCTCATATCCCCACAAGGCATATTCTATTTATCTTCGAATAAAATTGAAATTAATCCAAGTGAATTGAAAACATTGATCGGGAACGAACTCGGAGAAAAGACCGATGCTAAACCAGACTTCACACATCGAAAATTTGACTTGAGCTCGCTTCTGGCAATTCCACTAGATGAAGACACTCGTTTTGGCATCTTCGTTAATGCTGTACGTGAAAAAATGGAATCTGGTATTTTGAAGGCACTCGGCAAAACTGCATATCCGCATGAGAAAGACATACAGGAATCACTAGCTTGTCTCATATATTTCATATACAATGATAAAAATGGATCCGATTGGACGCAATTTACTGAATTGGAAGAATCAATTAATGACGAAGATTTGAAATCGTCATTGAATGTAATCGGACAAATTAGACAAAACTATTCAGAGGATGAAGAAGTTGGAGGCCAAAAATGTAAAGCATACGCCGCATATAAAATTACAGACAACCACACTGATTATATCGATACCCTTCTATCACTGCACATATCCTTAAAAGATGCCATATTGTCTAAATTAAAAACAGAATCATCTGCGTTGGATTCTGTAATAGAATCTATTCGTGCACATAATCATGAAGTTTCAATGAGTGCCATGGATGGAACGCTGCCCGAAGGGAATGCTGATATATGCTTCATGTGTGGTGCTTTTGCTAAAAATAAATACAAACCTGGAACACATTTTCTTCAATCAGGGGGTTTTACCAAGCGTGCTACACTAAAAGACCAATACAAACGAGAATGCGACATTTGCCAAATTGAACGACTGCTCATAAATGAGTTGGTACAGAAAAGTGGATTTCGTGTGACAGACGACTTGATGTTTTTTTATTTTTATTTTGACTCTGTATTTGTCAATTTAAAACCATTTTATAAGCAAATGGACAATATTGAGATAGATGTACAAGGGACAACAACTGGAAAACTCGCTATAGGTTTCAAACTCAATGATTTTGAGACACCATTCCACATTGTACCGATGGCAATTAAATCAAAAAGTGATAACTCCAGTAAAAGCACGCGCAAGGCACGAGCAATTCACACTGCGATCAAAGCATGCTTAAAATGTGGTTGCAAGTGTGTTACAACGAGCCCGTACACCTTGTTACGCACATATGACGATATGTTCTACAATGAAAGACCAAGCACACTTGAAATGAATCTTGGACTTAGTCGTATCAGCACATTCAAAAATGCAAGACTTGTAGCAGAGCGATTGGACCTTATCAATAAAATCGATGGCAAGAAGGGATTATACCAAATCCAACACTTTGGCCCGATGACTGTTATCCCTTTCATTAAAAGAAATGAGCAAATACCTTTTACAATTTGGGTGCTTAAAAATGGAAATCATTTAAAGGAATTATTTGGAGATGATGAGATGAACATGGAAGAAATTGCGAAAAAGGGAATTAACCTTTTCGGGAAACAGTATGGTGGCAGCACATACAAGCGCGTCAAAATATTCAGAACTGCTTTAGATTCACTAGTCGCTGCATTGGCGCAAAAATACCCTGAGCCAGAAGCTTTGAGATTTGCAGCCGCTGAAGTAAGAAAAGATGTGGAACGTGAGCAATATGCCCCAAAAAAAGGAAAAGATGTTCCTTCTGAATGCTTGGACTACGTAGAAAGTATAGCAGAATACCTAAAAGAACACGGGTTATGGAACGTGAAAAAAATATCGCAATGGGGAAATCCACTTACTGATATGTATGAATTTGAACACATCTTAGCTAGTAAAACAAATGGTGATTAATATGAATTGGAATGAACTCAAAGATAGTATGCCGGATAATGGATTTGTAAAAAACTACGAAACATACAGAAAATCGCGACCGACTGTGACATTGGTTGTTCTAAGAACTGTAACAGATCCTACTCTTTTCCGAAGCACTGATTCTGAAAGAGCTGAAACACAAGAATTCAATGGAACCATTCATGCACAGGTAAACGGTGAAAAATTTGTTAGCAAGGAACGCTTAACAGGATTAAATCTATGCCGAGAACTTGACGAGAATGAAAACATAATCTGTTCAGAATATACTTACAATGAACCGATTGGTAGCATACCAAAATCCCAGAACGCTGATTTGCTCACATACGGTCTTGCGGGCACAGTTTCCAAGGCCACATTTTCTCAAAAAAGCCGCGTAATTGAAGGTTACACCTACAGTCTGGAAGCTTACGATTTGATGAATAAAGAGACGCATAACGCACTTTACGAAAGCGGGACAATGACAAATGAAAATAATAAGCATTCAGAGGCACTATTTAATCCAGTCAAAGTGCAACCGAATACCCATTTTGTGCATTTCATCACACTTGAAGCGGGTACAAAAGAAATGCTACTTTACGTGATTCATAATTTACTCAACACTGGTAGATATGGAGCACGGGAAACCCGTACTGGTCGGAATATGAAAAATGAAATCATTGGATTGATAACTTCGACTGCCGACAGTACCCTTAGTTGCGGAGAACTCATATGCGACCATCTGACTGAAGCTAAAGACAATTATTCACGAGATGATATCCAAGCGGGAATCTCCGAATATATCAACAAACATAAGCGTGCTGATTGGAGTATATACCATGCACATGATTTCAAATTAGATGGAGGAGTCGAAATCCCAGAATGGCTATCTAATCTACTTAGAGTTGGGAATTGCTTGAAAAAAGAAGACTCTAAAATACTCAAAAGTGCACTAGAACTTTTACGCACGCAAGGACTTGGTACAGTTGAATAGAAATAGCGTTGTACTCGCATACGAAAAGTGGAGAATCGTGTACTGGCGGTAAGTATGGAAATTACAACATACCGTGCCACCCTCTACGCCCCACTCTTTTATTCGAGTTCAGAAGGTGTGCTAATTGGTGCTGACCATATACTCGGAAGCACCGCACTCACGTATTCACTTGCATATAATCTTGGGATTCTGGATAAACGTTATTGGTTATATGGCAAAGAAGCCAATAATCATCAGTACCATGAACTTGCGGATCTCAATTTATTTGTGAGTGATGGGAAGCCCATCGATGTGAATTTTAAAGAAGAGACATTCAAAAGCACAGAATACTTATCTGAGCGGAGTTTGACAATCACGGTTCCTGCTGGCGCTGAAGGAGATATGGGCAAATTTAAAAAAACTGACCCTCAACGCATGGGCAGCGATTCTGCATCATCCATCAGCAAAGTGCGGCGCTATATTGGTCTTGCTCCAGGCAGCACATTTGAAATCACAGTTTGGTTTAAAGAATCACCTCCTGACGACATTTTACTGACACTCGGTATTCGTAGAAGTGGCGAATTGCGATTGAAGAAAATAAAGGGGGCGAACACTGCGCATTTGAACATGTATATGCTCAAGCATGTGTATAATATTGATGAAACAACTCTTTCTGAGGTGTATGCTAACTCGGGAAAATTTGTGCGTGGTAGTGATTTCAGGAAGCAACATTTTCTTGATGTGGATGTTAAATTTATCAATGAAAAAATAGTACCCTTAATATTAAAGTGAGGCATTATGATCACTGTAGGAGATGTACATCTTCCTGTTGTCGATGATGTGTGTGATTTAGTTCGATCAGGAGAAAAACTGCGCCTTTTTCAAAAGCAATTTATAGATTGTGTAGAAAAAGACACAGTCGATATCATTCAATTAATTGCGCCTACCGGTGCTGGCAAGACCAAATGTTTTGAACATTTACTGCGTAAACGGGAGAAAGTTCTACTTATATATCCAACCAATGCATTGATTCAAAGCCAGATGGATCGATTCAAGAAAGATGGGTATACCACTATTAACATCTCTTCAAAAAACCTCACGAGAAAAGGGCAGGAACGAAGTCAAGAATTATGGGGTTTGATTCAACGATATGACATAATACTGACCAATCCAGATATCTTCCAGGCGATTATTGGGCATATGTATTGCAATCCCGAAGAGAATTTGGCACAGGTATTTAGCTTATTTTCCTTTGTGATTTATGATGAATTCCATGCATACGGAGATTTTGAATTAAGTGGAATTTTGACTCAAATCGCATTGTTTCAGAACATGAGTCGGTGCAAAGTAATTTTAAGCAGCGCCACACCGAAATCCGAAATAATTGACCTTCTGAACCTTGTCCGAATTGGAAATGATAAGCATGCACCATTAATCGAAAATGTGATTGCTGAACCATGCGATTCGCTGGATGGAGAGATAATCAGGCATCAAACCATGGTGCACCTTCAGCAAGGAAAAATTATTGATTATATGGATGATGTCTTAAAAGTGCTCAATGATGCGCTAATCGATATCAAATCAAGTTCTCCACAGATTCTATTTATTTTTAATACAGTAAAAGATAGTAACCGATTTTATACCAGATTATTCAAAGAATATCCTGAGATATATGAATATGCTGAAAAGGACAATGGTTATGATACGAATCAGATCGGGAACAAACCAGATTTTACCAAACCAATCTTGATTTCTACAAATAAAAGTGAAGTCGGACTTGACTATCCAATAAAATTATTATTCATGGAAGATGGTTTTAGCATCGATTCTTTTGTACAACGTTTCGGTCGTGCCGCACGCCGTGAACCTGCAATATGCTATATTTATACAAAAAAGGAGATAAATTCATTATTTGTGGATGACACTATCGAATATCAAGCATTTTTGGATAGAATGGAAGAGGTCACTAAGCCGTATAATATCAATGCCATTAATGTACGTACCCTTTTCACATTCAGACAAGCATTAGCTATACAGAAATATAAACGCAGACGACGGGATATTGAAACACATTTTTCAGTTGAATCTGGAAGTAGTTACAAATTATGGTTTTATTTCTTTGCTATTTTGGATAGTCAAGATAAACAACTTCACAATAAGAATTTGGATAGATTAAATCTTGTGATTTCTGATATAAAAGATGCCTGTCAAAGTTTGCGTGGCAGGTCTCTACAATTTCCAGTGTTGTATCAACGAGGGCATGAAATGCGCCAGACCATGTATGATGTTCTTTCGGTTTTGAATCGTGTTCCTGCGGTTGTAGAAAAAACAAAAGACGGTCTAATTATAAGGGAAATTGACAGTACGGATACTGGCCCCTTTATTAATGCAGTAAAACTCCAATATTTCCCAGAGCTGATAAATTATCAAAAACGGAGAGAACAATTCAAAGACGAAATTGATAAAATTACAAAAGATGCTATTGATGTTTTTCCTGAGAAACAACAGGGATTTTTGATTGCATGTATCCGATCTTTATCAAACGCGATTGAACCTGATCGCATAATGTTACCAGAAGAAATCATTCTCTGGAATAATAAAGTTGTTCCACTATCGGTGGATGCTATGGAATTTTATGACAACTGAAAATGACTCAAACCTCGTCAACGTCTCCGACCTCAACCAGTACCTCTACTGCCCCCGCCGTCTCTACTACCTGATGTTTTACCATACCCAAGGATTAAACTTTCCCCTCGCAGACGGCCGGTTAAAACATGAAAACCAAAGCCGTCGTGGCGGTTGGTACCGTGAAATGTACCTGAGATCAGAAAAACTCCACCTGCACGGCAAGATCGACCTGCTGGAAGGTAAAACCACCTTAACGCCGGTCGAGCGAAAACACGGCAGTTCCTATTTCGAAAACGACGAGATCCAGCTTGCAGCCTACTGCATGCTCCTTGAAGATTATCTCGAAGAACCTGTACGGATGGGCTATCTCTACCTCTTCGGTACAAACGAGCGTTACGCAATCACAATAACGGACTGGCACCGCGAAAAAGTCCTTGAGATCACCCAAGCCATCCGCAGCATGACCCTCGATTCTATCCCGGACTTCGCCGACAACCCGAACAAATGCAAAAAATGCAGTACGGTCCAGTACTGCCTGCCCGTTGAAACAAAATTACTGGAGAAAATAAAATGAAAGAAAGTGAAGGCATATTCGATGACAGTGTAATATATGTAACCACCCAGGGCAGCCAGGTAGGTATCAACGGCGGCCGCATAGTTATAGTCAAAAAAGGCGAAGGAGAACTGGCCTCATTTCCCATGGGCCAGGTAGACACCATAAACATCTTCGGGAATATCAATTTCACCACACCTTTTGTAGCGAGTGCCAATGAACACGGGATCGTACTGAACTATTTCACCCAGTTTGGCAAGTACAGGGGCAGCTTCATCCCTGAGCGTAACACCATCGCCGAAGTGCGCCGCCGGCAGTATGCGCTTTCCGGTGAACAAAGCCTTGCTATTGCCCGGCAGATCATTCATGGAAAGATACGCAACTCAAGGACGTTCTTAAACCGGAAAGGTATAACCGATGTTGGAAAGCTGCCAGACCTCGAAGCCAGTACTAATAAAGCAGGTTCACTTGATGAACTCAGGGGAATAGAAGGCGAAGCTGCAAGTATATATTTTCCACTGTTAAACGGATGTCTCGCAGACGGCTGGACATTTGAAAAGCGAACGAAACGACCGCCTGAAGACCACATCAATGCTCTTATGTCACTCACTTATACAATGATGAAGAATGAGGTTTTAAGTGCGCTCCGCCAGTATAACCTTGATCCGTTCCTGGGTATCCTCCATGCAGATAGACACGGCCGTCCGGCACTGGCGCTTGATCTGCAAGAAGAGTTCAGGTCAATATTCTGTGATGCTTTCGCTATCAGGCTTATCAATAAAACTATCTTGACGCATGATGATTTCCAGGCAAATAACCATCTGAAAGATTATGCGTTCAAGAAATATCTTGGAAAAATTGATGAATATATGAAGGAGGAATTCACCCATCCAAGGTTTGGATATACTGTATCACGCCGGAAGGCTGTCAGGTTGCAGGCTATTCTGCTCAGGAAGGCAATCACAGGGGAATTGAAGGATTATTATCCACTGGAGTTCAAACGATGAGACTGGCAGTGACTTATGATATCAGTAAGAATCGTATTCGTACTCGTGTTTTTAAAATACTTGAGAAATACGGTGCATGGAAGCAGTACAGTGTTTTTGAACTTGAGATTAATGAGATCCAGCGTTTGAGACTTGAAAATGAAATAAAATTCCAGATCGAAGATGGTGACAAAGTGAGGATTTACCAATTCTGTGATCGATGTGTTAAGAATATTAAGGATCTGGGAGAAAAATCGCCTGAAAAAAAGTCGAATGTTGTGTGATCAATTCATGGATGTTTATAAACTCATGGTACAGAACAGGTTCATGATTTGAAGTCCGATTTTGGAGCGTTTAGAAAGCGTTATATTGGAAAATAACCGTTTTATGCATGCTGTCGCAACGCATTAGAAAACCCAATAGGGATTGAAACTGACTGGCTCGAAACCACAGGCAACATAAAAGCGATGTCGCAACGCATTAGAAAACCCAATAGGGATTGAAACTCGTCCTGGAATGATTATTTTGAAGGTGAGCAGTATTGTCGCAACGCATTAGAAAACCCAATAGGGATTGAAACTAGTTCAGGA
>Ga0255371_10123_pt1 | contig 14673 bp, 6 predicted proteins | sample ANMaggSSYBR01I12_FD_182097 | JGI IMG/M metagenome (GOLD analysis project Ga0255371, IMG submission 182097) | Sediment cell enrichment communities from methane seep in Santa Monica Basin, California, United Staets - ANME aggregate JGI... | ecosystem: Environmental > Aquatic > Marine > Cold seeps >...
AGGAATTTTTTATATTGTCAAATGGTTTTTCCTGATAAAATAGAAGATATTCTCGAAAAGAAAGTAACTATAGTTACCCAAATTATTCATCCCCTGCAACTTTCTGAGATTTCGTCAGTTTTGCATAAAATCTTTAAAATCTCAGTCCTTTTAGGAGTGCTATATTTAAAAAGTGTTAGTTACTGAAAGTTGAATGCTAAAAATCAAAACTCGTGTGAAATATTATGTGAAAATTTGTTGATCTTAGATGTTTACCCCGCAGCTCTGCTGCGGTTGGGTGTGCCGGCGGCGTGCCTTGAAGCATAAAAGAGAAAGATAAATAAACAGGACATTGGAGATAAAAAAAAATCATGTCCCACTGTGGGTTAAAATTCCCCCGTCTGGGTCTGCTCCCGGATGAAGAGAATAGGAAGTGCGGTATTGTGAAGTACTGTGCGGAGTTCCTTAGTATCGGCAACCACAGCCCGAAGCGCAAGCGAACGCAAGGTGGCCTTAGCGATTGGCGACATTCCCGCTGCAAATGGAAGCTTGAGCAGAATATAATCGCTGGGGTGGTTATCGTTGGGATGGTTGTGAATGCTCTTTTGTGTGACCGAGGGAGGTCTCATGCTGTCCTGCCAGAAACTGGGTTTACATCCTACACGTTTCAGGATAAATGAACTCAAGGGAAGGAGAACAGGTAGGCGAGGTATAACTGAAAAGGAAATCCAGACCAATGCAGTATGAGAAGTCGGACGAACTCATAGTAGCCATGATGGTCAAGCCGATGATGTACCGAACCTGTGCCGCAGGGTGCAGGGGGCGACGGTATGAGGATAAAACTTGACTTAGCGAAGGGGTTCTAGCTTTGGTAGAGTCGAGATTATCAGCATATATAACACCAAACGGATAAAAAAAATACCAGAAAGGTAGCTCCCGAAATAAAGTAAGGAAAAACGCCATCTGGTTAATATATGTGAAGTTGGTGAAACAATTGCTGATTGATTGAGACCGATGGAGACATCAATTGATGAATCCATCTCCTGCTATGGGACAATGCCAAACGAAAGCCGTGTACGGGAAATCTGTACGCACGGTTTGATGAGGAGGGGGTGGTGAAAGCCACTCCTTTACTCTACCACCGTTTGACTTGTGGGTGTTTTGGGACAGCATATAAAGTGTGCTTTCTTGTCAACACGAATTGAAACGGTCTCAATTCTATGGGGATTGTCCTGGTATAACACACAACGGTTTATCAGCCCCGGCTATTACCAAAATGTTATTACATAATGATATATTATAGTAAGTAAAAGGGGAAAATGGGACACGAATATGAGCATGAATCTCAGGACTGACATTATCGCTATTATCTTATTTATAATGTTACTTTGTCCCACTCTTCTTAGCCTCACACCAGGCGTTTCAGCACAATATCCGAATAACACTTCTTTCGATTCAAATAAGTCTGAAACCTTAGAGATACCTTTATCAAATAACGATACACCCGGTAATGCATCCCTTTCAGTTGATAAAGGAACATATGTACTGAATGAAACAGTTTTCATCTCTTTAACAGCGCCGCCGGATGCCATCATTTTTTTTAATATAACAAGCCCGGCAGGTATTCTTTTTACTGCACTGGTATCTAAGAAAAACGAATATCAATTCAGGCCGGATATCACAGGCACTTACGTAATAGATATCCTGTTACGTATTGGCGATGATGAGAAATCCATTGCCACAGAGTTTGTAGTAATTGATAAAATCATTAACACCTCAGACTTGATCCCACCTGATGGGTTTGACTTAAACGAGACTGAGACCTTAGAAATCCTGTTGTCAAATAATTATACACTGGATAATGCACTCCTTTTGGTTGATAAAGCAATGTATGTACTAAATGAGACTGTCTGCATCTCTTTAACGGCGCCGCCGGAAACCATCGTTAATTTCATCATGACAAATCCCGAAGGAATTATTTATTCTGCTGTGCCATCCACAGATGGTAAATATCAATTCAAGCTGGATATTACCGGCACTTACATGATAGATGTCTTACTGTGCAACGAGAATGATGAGAAAACCTTAACTACAGAGTTCGAAGTAATAAGTTCGGACCCGGAGGTAACATTCCTGGAGCCTGAGCAAGAAGAGATAGTTGTGGGTGAGCCTGTTAACTGGTCAATGTATATCTCAATTACAAACTTTGAAGATTATCCCATATCAAATTTCTTTGTTACTATTCCTCTGCCTGCTGAATATTCCAATCTCTCCTGCAGTGCAGGATTCAAAATTATCAATAGTTCTGTTATAGTCAATCTGGCACCCGTTGAAGAGTTGAGCTTTAACATATCCTATCAGACTTCCCCGGCCCAGGTTGAAGTGATAGAAAAAAGCATTGACATCTCTGACTTGATCCCACCAGAAGCGTTTGATGTGGATGTTTACAAACAAATTGATTCAAAAGAAGAAAAACTAAAGCTTTCGACTGTGATAAGCGTAAAGCATGTAAAGGTCTGGCACAACTCATCAGTACACTATCATGACATCCCTGTAGCCATAGACGCCCAAGTATCCGAGCAGATTGTCGAACTGGCAGATGATATGAGAATAGTAAATGCAATAACGGTAGAACGAAGCAATGAAACAGCTTTATGGACGATTCCGGAACTCTCTAACAAGACCTATGCAATTTTTGAGGGAGGGCGGGACCAGGGAGAGGCACATATTAATGAACCGGTCGAATGGCAGCTTAATGTTTCAGGTATATTAGTAACCTACAAGACACCGGCACCATATAAAACCGAAAATGAGCCGGTTATTGCGGATGGTATGTGGAAAAAAGAAATTGTCATAAGCAGTAATGTTTCTGTTCATTATTCTAATGTAACTGCATATTCAACACTGGATGAAATAGAAAAATCTAATCTCCGGCTTTATTGGTTAGTGAACGGGTCAAGGATAGATGTAACTGGTTTTGAGGAGTTTAATGTCTCTTTCTCTGATAACAATGGTAATGGCATCCTTGACAAGGTAATATGGAATGTGCCACAGCTTTCGAACCAGAGCTTTGAGATTAAGGCAAATATTACAGTGATAAACGTGCAGAGCTATCCCACTGTTGGCGGTAACTGGGGTGTTGAATTCGAGACTGTGGGATGTGCAAACCTGACAATAACCGCAGTAGACGAAACTACATGGAGTAATTCAGACGAAGACGGTGACTTGCTGTTCCTTGAGATCAAATGTGGCGATCAAACCCTGGACTACGGGTGGATAAATGATTCTGTCTTCATACAAAATTATTCATGTGATGAATCGGGATATGAAACAAGTAAGGTTTTAACTTCGGGCAAACACGCATTAGAGTTTCGATTTGGTGGTGACGTCGATTATGCATACAATCAGGCTGGTTATCCGAATTGCACAGTGGTAAGTGTAACACCAGGCGACCTGGAAGCGAACTCGACAGGCACATTTACCGCACTCATCAACTGCACCGATCCGGCAGGCATAAATCTATCGCGATTCCTGGTTACCCGAACAGTTGAAGGCGGTGACCATCCGGGTCTTCCGAATTTGTGGAGCATCCGACCACCTGTAAATGACCATGCACAAAGCCATTCTTGTCCTACTCACGGTAACATCCCGCAAATACTGTTGGCAGACTCAAGAGGTATGGGCAAATGGTATGATTCCGGGATTTTCGCAGAAAATTATAGTTATGCTGTTAGTGCTTACTATGGACCGTTGATAAATCCGTATGTCACCGTTACTAATGGCTCCACATGGGCATTATTCAATCTCACGTGGAAGGTGGAACCTGTGGCGTTTCGAAGTTCATCATTCCTGTCACGAGGTTATATGGAGAAGGAAGCAAAGAACGAATACAGCGTTTATGCCAACAATCCGTTGTTAGTTAAGTTCTGGGACCTGGAACATATACGGGGCACAGCGAATTACACGGTCTGCATGTTTAAGAATATAAATTATTCGGCAACTCCTAATCAAATTTTAAGCGTATATTATTGCAATGACTCGTATAGAACCGTCTCGGAAGAGATGCCGGGCAACGGCGCTTCTGATGATACTGTGAATATGACCGGGAATGTACTTCTGATGCACCTTAACGAAGCTTCGGGAACTGTAGTGGATTACAGCGGCGAAGGTAATAACGGCACTGCTTACGACCTTACAAGGAATGCTAATGGTAAATTTGATAAGTGCTTCGATTATACCGGTTTGGACAGCAGGGTTGTCGTTCCTTATGATAACAGTTTAGCGTTAAATGATACGTTCTCGTTTTCTGCATGGGTTAAATTAGATACCACACAGCAACGATATGGGGCTATTATCCACTATGGTGCTGACAATAGCTGGAATGATGAAGTTATTTCATTACAGTTCTATCCTAACCGGAGAAGTACATTGAAATTTGCTATTTTTAATCCCCCCGGCAGCGCACCATATACCGATGTTGACTCCACGATTGCACTTGCAGCTAATAAATGGTACCATATAGCAGCAACATTTGATTATGATGCCAGGGAGATGATCCTGTATATCGATGGTGCGGAAAATAATAGGAATACAAATGCTAACCGGCTCCCGGCACAAGTTAATAGTGATATAGTAATAGGAGCCCAGATGGATGATATAAGTTCCTGGCGTGGATCTACGTATCGCCGTTTTGGGCTACTTGGAGACCTTGATGAGGTCGCAGTATGGAATAGAACCCTGTCTGCAACCGAGGTTCGAGACATCTACAAACGGGGCGTTAAGAAAGCATCAGAGGATACGGATAATTGCGTACAACTTGATGCGTTTGGTACTGCTGATCTGGACGATATCTATTACGCATCACGAAACAGCAGTTACCTGAAATCGTGTTTTAGTGTGAATACCAGCCATTTCGGTGGTATTAACGCAACCGATACATTTTTTATCGCTTACGAAAGCGGAACAACGACCGGGAATTACAGGGTACGGTATGCGAACGGCAGTTCCGGCACAAATCTAAGTTTCGCGGATTCCAAAGTTGCCTGGACTTCAACAAATGACGCGGTGGACTGGACACAAGCACAATTCACGCCCGACCTCTGGTTCTCAACAATAAAACAGGGTGACCAATTCAAGTTAGGTGTTTATGCCGAGAACAATACCGGGGGAAATTATACCAATTTCTCGCTTTATACGGATGACATCGGTGACGTCAATTATCCCATCTCCAAATCCGATATCGCGTATTATGAAAGTGTGGGTGGCAGTAAGAACTACTACTTGAATGGCTCGTATGCCAAAAATATGACCATCAACGTAAACATGGCAAAAGACCCGGATGCGCCAGGCACGGTAAACCACAGCTTATATCTCTACAATCCAGGCGGCACGCTTAATACGACAATAAATGCGAGTTTCAATTCTTCTGATGACAGCAATGCAAACGTAATATTCAATACCTCTACGGTTGCGGATGCACAATACCGTATGAACGTAACCGCGGTTGCGGATGACGATTCAAGCGATGTTGAAAGTTATTTAACAAATGTCAATTTCACAGTTGATAATACAGCGCCAAACACCACCCTGTACAGCCCGGCACCAAACTATTTCAATAACGCGTCAGAGCCTGTAGATGTAACTTTTGTATGCAATGCCACGGATACTTCAGGTTTGGACCGTATCTCGCTGTACATAACCGATGCAACCAACCAATCGTTTAGCTTGAATCAGACCACTGATGCGTCCGGGACGCAGGCAAGCGCGAACTGGACGTTGAGCCTTGCTAACGGTGATTACACCTGGAATTGTTTGGCGTATGACGCAGCTGGAAACAGCGATTGGGGCGATAGTAACAGGACGGTTAAGATCAACCATTCCGGTCCCGACATTCGAGTCATCAACGTAACGTTTGATTACTGGGATACCGGCGATGCCAGATCCTCCGTCTCTGAGACCGGAACCGGCTATCACGTTAAGGAAGGTAAGAACATCACCATCAATGTGACGATTGCAAACTATGGAGTTGTAAATGTAACTTCTGACTTCAATGTCTCATACTTTGACTCCGCTGGCGTGTATGGCAACTGGAGCAGGTGCTTCTGGAACTCTACATATAACGTGTCAACAGAAGGAGAACTGGGAGGTGCAACCATCGGTTATCCACACAACACCACATACATAACCGGGTACTGGGACCCATCGTTTGTTGGCACGCACAACATCTCGGTATGGGCAGACCCTGCCAATTCTGCAAGAGAGTCTGCGGCAAACACCACGAACAACAACGCATCAGCAGGTATAAACGTATCAGCGTGGCAGAAATACTACGGGAATGCTAGCGGCGGCATCGCACTGGCAGACAGTACTTCCGAATCGCTCTATGACTGGGCATGGAGCAATGAAACCGATATCGGGTACGCTTACATAGTAAAAAATGGCGCAAGTGTAAACTGGAGCGCTCTTCACGCACTCGGCTGCGATAGTGATGATAACCTGAATGCGAGCGGACTGGACTTTCTTGATGCCGATACTAACCTTAACATGGTTGTCGGCAGCAACAATGCCACCGGATTTGCGGATAATAATATTACAGAGTTATTCAGCGGCGGTGATCCTGGCAATGCAACGAACACGACATCGTTCACGGTCTATGGAACCAGCATACCGAATGTGCCGATCGTGAACAGCACTGATATGACGATTCACATGTCAGTCGGGAGTGCGAATTTCGTTACAGGGATCTTATGGGACGCTACCCTGGATACCAATGGGTATTATGATACGACGGACGATGAGACTCTTGTATTTGTCACAAAGATAAGGGTGGCTGCGGCAGGTATTGGCAGCGATGTGCATAATTATGAATTTGCTGCCCCATGCATGCTTAATCCTGTGGCTGGGGGGGATCTGGATATTTATATGGAGTTGAAATGATGAAAATGTGTGTGGCTAATATCGATTAATAGTATTGTTATTTATCAATAACAATTGTTTCTAAATTAACAACGGTTTTATAGACATATATTTCCGTGACTTATTGTAATATTTTTTAAATTATAAATAAATTGTATTTATATTATGCAAACTTATATTTTTCAACGAATATATGCGGATATATCCAATTAAATTTATATATATATTCATAATTTATATAAAATAATATGAAGTTTCTGCACTTTATGTAAAAGGTTTAATAAAAGAACATTGTACGTATATTAAAGAGACATGTATGATACATTCGTATATTTCGGGGTGGAAATTATCTGAAAGCGTGTCAGGTTTGGTCACGCAGAAAATCGGATTGCACCATCGCATCGCATGCAAAAAGGGAGTACAATAGTGTCAGTACACAGAACCACATCAATCGCTGTGCAGCAGCGTTATCGTTGTGGCGGGAGCCATATCGGCTCTCGCAGAATCTGTCGGATCCAAAGATATGAGCTGCGCTGCCGCTTCCATCCCGGATATAACTGCGGCGAATCGCGAGGATGGTGCGGCAACCTGTGACTTTAGCGGCAGAGAGACCCATACGCAATCGCAATCCCGCCCATGCCGGCACCGGAACGATGGCGACTATGAAAGGTGCGCCTGCGGGCACATACCAGGGGGGTCATGAAGGCCCCCGCAAACACGGCGGGTCAGGGCAGTTTAAGTCCGGGTGGAGCCGGGGTGGGAAAAAGCACGAATGGAATCATGGTCATTGGATATACAAGAATAGGTCTTGTGGCATAAAAAAGGCAGGGGGGGATCAAACAGACGATGACAGATAATACAGGGGCAAAAACGAGGGGGGATCTCATGGATCTCAAACGTATCGAATAATGAACAACAGAACAGATTTACAAAAGAGCAGATTTAAACACAAAGGAGATAGAATATGAAAATGAGAATAATGAATATAAGAACAATTGGAATCGGGATCGTGGCGGTGGCACTGATCCTCGCCATCTCGATGACAGCAAGCGCGCGCCCTGACCCAGTAGGGGCAACAACGAGCGTGCAGAACAACAATGTGACATTGGGGACATTTAATGGCACAAGTGAAATTGGCGAAAACAACTATACCAAGAGTATAGCGTTATCGACTAAACAAGCACAAGACAACATATACTATTCTGTAGATGAGATAGGTGTCGGTTCTACGCATTATAACATTAGTATCACGTATACTAATGCAAGTGGTGGTTCCACCACAGTGTACAAAAACGACACTGACACACTATTGAATACGTGGGAGACGGTCTCCGTAGTTGATTTGGTGAACATAACAAACATAAACTGTGAAGCCAACGATCTATCATCAGGTTGGTACAACATCACGGTAGTCGTCACACTGGCTAAACAGACGGCTGCGCAAGCGACTGTAGGTACTAATGATGCAGAAGGAGGTTACATCACCGAAATGAATCTGGACGGCAATTCACAGACCGTGAAGTGGCAGGGTTACTATGGTAACATAGATGGAAAAATCCTGCTGGCTGATGAGAATGGATATTCTATGTTCAACTGGACATGGGACGCTGCTTCTGGAGGATCGGTCTTTGCGATAGCCAGAACTACAATGCCTAACTTCACAGCCGTAGGGGTAGCTGCATATAATATAACCCCTGCGAATGCAGACGTTGCGCTTACGACGGATGGCACATGGTCGCAGAACGGAACAGACAGTGTGAATATAACATTCGGCAACACTGAAGATAACTCGGTATTCAACGTATCCGGTTATACTGTCGCGGTAGACACCCGTGCTAGTGTGGCGACGCTGAATAATACTGGTGGCGACAGTAATTTCACGGAAGTGTTGCTGAGCGATCAGACCGTCTACAACGATGTAGGCGATATGATCTGGACATGCATCATCGCCGACGATGAAACGAATTACGCAGGCGATACTTCCGACTACCAGATGATCGTTCCGGCTAAGGATTCGGCAGGCGGCACTACGACATACTACTTCTACGTAGAACTGCTGTGATCCGCGTGGAATATACAGACGTTTGGGAGTCTCTTTGACTCCCTCTTTCATTTTTTCCGCCGCCAAAACCGGTAATAAAGAGCATGATACCGACTGTACCGATTTCATCTGCAACGTACGCAAAGCTTAGGTTGCGGCAGTCTCCGCGCGATTGCGCCTCTCTGGCGCTGGTCTTCGTGCCACGCCCTATCTGGTGGTTGGAACCCGAATGCGCCTGAATATCATAAGTAATCCTCCCGAATAAATCTCATGTTGAACAGATAACCTTAAACTGCACCCATCCGCGTTGATGGCTGCGCCACTACTTGCTGTGCTCGCTGACAGTGGCTGGTATTACACTAAACCACAGATTACACCCGTTTCACTGATCCGGAGGCAATATATTTGGATCGTGCCAGAGAAAGGATACAACCGATGTCAGCAATCAAGCACACCACCCAGGTCATAATACTCCTGATCATCGTATTCTCACCAGGCACCGGATGCGCGCAGTCAGATGATGCGCAGGGCGGATACATCCTCATAATCGACATCGACACCAGTGCCCCAACCAGTTACTGGCTTGGATATTACGGCAGCGTCATACCAGCATCGGAAAATCCATACAGTCTAGATAACAGAACCCGGATACAGGAGATCAACATAAGCTGGATCAACGGATGCCTGCTGATAACCGATTCGCAGGATGTGCCAAACCCTGCCTACCTGATCGCGGGCAGCCCTGCCACGATCGATGACATCATCGGCACCGGATCTGATTCCGGGAGCAGGACATTCACAGCAATCGAGAACTACACAATCTATGACCGGCTCCTGACTGCGCCGACTGCATACACCTTTGTGAACTGTTCCGAGTCCACACAATTTAAGGAGGGTTTCTTCACAGAACAGGGCAAGGACAATCTCGTATTCATAGTCCCGGTCGTCGAAGATGCAATTTGTTACAATGCGATGCCCTGCAACTTCCAGTTCATACTTCCGAACAACCCGGTAAGTCCGGTGACCTACCAGATGTACCATCTTCCGGAAATACCGCCCACCGAGCCATCCGCTATCACCCTGACCGCGTACCCCGGTGTCATCGAAGCGAATGGGATCGAGACATCAACGATAACCGCTACCGTAACAGACAAGTCTGGCGAAATGGTAAACTGGACCGAGGTTACATTCGCAACAACACTTGGAGATATAACTCCACTGACGGCAGTAACTGCAAATGGCACCACAACCACCATCCTGACCTCTTCAACTTCCCCTGGAACCGCGGTCGTGGAAGGAACCGTCACAAACAAGACGTCCGTACACGATACGGTCAACGTCCCATTCATAAGAACTGCCCAAGCCGGATGCAACGGAACACTGGAAAATGTTACCGTAACGGTACTGGGAACCGGGATCAGTGTGGTTGATACAGCGGTAACGATCAAAGACGGCGTTATAATCATCAATACAACTTACGAGAATGCGAGCATAATCGCTGGCAATGCAACAGCGGGCACGGTTATTTCCATACCCGTAACAGGTGGCACTCTTGAGATAACGCTTAAAGATGACGCAATCGCAGTTGCCAACACGGTCATCGGAAACATAAGCAAGATAAAACTGAACACGCCGCCGGAAGAATACATAACATCAAAGACCGATGTTGGAACCGTTTCCGTAGACCTCGATGTTGAGTTTCAGGGGACGGTTACACCATGCAGATGTCTATGCTTTAATGCAACATTGGTAGAACGATACGAAGATCTCGAATACCTGGATGTTTCTGACACCGGCAGACTGGAGGAAACGCTTGCGGCCTATTTCGGCGTTGATACTTCTGCAATTGCTGGCAATACCCCCATCATAGTCTATGCTGAGCTGTCTGCAACAGACTTCACCCAGTCAGATATCCTGGGAGTGCCGATCCTCATAACCCTGAACAAAACTTGGTTCGATACCGTGGCAGGGGGAGAGCCGGGCAATGTCGTGCTCTTCAAGATCAATGAGACGACAGGCGAGATAGAAGGTGATATCGCCATGACACCAGAGTCTATCAGTATAATCGGTGACCGGGTTACATTCAGTGCGACATTCGATCATTTCTCTGTCTTCGCAATCGTCGCTCGACCATCAGCAGCCATTCAACTCGGTGGGGACGGTGGCGGTGGCGGTGGCGGCGCATATCCGCCAGTGAATGTGACGCCAACAATCACGCCCGCTCCCACTCTCGTGGAGACGACTGTGGTAGACGCAAAAACGCCGACGCCATTACCGGCAGCGACCGGGGAGACACCGGAGGAAAAACATATCTCATGGATGATCCTGATTGTCGTTGCTGCTGGCATCTTCCTGATCTTTATATTGCGGAGATCACGCAATGATGACGATGATGAGGATAGGGATGAATGATTCGCACGTATGCTGTGGCCGTCAACCTGGTTATGTCTATGTCCGCACCTACCATCCACACACACCCGACTGAGGATTCGGCAAAAGGAAATATAACATACTACTAACATACTACTTCTACATATAGATGCAGTGATCTTTGTGGAGTTGATGACTATAGCGTCAAAAAATAGTTGTTTTGATACTAATCAACAAAATTATTTTCAATATTTTCATTAGACCGACTTTGTTTTCTTCTCATCGAGATAAAATACAGATCAATCCTTACAACATCTTAAACCAAAAACTAAAATAATATAATCAAAGTATATACATATCCACCGCAAAGAACGCAAAGAGCGCAAAGAATGGATGAGAATAAATTATCAAATCTGATAGTAGGGGCCGCTATAGAAGTACATAGATCATTGGGACCGGGCTTGTTAGAGTCAACTTATGAGGAATGTCTTTGCTACGAATTATCTTTAAAGAAAATTCCTTTTGAAAGACAAGCACCTATGCATGTTGTTTATAAAGGCATTCAACTGGATTGTGGATATCGTATTAACATACTCGTTGATAAAAAAGTGATTCTTGAATTAAAATCAGTGGCGGAAATCCAGCCAATACATAAAGCGCAACTGCTAACTTATTTAAAATTATCCGAATTAAAGTTGGGCATGTTGCTGAACTTTAATGTTCAGCTAATGAAGGATGGAATTAATAGGTTTGTAAATAATTTGTAAAGCTCTCCACTATTGCAATATTATTTTAAAGTAGAGCACATACTGAAAATGTGAGGGTTGAATTCACACATATTGAAAAACTTTGCGTTCTTTGCGTTCTTTGCGGTGACATTTTAATAAAACTCAACTAAAATCAAGAATATATTTTCCGATGCGTGATCACGTTGGAACGCATAGAGTCATCCAACGGTTTATTGATGCTATAGGTTGATGATACACCGGTTGGTACTGATCAACACCGTAAAGAGCGTGACACAGCCTCATCAGATACTTGTATTATTTTTCAGGACGATTCGAAAAACCGCAGAGGGACGAGTAAAATAACAACCCTCTACGAACCTCTGCGGTTAATCTTTTTTTGCCATGGTCCATTTATCCAGAATAAATTCAAAAATCTCCTTAATCAAACAGTAATCTTTTTATATAACGGTATCAAATATAAAATAAGGAGTTATAGCTATGTGTAGAAGTCTCAAGCAACGACTGAAATATATATTAATTGTGGCATGTGTCATCGCATCTATGTCGGCTGCGTGCGCGCAGGAACAGGTAGTTATTAACTCTGGCGACTGGAGGGATGTGTACTCTTCCATGATCTATGCAAACCTGCGCGGGATGCCTTCCCAGTTCATCACAGACGCTCCACATGCAACCGCTCTGCCTAACTATCTTGACAAGGATCCGGACATCCTGCTTGTTGAGTCCGAAACGTTACCGTTTTTTGTAAATTACGAAGCTACGCTTACCACCGAAGGATTTGTGGTTTCAGAGACCTACAAGTCTCCGGGTGGAGTAGAGGCAAACCTGCATTTCATAGGAGAACTCCCTGATGTAACGAACTATATCGTACTGGATGATTCTTATGGGTATAATGCGATCTCTGTTGCGTCTTATGCTGTCAAAAGCAAGTCATGGGTCTTATTCGCTGATCATGATAACATTGATGAAATATCTGTTTTTTTAGATGGGCGCACTGTTGACGATCTATTGATCTACGGCCGTGTAGACCAGCAGGTAACTGAATCATTAAGCAAATACGATCCGGAGATCATCGATCTTGGTGACAGGTTCGATAACAACATCGAGATCGTAAAAAAATACCAGAATATATCAAAGGCCAGCCAGATCGTCTTTACGAATGGGGAGTTCATCGAGAACGAGATCATGTCAGGAAGGGAGCCAGTACTGTTCATCGGCACAAACGTCATTCCTGAGCAGACGGTCAACTACCTGAATGAGAGCGGGATCGAAACTGGTGTGGTCATAGGCAATGCCCTGACCGATGCCGCAAGCATGATAACAGCACGCACCGATATGCATGTATTTATCAAGTTCGGGCAGGGAAGAGCCGGAGGAGGGGGTGGCGGCTTCAGTCTCGTTGAGGCGCTCGATGAATTCCCGCTGCCGAAGTACGAACTTGTTATGTCTGTTGTCTCAGTGGACTACAATCAGGGCACCGGAGAACTGGAAGTTGTTTATAAGAACGATGCGAACGTTGATATATTCTCCAAATCCTCTGTAAGTATATTCATTGACGGTACACAGGTTGCAGCGGTTGGAGATGAAGAAGCTATCCTTATTCTCGAAGGAACCACGTTTGGAGTTGTGTATGACTGCCCTGAACTGGCAGCGCAGCCATCATTAGAGACAGCAAACATTACGGCTGATGTGTATGCGGTTTTTGGAGAATCTCCCAAATCACTGAATAGATTACTGCAGCAAACGCTTAATGTTGGCATAATCACCTTTATGGATCGATCAAGCATCGATGCAACTAAGTTGCAATATAATAAAAACACTCACCGTCTGTCAGTAACTATCACTAATACAGGTGATGTTGCGTGCTATGTCTGCCCTGATGTTGAACTACGTATCGGCGGGCGAGAGCAATTGTCCAAACTGGTTGATGATCCTGTGTATCTGGAGGCGGGAAAAAGCACATCTCCATCTCGAAGGATCGATATGAGCGATGCAGACATCGCAGACAACCCTATCGTTCCTGTGCACATTTCCTATGGTGAGCGTGAAAATATACTTGGAAAAAGTCTGGATAAGGAACTGCCCCTGGAGCTTTCCGGACCCGGCATATTGATTATTGCAGGGATTACTATAGCAATTCTCATCATTATTACTGTGGTCCTGATGAAAAAGAAGAAAAATTAATCTTAAAAACTATGAGACTTTTTATTATTTTCCGGACGATCTGGAAAACCGCAGTGTACGCAGAGGGACGAAGAGAAAAATAACAACCCTCTGCGGTTTATCATTTTTGTCATGACCTATTGATCCGGAATAAATTAAAAAGTCTCAAAACTATAACCCACAGCTCTGTTGCGGTTGGGTGGGGAGAGATTCGAACCTCGAACTCCTACGAGAATATGCACTGTTGCCTTTGTTCTTGTAGCTCACTTTCCGCAGGTAGATTTTGAAAACAAATCTTTTTCTTAAACATTGAATAATGTCGAATGATTGTGGTTTTCGAAATTTTTGGACAAATGGTTCGAAAAGATGCATGTCTATTTTCTGCCGAATTTGGCAAATCATATATTCAAAACATGTCTTCTATGCAATTACAATATAAATATAATATTTCAGAAATAT
>Ga0255371_10127_pt1 | contig 14504 bp, 12 predicted proteins | sample ANMaggSSYBR01I12_FD_182097 | JGI IMG/M metagenome (GOLD analysis project Ga0255371, IMG submission 182097) | Sediment cell enrichment communities from methane seep in Santa Monica Basin, California, United Staets - ANME aggregate JGI... | ecosystem: Environmental > Aquatic > Marine > Cold seeps >...
TTCGATGTACTACAGGGAAGAATTTTATCTTATTACAGCCGGCCATTGTATCGAATATGATGGTATAAAATATGCTGATTTCAAATTCAAATCCAATAACAAAAAGCAATGGATATACCCTAAACTTCTATATTATGAGGCTGATTATGAGAATAACAGGGATTTTGCTATTTTTACCTATTCCCCTATACGTAAAGGCCTGAGGGTAGAGGACAGAGATATGAAGCCAAGATATGTTCTTGGCAGTATCGAAAGAAAACTAAATTTTTTTAAGGAGTTTAGCTCGGCCAGAGAAGGTGAGAGCGGGAGTCCTGTACTGAGTAAAGGCTTCAAGCTTGTCGGGTTAGTCATTAAAAATAATTCAGATTATACTCCTATCGGCGAAGTCACAGAGGCCATCGATTCAATCTTGGAAGAAAATAATCTCTGATATCAATATAGCCTGAGTCTTAAATTATTTAAACTCCTTCAACAGAATAGCCAAAATTCCGGTGTTTATTGATGAAAAGGAACAACTTTTAAAAATAAAAGAAGAAATTGAAGTCAAATAGTATGTTGATTTTTATTTCTGGACCTGATAGTTATGTAGGCTACTGCTCCAATAGCTGAAATTGATGTAGCAATAATAATTGCCAGATCATAACTTCCGTTTATATCAAATAGTTTTCCGCCTATTATGGGCCCTATAATTTCTGCCACTCCGTAAGAAAGATGAACTGAAGGATATATATTATTTAAATTCTCAATTCCATAAATATGAGTAACTTCTGTAGCAAAAAGCACAAAATTTGCGCTAAACCCAAAACCAACAAGAAGTGCGACTATAATAAATAATAAGCTATTGCTTGATAATACCAGTACTAAGACAACAACCACAGCCATGACTAAGAGTGCTGTGGTTATAGTTTTTTTTCCACCATGTGAATCCATTATCCTGCCCCATATAATTCTTCCCAGTGAATTACCTATCGCGAACATACTTATTGCAATAGTGGCATAAACTTTAGCAGCACCATAAGAAAGGCCGATTGGTTTTAAATTACCGACAATAAGCAAACCAGAAAATGTTCCTGAAAACATTATTCCAAAAAGGAGCTAGAATCTTTTGTCTTTTAGAAAAAACCAGAATGATGAATATTTATTTCCTGAATTTTCGAATCTGGTATATTTGGGGATTTTGATTGCAAATGCTGATATAAGTATAATGATCCCATAGCTTATACCAATAATAAAAAATATCCTATTCAGGGGCAACCCGCCTGAAATAAAAGCCTTTACCATCTGGGATAATAAAATTGCTCCACCCCCAAAGCCTGCTACAGACAAACCTGTTACAAGTCCCTTATATTTTGGAAACCATTTTATAGGAGTTGTAAGTGAACAAATATATCCAAATCCAATTCCTCCTCCTGATAAGATGCCCATTCCTATAACAAGTGCTATAAGTCTTCCATTTGAGAACGCTGCAAGCAAATATCCACTGCTGAATAAAGCAGCTCCTATTATCGCACTCATTTTTGGTCCAATATTTTTTAAAAGCCTTCATGCGACTACAAGACATATCGCAAATGATGCCACGGTGAAACCAAAAATTAATTGTGTATCTGATGTTGAAAGTCCGTATTGGGTTTTTAATGGAGACACATATATACTAAATGCATATATTCCTCCAAGGCAGAGCATAATTAATATTGAAGCTATTAGTATAAAATACTTTCTAATGTTAACTCCTTATTAGCTTAATAAGTGTTTTGTAGAAATGCTGCCAACTGTTAGCATAACAACTTTACCATTTCTGGTTATTACACAGGCAATATTTTTTGCTTTTTTGATTCCTAAATCTTAATATCCCAATTAAATATGCCTTCTTTGTCCTTTACATAGAATCTAATTCCAAATTTTTCTAAATAATCATACTCTTTATTATCAGTTTCAATACTATTGAGATCATTATTCTGCAGCTTTTGCCAGAGCCATTCGCTGTCTATTTCACTTATACATTTGTTTAAGTATTTTCCCATGGCTTCATTGTCTTTCAGGAAGCGAAACCTATCAAGCCTCCTGCTTCTGGCATCCCAAAGGATACAGCAAAACCTCATCCATTTGATACGGTTTGGAACAGAAAGATTTTTCATTATATAAAAACCATTAATAAACGATATACTTGCAAGAAAATCCTTAAAAACCCTGGGATTTTCTTCAAATGATTCTGTTATATCTTTGAAGTGTAGTTCCCTATCCTTATCCATAATGTTAAACTCACGTAATGACTCTTGTTTCTTTTTAGATGTCATAGGTTTTCTAGCCTGGATGATAAGGTCCCTTATTGTTCTTCTTTCAATCATGTAAGTCATTTTATTTGAATATTCTAAAAATTTTAGCCTCTTTCCAACTCCAATTGATGCATCGAATCTGGCATGGAGGAGAGAATAACACAAATCATCAAGATAGATAAGAGATTCCAATATTTCCCTTGAAGTCATGACATCTGTTTCTGTAAAATTATCCCCAACGAATTCACCATGATCATTTACAGATACTTCTGGCTTTCTTGCCTGCCAATCCTTTTTCGCTGTATTTTTATCCTTAATACTATCTATTATTCTGATATTATTATCCAAAAAAAGTTTAGTTCCCGGATAAGGGATTGTAATAGATGTTGAAGCATGCATAGTAGCAGTATTATATGGCAGATTATCGACAAAAAAGAGTGCTGACCTTAATATGCTTTGCCAATCCTGTCCGGGAAGCCCTACTAAAAGATATACAGCTGTATTGATTTTAAGTTCATTTAGCCACTTTATTAAATCTGCTGCCTTATCTATTTTTACCTTTTTACAAATGAAATCAAGTAGCTTCTGATCTCCTGATTCAAGGCCGATCTGGATAAATTTTAAACCAGATTTCTTCATTTTTACCAATTGGGAGTAATTTATCTGGTCAATCCTCGATTCTGCAGTCCATTCTATATCAAGAGAATGTTCTTCTATCAGGGAACAGAATTGGTCAATCCTCTTTTTACTGCCTGTAAACGTCTCCTGGACTATTGCAAATTTTCTAAAACCTTTTAGATATAGTCTCTCTATTTCAGAAAAAATGTTACCCGCACTTCTTTCTCTTATCTTTCCTTTGTGAATTGCCTTTTGTGCACAGAAGGCACAATTAAAAGGACATCCAAACCCACCCAGAATATATATGATGTCTTTGCTATTCTTTGAAACATCATATGGATCATTTATAAATTTATCTAAACTTTTTGAAGGGTGAGGATATTCATCTAAATTGAATAGATATTTTCGTTCCTTATTTTGGTAAATCTTTTTATCTTTATCTTTAAATACAATTCCATGTATTTTTTTAGCAGTATTTTTATCCTTGCTAAAAATATAATCTAAAGCTATTTCAGCAATAGTTTCTACTCCCTCTCCTGTGCAAGCCATCTGGAATTCACTCGCCATAAGAAAATCTGAGGACATTACAGAAACATGAGGGCCGCCAATGATCCTTAATGCAGATGGTCTCAGCTTCTTTACTGCAAGAGCAACTTCCCTGGTTTCTTCTATTTGTGAGCTTGTTGCTGTAACACAAATTATAATTGGATTTGAGTCGGTACTCTTAAAAAAACCTTTAAGATACTCATAGACAGTTTTTTCACCTTTCAGGGAAAGCTGAATCAAGCTTATATCAAAAATAGGATAGTTTTCAGCACTATTAAATATTAATTCGCTTCTTCCCCTTCTGTGCGCAAATTCCCTGAGAAACGATCTGTCCATTAAGCCACTGGCCAGAGTACCCAGGGCAAGATAGGTCCTCAACCCATCAATACGTTTAAACTCAGGTATCCCTATCGAAGGATTAATAAAGCATATTTCTTTTTTTATTATATTATTGCCTGAATGAAAATTATTAAGTATTTTTTCTATTTTCCCAGCTTTCCTATCATTTCCATTTCATCAGCAACATATTCAAGGTTTAATTTTTTCAGGATTTCTTTTTTAGGATAACTCGTTTTTTTATCCCATCCATGTATTTCATAGTATTCGTCAAGCATCTTATTCCATTTATCTTCCTCGATCTGCCATCCTGCAAGGTTTCCAGTAGGTATCGGTTCATTAAGGTCCCTGGGGGTCGGCATATCATCTTTTCTATCATAATCAGTATGCCTCAGGTTAAATGCTTTTTCAATATTAAGCTGCCTCATTGCAATATCAAACAGGTCATTTTCTGTTGTCTCTATGCCAGTTGCCGATGAATACAACTCTGCCATTTCAGGTAAACTCATGAAGTCAAGGTCAAACCAGACAGTACTGAAGTGGCAGACAGATAAACAATTGGCCATCCTCTGTAATGCTTCTGTAAACATCACCATTTTAGGCTTGCCTTTATAGCCAAGAGGGTTTTCATCTCCAGGTTCAAACTGGTACATATGCTCAATATGATATACCTTCTGCATCTTTGCTGCATCCAACCCACCTACAGTTTCAAGGACAGGGGCGCTATTTGTATGTCCACCACCTCTGGTAGAGACTATTGCACCAAGTCCCCATGCCATGGATCCTCTGCAGGGTTCATAAAGTTCCTGCCCTTTTATATTCAGGCAATAATATCCGCTATCACGGCCGATTTTCTCGGAAGCCCTTTTACATCCTTCAGCAAGGATATCTCCAAATCCTTCACGGTATACAATTTTCTTGATCCACTTCATTATTTGCTCCATATTTCCCCACTCAAGTTTTTCGCCATCCGTATCACTTTCTGTAAGAATTCCTCTCTGAGCGCATTCATATGCCCATCCAAGAGTTCCTCCTGCAAAATCAACATCGATTCCAAGTTTATTGCAATAATCATTTACGCCGAACATAAATTGTGGATCTTCAACAGCCAGCCTTCCCTGCAGGGTGCCAAGCGTTTCCCACTGGTTATTAGTGACAGTGAGCCCTTTAAACGAGCCATCATAAAAATGAAGAACCTGGCTGCATCCTATAGGACAGCCCGGGAAACATTTTCGGCCAATCTTATATTTTTTAATCGTCTTTACCGGATCGATTTTCTCTGCCATTTCATCGGGTAATTTTACTTCCTGAGCATTTTTATACATAACTCCACAGACATCCTGTTTGGGTTTGAGTATTCCAAGAGTTCCTACATCCCGGAGAGGTTTTGTTACTCTGGCATTGGGCACTCTTGACTTTAACTCCACTGCACAGGCCATAAAACGTTCAGGGTCTGCCATCTTAACACTTCCTTTTCCTTTAACCATTATGGCCTTCAAGTTCTTTGAACCCATCACTGCACCCGGTCCACATCTTCCAAAAGCTCTGCCCGTATCTTGAATCACACAGCTACCACGAACTAGATTCTCACCAGAAGGTCCGATTAAAAGCGCGTGAATAGTTGGATCATTTATTTCTTCCTTAAGAAGGGAAAAAGTTTCATAAGTCTCCTTGCCCCACAAATTTGAAGCATCCCTTATTTCTACTTTATCATCTTTAATCCAAATATAAACCGGTTTTCGCGATTTACCAAAAACTACAACAGCATCATAGCCCGCGCATTTTAATTCGCCGCCAAAATGGCTATCGCTTGCACCTGTTCCCCACCCGCCAGTAACAGGTGAAAGGGTGCTGATGGTCATTTTACAGGCACCAGGAGCCAGTGTTCCCTGCAATACTCCAGCAGCAAAAACAATACGATTTGCCGGGTCGAAAGGCTTTACCCATTCCCTGACTTCATCATAAAGTATTTTTATTGCGATTCCGGGGCCGCCTAACCACTCCTTTGAATATTTTGAAGTTTGTTCTGTAGATATCTTTCCATTAGATAAATTTATCCTTAATATTTTTCCAGCATACCCGTATGAGTTATTATCGCTTGTCATAATTTTCCTCCTATCTAAATTATTATTAGATAATTAATGAATTTATGATTATTTTTTATTTTTTTTCTTCATAAAATCAGCCAAATACTTCTCAAGATCATCTTTTTGCTTACACCATTCAATACAAAGAGGCTCTTCCAATCCTTCACAGCCATCACATGCAAACCTATCATCTTCGCTTTTTTCCAGTAATTCAATTGTAAAACCCCGTAGGTCCTCCTTATCTATGACTATCAAACTGGAAACTGAAGGTTCAAATTTACCAGTATGATGAAATGAACACGCTAATTCACAAGACCTGCATCCTCCACAATTCAGCATATTATATTTCATATTTGTTCCTCCTCCTAAAATATTATTTATTCTAAGCAGTAAAAATCATCAAATCGACTTTGTTTTATTCAAATATATCTAAATAAGATTATCTAAAATTAGCATTAATCATATTTACTATTTCCTAAATTTATTTTTTCCAAATAAATAATTGCTTACTGATAGACTGATGTTCAAATTACTTCACTGATGAATTCCACAATATCCATAACCTTTAAATTAGAACATTTTTTTATATTATTTTTAGCTGTTGCTGAAAGTGTGACTATAATGCTTGCTCCTGATTCCTGTGCCATTTCACAAATTTTTTCACAGATTTTCTTACCAAATTCAAACTTTTTTCCATTGAAGATAAAAGCTGCCTCTCCTGTAGCCACCATATCTTTTTTTGATTTAGCCATTTCAACAAGATTATCACCGGCAGATAGTTTTACTAACTCTCTCGGGACTTCGATCACATCGTTAAAATTCCCAAGATATTCTGAATCCGCTATAGTCACTTTTTCGTCAGTTTCATTTAGTTTTATCTTCCCGTTCCTTGATAGCTCGTAAAGATATTCTGACATATGATAAACTTTTATATCCGGTTCAAGACTAAACCCCCATTCAGCGTAATCTTTTTTGAATGCATCATAAGCCAGGGGACATGATACTACTATAGTCTTGCAGCCTGTTTTTTTAATCTTTTCATAAAGGCCTTTTGCTTTGCCTTTTGCATCAAAATTATAACCTAATAAACTTAAAATTTTTCCGCTATCAGGTTCATTTTCCAATACAGTAAAATCTTCTTTTACTGTATTTAATATTTTTACTGCTGCTTCTGCTATTTCCTGATTATTATAGTTTATTTCAGGTCCCATATAATAAAGTACTTCTGCTTTTGCTTTTACAGAAAATTTGAAAGAATCCTTTTTTGAAATACCATATGGATTATCATTTTCAACCAGTGACTTTCTGATATTTTTACAAAAATCAGGCTCCATTTTCAAATTTACAATATCCATTCTCGAAGCCTTTATCAAATCAGGTATACTATACGGGCCTCCCTCACAATGGGTTGTACAGCAGCCACAAAGAAAGCAATTATATATTGTGTTGACAATATCGCTATCATATTGCATTGTCTCCTTAAATATCTTATAAAGGATAAGCGCTCTTCCACGTGGAAAATCTGACTCATGCTGACTTAAATTCCCTGATGTACATACTTGTCTGCACATTGGACAATACCTGCATGCCATTAATGTTTTTATGTTTTTTTCTATTTTCATATTATTATACTCCTAAGCCCATTTTTCCTGGATTTAATATATTGTTTGGATCTAAAACTTTTTTTAGATCTTTTATAACCGGAAACGCATTCCCGTATAGTTCTTTCATAAGTCTTCCCAATTTTATTCCAACTCCATGATGTTCATTCAGCACCCCTCCGGCTTTAAGCGCCGCCCTCAAACCATCATTCCATATATTATTATGTATATATAAAGCCTCGTGGGGATCCTGCACGGGTTTTTTCCATAATAAATCTGGCATAAAGCATGCAGCCCCAATCAAACCAGTGTGAAAAATGTCCTATGAACCTTGCCTGAGACGAGTATTTTCTTTCAATCACTTCCTTCATGGCATCATATACATTTTCTATTTTACTGTAAGTTGCTACAGTATCCAGCGTTCCAAAACATTGCGGCAGCCTGTACTGATAGGGAGGAAAGAAGAATTTATACTTACTTTTCCACCATTGTTCGCCCAGTTCATACCCAAGATCTTCACCTTTTTCATTATCAGCTATTTCTTTTGCATATTTTAATTGCAGCCCAACCATATCTTCTTTGCCATCAAATCCATATACCAGATAAACTCCTTCTTTATCTATCCCAAGCACTCTTTTAACAAGTTCTCTTGTCTCAGTTTCATTATATAACCTTATAACTGAAGGCTGCAGGTTTTCAGCCATTATTCTCTGACCGACCCTTAAACCTGTTGTAAGGTCTTTTAAAATAAATGCCCTGAACTTTTGCACATCGGGAATTTTATGTATCTTCAAGGTAACCTTTGTAACCATTCCCAAAGTTCCTTCTGATCCGATAAACATTTGATTCAAATCCATTCCACATGCAGTTTTTGGGACCGGAAGAGTATTAATGATCTTACCGTCAGGGAGGACTACTTCCATATTTATAATCATATCTTCAAATTTTCCATACTTCGTGGATAAAACACCGGTCCCCCTGTGTGCAATAAATCCTCCTACTGTGCCACAGTTTGAAGATGCCGGATCATGCATGGTTGAAAGACTATATTTATCTAGTTCCCATTCCAGATGTTTATTTATTATTCCTGCGCCTACCTCAACAGACATGGTCTTATGGTCAATTTCGTAAATCTTATTCATTTTTTTGGTATCAATTAAAATTCCTCCAAATAAAGGAAGTGCTCCTCCTTGTGAGCCGCTGCCTCCTCCCCATATAGTAACTGGAATTTTAAATTCATTTGCAAGTACAAATATTTTTGATACTTCTTCTGCTGATTCAGGATAAACTATAAAATCCGGTGAAGGACTTTTTTCTCCCCTATCATGCCAGAGCTCTGAAATCCAAAAATAATCAACAGAATACGCAATTTTATCTGAACTTGAAACAGATACGTCTTCACTTCCGACTATGTCCTTTAGCTCGATTAAAACCATGTCAAACATATAGGAACTACGGTTTAATATCATTATTATCTCTCCTTCTATTACTAAATATCCATTACTTATTTAAAAATAATTTTCCGATATGGTATGATTTATTTCCTTAATATTTTTCTTTGCTTTTTTATACACCTTAAAGAATTCCTTATACTTTACGGATCTACCAAAATCATGCTGAATTTCTTCTCTAACCCTGAATCCCTGTATTGATTCTTCTACATTCTTAAAAATTCCTATCCCTACTCCTGAAAGAAGTGCCACTCCAACAGATGGGTCCGTGTTCTGGGGCATGCTTGCATTTCTTCCTAAAACATCAGCTAGTATCTCTGTCCATAGTTTACTTTTTGCCCCTCCTCCTATAAACTTCACCGGATCATTTACCTTGATTCTTTTTCTTTTAATAAAATCCATGCAATCAAGGATTGAAAAGGCAGTACCCTCCAATAAAGCCCTGATAAGATGTCCCCTGGTATGATGAAGCGTTAGTCCTATAAAATCTCCCCTGAGATAGGGATCATCATAAGGGGAACCTTCGCCCTGTAAATAAGGATGAAAAAGCAATCCTCCAGAAGTGGGTTGAACATTTCTAGCTTCCTGATCCATAGCTGCAAACTCATCCCCCGAATTTTTCATATCTTTGCAAAATTGATTTCTGAACCACCTTAACGAACTTCCAAAAGACCTTGTTCCGGTTCCTGGATACCAGAGGCCGGGTATTATATATGAATAATTTATCAATCCTTTTCCAAAATATGGCTTATCTGTAATCACACAAACTCTACCAAAAGTTGCCAGCTTTATCGTACAATCTCCAGGCTTTAATGATCTTGCTGCAAAAACTTCACATACGGTATCAGTTGTTCCTGCTATAACAGGTGTTCCTTCTTTTAGCCCTGACCACGATGAACCTTCCCGTGTAACTGCCCCTATAATATCCTGTGGATTTGCTGTCTCTGGAAAAACTTCTGGTTTAATGCCCAAAAGACCTATCAGGTCTTTATCCCATCTTTTTCTTATAGGATTAAAAAGCATGCTTCCCTGAGCATCGATTATGTCTGTCATTTCAGTTCCGGTAAGCTTAAACCTTACATAATCTTTTGGGAATAATATCCTTTTTGTTTTTTCCAATCTTTCTGGATCATTATTCTTGATCCAGAGCAGCATTGCGATAGTCCAGCCAACATCTACATTATTTAAACAGGTCTGTAAAATATAATCTCCTGCTTTATCCCTTAGCCACTCAGCTTCCTTATAGCTTCTTGCGTCAGTTATATGCATAACTTTTCCCAATAAATTTCTTTCTTTATCAAGAAGCAATGGCGCATGAGTCACACCACTTATTCCAACAGCAATAATCTCTTCCTGCGAACATATTCTTTTTTCAAATAAATATCTTATTGTATTGCTAATATTTTTTATCCACTCTCCTGGATCCTGTTCAGCCCATCCAGGTTTGGGATAATAAGTATGATATTCTCTTGATATTGATATTATGCTTTTCCCCTCTATATCTAATAAAGTCACCTTGCTGCCGCTTGAGCCAATATCAATACCCATTAAATACTTATTTTCCATTGATGCCCATTGTTTCATATTTTTTATTGGCTTTTGATCCGCTTGTAATCAAATATGTCAACTCATGGGCATCTACTGGTTTTTCCCTTAAATTGATGGATGCAATAATCCTTCCGCTCTGCATAATATGTACCACATCACAGACTAATAATATTTCTTCAATCTCTGTTGAATAGAAAATAATACCAACACCTTTTTTACGGATTTTTTTTAAGGAATCCATATAATTCGTATTTGGCATTGATATCTATGCCCTTAGTGTTATCATCCATCATTAACAGCATCGGGTTAACTGATAAGAATTTTGAAACTATTACTTTTCTTTGGTTACCGCCGCTTAAGCTGCCAATATTATCAAGTAAATTTCCTATTTTTATACTGAACTCTTTTATCTGTTCAGTTGAATAATTTCTGATTGTCCTGTCTTTTAAAAAACCGTGCTTTAAGAACTCCTTTATATTTAAAGTAATAAGGTTTTTCAGAATAGAAAAATTTTCCATCAGGCATTCACTTTTTTCACTGGGAATATATATTATTTTATTATTTACAGAATCTATTACATTTTCAATATCTATTTTTTTGCCCTGCATATAGAAAATCCCATTCTTCTTTTTTTGCACTCCTGATATGGCTCTCATTAATTCTGATGCGCCACAACCTTCCAATCCTGCCAAACCCACTATCTCATTTTCTCTTACATTAAAATTTTCTATTTTAATTTTATCTGTGATTATATTTTCAGCCCTGAAAATCTCTTTGTGAGTATCTTTTTCCTTTTCATGCATTCCAACATACTTACCAGCTTTTTTACCCACCATTTTATCAATAACAATTTCTTCAGTAATATTATCTTCCAAAGTATCTATATAATTACTATCCCGCAAGACGCTTATTCTTTCACTTATATCAATGACATCTTTGATGATATGAGATACAAAGATAACCGTTATCCCCTTTTTCTTAAAAACTGAAATAGTATCGAATAAAACTTCCTTCTCAGCCTGGGACAATGTAGCAGTTGGCTCGTCAAGAACTAAAACCTTGATTACCTCACCTTCTTTAGTGACTATCGCTTTCGCTATGCTTACTAATTGTTTACCCGCACTGCTCAGGTCTTCTAATAAAGTCTTTGGACCTAAGTTTAAATTGAACTGTCTTAGAAAGTCCTCACATTTTTTAATTTTTGACTTTCTGTTGACGAATTTAAGCGGATTTTCTTTCTCATACAAAAAAATATTTTGCCATACATTTAAATTTTCACATACCTGGTAATCTTGATATACGGCTTTTATGCCTCTTGATAAGCTCTCTGAAACGCTCTTGAATCTTATTTCCTCTCCATCAAGAAGAATATTACCGCTATCACTTAAGAGATTACCTGTCAATATCTTTATTAAAGTTGATTTACCAGCACCATTTTTTCCCACCAGACCATGGACTTCGCCTTTATAAATATCAAATGAAACATTATTGAGAGCTGTTATCCCGCCAAAATGCTTGCTTACATTTTTTATTTCTATTATTTTTTCCATAATCAACCCCTATAAATTTTTATGTGTGAGTGAACACCTTTAATAAGGTATCCACTCACACAATCTACCTGTCTTACTACTAAAAATCTACCTGCTCGAATCTTTCCATTATACTTTCATACATTGCATAATTTTCGTCTATATTCTCCTGAGTAATTGGAATATAGCCTGTATCTAAATTCATACCAGCATCAATAACCGGCATACCTAACTCAAAATATAGATAGAGCAATGACATTGGTATATAGCCCTGTAGATATTGGTTCTGGTCTGCTACAAATTTCATAGCACCAGCTTTAAGCATATCCAGGTCTAAAGTACTTGAACAAACAGTAAAAACTGCAATTTGATCTTGTAAGTTATTATCATTAATAACTTTTCCTGAATAGCCGCCACAAGCATCACAATGCAGAATAAAATCCAGATCCGGATATGATAAAACAGCATTCTGGCAGTTATCATATACTCCTATGGGGTCAGTTCCAGACACAATATAATCAGGGAGCACGCTTACAAATCTTGGATCTTTATCCAGTACATCTCTATAACCTCTGTTAATGTTTTCAAGTGCAGAATGTCCGGCAAAAGCTATAGATATTGCATATTTGATCTCACCTTCACCTCTATCAGCAAGATTTTCATCAGCATACTTAATAACTTCTTTTCCAACACTTACTCCAGTCTCATATCTATCCTGTCCTACAAATGCGTCCCTTCCGGAATCAGGTGCATCAGCATTATAGAGAATAACTGGCAACCCTGCATCTTTAGCCTTCTTGATCACCTCGTTAAATGCTGTTGGATCAGGAGCTGTACATATGATAGCATCACTATTTGGTATGGATGCTTCTATGATCTCAATTTGCTTTTCAACACTCCATTCACCAGGAAGAGGACCGGTCCAGGTAACATCTACATTGTCCCAGCCCCAAATATTGTCTACAAAGTCTTTTATACCGACTTTAGCAACTCCAAAGAACTCTATATGTGGTTGATGACATATATTTGTTATTCTTATCTTTTCATTAGCCACTACCTGTTCTTCTTCTGCTGCTTCTTCTTCTACTGCTTCTGTTGCTTCTTCTTCTACTGCTTCTGTTACTTCTTCTTCTGCTGCTGCTTCTGTTACTTCTGACTTACAGCCACTGAAACAAAAAGCACCTATCATTGAAATTATAATTAGTAAAATTATTACTTTCAAAAATCCTTTCATTCTTCCTCCTTTTTAATCCTTGTAAATATAATCATTCTTTAAAATTTGATATTTCTATCTCCCTCTCAATATTCCAAAAATTATTTACATTTTTTTCTTTTACACCTCCTTTTATTATGTTAAAATTCTTTTGAGATTTGTTCGAGATGATTTGATCCCTTTGATTGAATACATTATCAAGCAAATCTCTTTTATTTTTTCATATATCCTCCTTTCGGTATGTTAAAATCATTTCTATTATTTCTTTCTCACCTCCCATTTTTATGCTTTTACACAATTAAAAATAACCAGACGATACTATTAAATAATTATTTTTTACGTTCAGTTATTAAAACCTGCAACATAATTGATACAACTAGAATCATCCCAATAAAACCTCCGTGATAAAATGCAGGAAGACTCAATATTATTAATCCGTTATTTAACAAACCCATTAATAATACCCCCAGCAATATACCAAACACAGAGCCAATTCCACCTGATAATCTAACTCCTCCCATGATCACGGCTGCGATTGCAAATAATTGCATGCCCTGTCCTGTTATAGGAGAAGCCATTTTCATATGGGACATACTTATGATACCGACCAGAAATGCCAAAACACCACTAATCATAAAGGCAGTTATTTTAATATAATCAGTTTTAATTCCTGATATTCTTGCAGCTGCAGTGTTGCCGCCGACTGCATATACGTAATAACCAAAATAAGTCCTATTTAGTACGATAAAAAATATTATAGATAAACCAATTAACCAGATTACTTCAACCCGCATATAAGGTCCTATATTCCCTGCAAAAAAATCAAAAAACTTTGCTGGTACAAATCTTTGTACTGGAATGGCACCCGTGATCACAAGAGCGATTGTTGCATAAATCATACTGGTACCAAGTGTAGCGAGAAAAGAAGGTATCTTTAATTTTACTGTTAACAAACCATTTAACATACCTGCTAAAGCCCCTGCAATTATAACTATAAATAATACAACCCAATTAGTAATTCCGATCCTGTGAATCAGAACACCTGCTAAACTGCCGCCAAGACCGACCATTGCACCTACTGAAAAATCAATTTCTCCTAATATCATTACTAACCCTACACCAAGACTGACAATTCCCAGAGTAGATATGGCTCTCATAATATTAAATATGTTTACTGTAGATAAAAAGACAGGCCTGATAAGACCAAAAATAATCCCCAGTACTATTATTCCGATAATAAGGATCATTTCCTTGGTTAAGAAACGTTTTAAAATATCATTTGCTTTTATTCTTGTAGGACTA
>Ga0255371_10130_pt1 | contig 14418 bp, 11 predicted proteins | sample ANMaggSSYBR01I12_FD_182097 | JGI IMG/M metagenome (GOLD analysis project Ga0255371, IMG submission 182097) | Sediment cell enrichment communities from methane seep in Santa Monica Basin, California, United Staets - ANME aggregate JGI... | ecosystem: Environmental > Aquatic > Marine > Cold seeps >...
AGGTGTCAGGGGTTCCATATCCAATGCCTCACATCTTGGCCAGTCTATAATATTAAAGTCTATGCAGCATGGAAAATATCCTGAAGAGAAGATGGAGAAGTTCGAAATACTTAAAAATAGAGCGATGCGAGTTAAAGAAGTTCTTTTGGATTCCAGATACAAAGATGCATGGGATGTCTATCCCTTTAATTCAGGGTACTTTATGTGTATCAGGCTGAAGCGGGTCGATGCTGAAAAGCTCAGGCTTCATCTTCTGGAAAAATACGGAGTCGGGCTTATTGCTATAGGAGAATCCAATTTAAGAATAGCCTTTTCATGCCTGGAAGAGGAGGATATCCCTGAGTTGTTCGATATCATATTAAAAGGGATTGAAGATTTAAGGGCAGGGGCATGTTAACTTCGGCCACTATCCTATGCTTGCAAAACAAAAATATTTCGGATTGTGGATTGTGGATTTCGGATTTGTTGTATCGCTTCGCTCTATCATTTTTTATAAAATCGATAGAATTCCTTAAATCCGCAATCTGCAATCCGCAATCCGCAATTTTGACCGTGATGGGTATAGTTCGGAAACAGCATGTACAGTTATCTATTGGCCGAAGTCAGAACCAAGCCCAATTATAGCAAAGGGCTATGATTATTAATCAATTTAAAAAAATTTTCCAGTCTGTTGCCGGCAGAGAAAGATCCGTCAGCATAGCTCTTGCCGGCAAGTGGACTCTTTATTTTATAGCAATTGGCGTTATTGCCGGTCTCGGCTCAGTTGTTTTTCATTATCTATGCCAGCTTGGAATTCATTTTTTTATGGATTTTATAGCTGGCTATAGACCTCCGTTCCCTGCCGGTGAGCATAATCCTTTGTCACCAACAACGACCCCCTTTAATAGATGGATTCTGCTTTTTCTTCCTGCTTTTGGAGGAATTCTGAGCGGCTGGCTTGTATATTCATTTGCACCGGAAGCAGAAGGACATGGAACAGATGCAGCCATTGATTCCTATCATAGAAAAGGCGGCTTTATGCGAGGCAGGGTTCCAATTATAAAAACCATAGCTTCGGCCATCACTCTTACAACAGGAGGTTCCGGGGGCAGGGAAGGTCCTATAGCTCAAATTGGGGGAGGATTTGGTTCATTTCTTGCGACAAAGTTAAAGCTTTCCGACAGAGAGCGCAGGATAATGATGGCTGCTGGCGTGGGCGCCGGTGTAGGCAGTATTTTCAGGGCTCCTCTGGCAGGAGCACTTTTTGCTGCTGAAGTCCTATACAGGGATCCTGAATTTGAGTCCGAAGTTATAATACCTGCTGGAATTTCTTCTGTTGTTGCCTATTGCGTGTTCTGCCTGGTTTTCGGCTGGGGGTCTTTGTTTGAGTCGCCGGATTTTAAATTTCGCAATCCGCTGGAATTGGGGCCTTATACCGTTCTCGCTCTGGTGCTTGTGGGCATGGGCATTTTTTACATTAAATCATTTTACTGTATAGTCAGATTTTTTAAAACATTAAATATTCCAAATCACATAAAACCGGCTATCGGGGGACTCTGCACGGGCATAATAGGTTTCTTTTTGCCTCAAACTTTGGCTTTTGGATACGGTTTTGCTCAGAAAGCGATTTATAATGAGCTGACGATACCTTTTTTGCTCTTTCTTGCGGTCGGCAAAATTTTAACAACATCATTTTCTATTGGTTCCGGAGGGAGCGGTGGTGTTTTTGGGCCTTCGATTGTAATCGGTGGAGCAGTGGGCGGTGTGGTTGGAAAAATTTTCAATCAAATTATCCCGGGGATCGTAACTCAGCCCGGAGCCTTTGTAATTGTAGGTATGGCCGGCTTTTTTACGGCTGTTTCAAACACTCCTATTTCAACCATTATATTTGTAAGCGAGATGACCAATTCTTATCATCTGCTTTTGCCGAGTCTTCTCGTTTGTTCTGTGTCTTACCTTGCAGCCCGGAAATGGACTATTTATGAAAAGCAGGTAAAAAGCAAGATAGATTCTCCGGCACATACAGGAGATTTTTTTGTAGATATTTTGCAAACAATTAAGGTGAAGGATTTAATGCACCTTGTGAAAAAAGTAAATCTGATTTCTCAGGACATGCCTTTTTTGGATTTTAAGAAGTTTTTTTCAAAGACAAAGCAGCATTATTTTCCTGTTACGGACCAACATGAAAGACTTGTCGGAATATTTTCCAGTACTGATATCAGGGGGGTGCTCTTTTCGCAGGAGATCGAACACCTTGTTGTAATGCAGGATATTGCTACACCTGATATAATTGTAACTACTGCCTCAGAAGATCTTAATTCCGTACTTAGAAAGTTTACCATAAAAAATATAGACAGCCTTCCTGTAGTTAAAGATGATGACCACGGTATTCTTGTCGGAATGCTGAACAGGAGAGAAGTAATTTCTTTTTACAATCAGCAGGTACAGAAGATAAAGAATAAAGCGAAAAAATAGGTAGCCGTTCACGCAGGGTAAACGCATTTGGAAATAATGTTACTTTTGGAGCCAGTACGGGGCTTAAAATTTTTTCTCCAGCCGATATCAACCTATACTGTATGGGGTGACCCGATATTTCATGATTTTGCGTAAGTATTTTAAAAAATGAGATAATCTGTGCATCAAATCATAAATATCGGGTCACGGCGATATATCCTGCAAACTGAAAAAGATATCGTCCGGAGAAAAAACCTTTAAGCCCCTCCCTTTTAAACTGATTTTATTTTTCCAAATGCGTTTGCCCTGGCCGTTCACGGCTTGAAACTTGAAATTGGAAAGAAATTAAAATAGAAATTGGAAATTGGGAAGAACAGTACAAAAGCATGAAGGCCAAATTTCCAATTTCGTAATAATTTAGCGGTTTTAAAATTTGGCTGTTTTTGTTGAGATATTGCTAATTCGAAAAAGCATTATTTGAATATCGAATATCGAACAAGGAATTTCGAATGATGAAGTGTGGAATCGCTACGCTCTATCTTTTATAGTAGTAAAAATGATAGAATACCTTACTTCGACATTCATAATTCCTTGTTCGATATTCTGCGGTTCAAAACAAATCCGTAACTTTGAATTCGTTTTAAAAAGCTAAAGTGTTACTAAATTTCTATTTTCGACGTTCCGTGAACGCTTACTTAATATTTGACATGCAGTAAAAATAGACCATGCGGGGGTGCTGTAGCTCCGGCTTTATTTCGGTCCATGGAAAGAAGTATGAGCTTGAAGTCGTCAGGTGTGATTTTGCGAAGCCCTACATCTACAAGAGTACCAACAATATTGCGCACCATATGCTTTAAAAAACCATTTGCTTCTATTTTAAAATAAAGATATTGATCATTTTTTTCCTTAATCTTTGCATCAATAATATTTCTTATCGTATGTGACCTTGGGCTTCCCGTTCCTTCAAATGCCTTGAAATCATGTGCGCCTATAATGTGTGATACAGCGGATTCCATCGCATTAAGATCAAGCTTTTTGCGTATAAACCATGCATACTGCCTGCCAACAGCAGCAGGTGTAAGGCAGTTTAATATCCGATAGCTGTAAATTTTGCTTTTTACATCATATCGGGCATGGAATTTTTCATCAACCTCTTTACATTCCTTTATAATAATATCATCCGGCAGGAGGCTGTTTAACCCTCTATAGAACTCTTCCGGCAGCAAATTTGTATCGCAATAAAAACCGGCTACTTGACCAAAAGCGTGGACTCCGGCGTCAGTTCTGCCTGAGCCTGTCAGGCTAACTTTATTGCCTGTCATTTTCATTAAAGCTTTTTCAATTTCTCCCTGGATCGTACGCAGATTTTTCTGCCTCTGCCAGCCATGATAGGAGCAGCCGTCATATTCTATTGTAATTTTGAAGTTTTTAGGCATATGCGATAAAAATTTCATCTGCAATATTGCACATCAGCTCGTTTCTTTTTTTCGCTGTTTTGGCTGATTCTCTTTTTATCTTTTCACTGAACTGGCTGATAATCAGCAACCGATTGGTTTCCAGAGCGTCTTTAATTTCCCTGTCAAAAGGAGTGTATCGCTTCTTGAAATACTGTTCCAGTACGATGATGACAGGCTGCTCACCTTTAGTAAGAAAAATATTACATGAACCTATCTATTAAATATCGTTTTTTTGCTGACAACAATTTTTATTGTTAATTTTATTAAAAGGTAACAGTTTGAATTTATAAATATTACTGTATTTTTTTGGAAGTTTTTATTACTTTTTAGCAAAAACCACCGGGGGAGCTTGCGTGAACCTGTATTCTTGATTTGGTTCATTTTAACCGATAATTCATAAAGCAAATTGTTAATTTTCGTCTTTTTTTGTTTTTTGCTGAGCACTTCAGGTAGTTTGGGTAATAACAATTCATCAATATCCTGTCTCTTTACCGGCTCGTGCTTCTGGATGAGAGCAAGAATCATATCCTGATAATATTTTTTATCAAAGCCCCTATCCCTGATATGCCGTGCTTTCATGCCCTCGGCATTTTCAATCAAAAACCGTGAATATTTTTCATCAATGATTTCACCATAAATATGAACTTTAACTCTATCAGGATTTTTTAAATCGTAATCTGGAATCTGTTTCAGATGGTAATGAGCGCAATTCGTTCAATAATTTGGTACAGTTCTTCTTTTGTCATGGCAGAATATTTATGAAAATTTAATTTTTAATATGCGATAATAGCGTTTTGTCTTTAGCTGCATGGTCTGACAACAACTAAGGTCACGGGTTTAACTCTTTGCCCATTCGGTATTTGATATCGTGGTTGATTACTTAAATGTTGCCCGAAATTTTATTAATTTTACTTAAAGACTTATGGATTAAGGATTCAAACAGAAAAAACCATGTAAAAACCTTAAGTTGCTGGAGTTATATAATTAGTATATCTTAAAGCCTTGTAATTAAAGGGTATTTCAAAACATCAAATATTGAAAATCTGTACCATTTTCAATATTATACAGATTGTATAAATCCTTATATAATAAGGAGTTGATAGTTTTTATTTTAACGAAACCACTATCTTCAGGTTCTAACAACCTAATTTTCTTATAATCCTATGTTTTATAAGCCTTTACAAGTATACTGTCAAATTTCGAGCAACATTTAAGGATTATGAAGTCGAGCTCTTCTTCTGTGAAGCCGTAAGAGTCAAGAACAGATTTTATCCTATTCTTTAGTTTAGATTCGAAGCTTTTGGTTTTTCATCCCATCCTACTCCCAAAATGCCAATATTTCTAAGAAGCTCCGTCAATTTTAATCGGAATTTCAATTCTTTGCCTAATTTCTTCATATATTGGTATTTTTACATCTTCAGCCACTTCCAGAGTAACGGCAAGTCCATAATTAACAGATTCGTCAAGGGTGTGGGCATCTTCTCGGCAGACAACATCAATTTTTAAATTATTTCCATCCTGATATGTAACGACTTCGCTTCCTTCTAAAATTTCATGCTGAATGGTTCCATTTTTTACATGCTGCCAGTCAGCATTTACACGTGTTACTCCAACCTCATTACCTGGAGGGTCAAAAGAAAGATTTGCTTTCCGGTATTTACGAGTTTCTGCATTTACAGGACTGAACCAGGCAAGCGTTAAGATAAATCGCCGCATTTCGTTTAATCCGCTGATACTTGGCGGAAGGGGAAATCTGAATTCATGCTTTTCATCCTTCTTAATGCTTCCATAACCTATCGCGGTTGCCCGTTGTTCAGTGCACTCAATCACACGTTTGATATCAGGGATTCCATACCCCAAATATCTTGCAGCAATTCTTTTAAACAGACGAGAATTGTCTCTGGTTTTCAGACAACTTTCCAATTAAAACTATTACTCCAGGAAGCACCGTGAACAAGAAGACTTTTAATAACTACAGCCAGATACTCATCAGGGATATCTGTGTCAGCTCCAGATCTCAATTCATCCAGTACTTCATAGATCAGGGCTGCACCCCTGGAGGCCAAAGCAGCTGAGTTGCTTGTACCTCTGATGTATACCCCCCTATTTCTTTCACCTGGATTTACCGGTGCTGCTCCACCTTTTGCCCTGGAGCCATTCCGCTGTCACTACTTCTATACCGATTATTGGCTAAATAATCGTATAACTGCCTTCCTCCAGGCAAATAAATTTCAGGATTAATAGAGTTCCTGAAACCGTATCCATGGGCGGTAATTGGAGAGGGCAGTTCCTGAGTTGGAAGTATATCCACTCTGTTTCCATGATTGGATATATTGGATTTGTCAGTATGGATAGCCCCTATGGATAATGCATTAACAGAATCTGCAGGAGCCATTAATCTGTAATTGCGAATATCTCCATGAACTATTTTCATGGTATGTTTTGTAATATCTTCATCAGTTAATTGACTCAGCTCTGCCTTCGATTTTTCAAGACCAATATCAGCCCCGTTATTCCCCGCACTTATACAAAAAAGCACTTGATATTTTTCAGAAAGCCAATCAAGCAGTTTTGCACATGAGCTTAACTGATGAAAAAACATTCTTACCGGATCACAAATTGAAAGGTTGATAATTTTAATCGTAGGGGCGACCGGTTTTTCATCACTTTCTCCTTCAAAAATCCTTCTTGCGGAACGTAATATCAGATCTTCAAAAAAATGGTCCTTTGGGATGTGTTCAAGTGGGGGATTATTGATAAAATCATCGGGATTAGGCTTCATTATCGGTCTTACATATATAGGACGAGGTAAGGGTAAATTTTCTGCATCCAATTCCCCGTGACATACCAACGAGGCCATCGCAGTACAGTGTTTTCTCCCCTTCGCCTGATATGCACTGCCAAAATCATCGGGGTCATCCACAATTAGCCGGTTTTCAAGCAAGGAATGGTAAACAAATGGATCTCCGTCAAGAATAGCCAAGACAGGGACACCAAAAACTTCGCCTTCTTGAAAAGCCTCCTCTTCAACCCCTTCTGGATACACATCTGCCACACATTGTCCTGTCGGACGGAAAAACATTACGTCATCGCATTTAAAAAGCTTTGTATACTCAGAATTTAGAACCCGTTCTATGCTTTCAGGGGACAATTCCGCTTTTATGGCGTGGAAACGGATTTCATCAATAATACATTTTGTGATAATAGAACCATTCTCGGATATTATAAGTTGCTCAACCTTTGTCTGGATATCATTCCTTTTGGCGCTATCTTTTTTGTACCAGAGCTCGACTTCAAATGGAATTTTCGAAGCCGTTCCCTTTTTTATGTCCAGTTTTTCTTTCCAATATTTTTCAATACCTGTTTCTCTCAGCCGATCCTGAATATCCCATTTTCGCATATCTTTAAGCTGGCTGAATATTTCAACCCATTTTTTAGATAAAACATCTCTATTATCTGGCCATTTGTTCCATTTAGACAACAGATCTCTCATTGCTTGCTGATTACTCATGCTCAAAAACAGCCGACCGCTCATTAACTTTTCTTTTGTATCTGTGATTAATCCGTTTTTATCAATAAAATCATTATGCTTTAAGGCTGTCCATATATCTGAAGACTGTTTTGTAGTGATGTCATCAATTTGAGTGTAAAATAGTCTTTTGCCGATTTTGGCGATCTCATAAAAATCATCATCTGCCTCTATCTCGTCGGTATCAATCTCTGCAAGCCATTCCAAGCCTGGAACTGCCCGTACCGCTCGCTCGAAATTATCAATTTTTCCTGTTGTTTCGAGAACCAAAACATATTCGGGCTCAATTCCCTCTGTTGAATCTGTGATAAACTTTTGGAGCATTGACTCAAACTGAGGCGTCAATTTATTTTTCTGTTTTTGAGGTAATGGAAAGTGATAGTTTGAGGAACCGAATCCTGTTTTCATTTTAACTCGGTCTGCGATAGCAGCAGTGGGTAAAATCAGCAGAGGTCTTTTGGGCATATTATTCTCACTCTTTTACATTGTTGGCTCCAAACTTAGATTGCCATTGTTTCAGCTTTAAAGAGACAATATTTCGTGCATCATCCTGTTTGTTGGTCAATACAGCCTGCCGCACTACATCTGTACAGAACTCTTCGACTTCGGAAAAACTGTAACCTGATAGTTTTTGAGAAAGGCTCTTTGGACTGTAATTGAAATTCATTCCTGTTCTCTTGATAAAAAGCTCTATAAAGCATTCAATCTGCTTGACGTCAGGTGGTTTAAGTTCAAGCCTTAATTGGAATCTCCGCCAGACAGCACGATCAAGAAGTTCAGGATGGTTGCTTGCCGTAATCACAACCACATAGCTTGGCAAACTGTCCATTTGAAGAAGCAGAGAACTTACCACTCGTTTTATTTCACCGGTCTCTTTTGTATCCCCCCGCTCTTTTCCAATGGTATCAAATTCATCAAAAAACAAAACGCAATTGCGGGTTTTCACATAACTAAAAACTTTCTGAAGTCTTGAGGCGGTTTCTCCAAGATAACGGCCTATAAGATTTTCATACCGGATTACTAAAAGCGGATACATCAAATGTGCAGCCAAAGCTTCAGCAAGACTTGTCTTACCGTTCCCCGGAGGTCCGGCCAGAAGAATCCTGCTTCTGGGTTCCAGTCCATAAGATCTGAGCAGGTCAGCCCTATTCTGTTCCTCTATCAGCTCCTGACATATTTTTAATGTTTGTTCATTTATTATTAGATCATCAAACCGTTTTTGAGGATTAATTTCAAATACCAAATCACCAGTTTCGCCATTGGGGCGAACTGCTGTGTTTTTATTAACGCTGTTATTGAGGGATAAAGCCAATCGTTCCGCAAGAATATTATGTTTTTTAGCTCTTTCTTCTGCAACCAGGCTCTCCACTGCCTTGCGGAATGAAACCATGTCGCCATGACTGGCTGATCGAACCATACTGATTAAAATATCTGCTCTTGCCATAATTGCAATTCTCTCAAAAAAGCATATTGTATATAAAAATTGATAATCCTGATTGTTGTCTCACCAACATAAATATAATTTATAGCACCATAAAGAAAGTGAGGCAAGAACTGTCGTCTTTCAGACAAAAAACTTGCCCCACTCGGAAATATTCTCCATGTTTACCGTCCGGGCGCCCATTTTGATAAGGTTTTTATTGTAATCAGTTTCAAAAGTATAAATTGGTTTTTGCCAAGAAAGAATCTTCCGGCAGAGTTCTTCGGTCTTACTGGCAGGACCGGCATGGACTACGAAAATAGCAGGAGACATGGCTGCGACAAATAGATTGCGGTAATGGGATGTTTTGGCGGAAATACGTCGTTGATTTTCATTAAATGGGGAGAGAAAAAGCAGCCGCCCGTCTTTCAGTGGCTTTTTATATTCTTTATTTATCCGCATGTTATTGATACTTCTGGCAGGACAGATGATGACGGGCTGGGCGCCACGTAAAAGTATTGTGAGGCATTCACGTTCCATGGGCGAATGGAATCCGCTGATAACTGTCATGCCGGCATCCCTTAAAACTTGCGCAATGTCATAGGTTTTTACTATCAAATCGCCCAGGCATTTTGTCGAGCAAAAAAAGGCTGTTGAGTTATGGCTGAGGCTGTCGAGTTTCCCGATGGCCGTGATCGTGCCCGGAGCATCTTTGCTCAGATGTTGCTGCAAGGCTGATGAAGGATATAATTTAAAAACTTACACCTGCTATTCACCGTTCAAGACACGACACATGTGTTCCCTTGCAGCTTGTAAGTCAAAAGATAAGGTTTTTTTGTTCCTGATATCCGGTCGTTTTAACAACGCTTCAATTTTGCCCCTTTTTGAGGCATGTGCGATAAAGATTTCATCTGCAATTTTGCACATCAGCTCGTTTCTTTTTTTCGCCGTTTTGACGGATGCTCTTTTTATCTTTTCGCTGAACTGGCTAATAATCAGCAGGCGGTTGGCTTTCAGAGCATCTTTAATTTCCATGTCAAAAGGAGTGTATCGCTTCTTAAAATACCGTTCCAGTACGATGATGACAGGCTGCTTACCTTTAATAAGGTAATGGAAAACATCTTTTTCAATCTTTGAATGAAAACCGGAAATAATGCATATACCTTTATTTCTTTGTTCGATAGCCCAGTCGTAAGATTTAAGAATAATATCGGCAGGGACTTTGCGGAAGAACAAAAAAGCTGTTTTGTGCAGGTTAAGTATTTTTTTGTTTCCTCTCGTATCGAAACTTTGCATTATTTTTTATGAATGTATATTTAATGGGAAATGCAGCAGGTCTCTTTTACTTATCACCTGTGCACATACACCATGGGCAATAACCCGTAACCATTGTTGTCCCGTGTCTGAAATTAGTTCTCTGAATATCCGATTTCTGTGTTTTTCTGGGGCTCTTACTTTATAAACGCAATCGGAAATAACTTGTTTCCCAGAATTCACCATAGTAACCTTGCCAATACATCTTTTTCCTACTCTTGCTATCAGGATATCTCCGGGTTCCGCAAAAATACCATCAAAAACAGGGCTGTCTTTTAAGTCGATCCTGGTGTTAATATTAGCCGGAAAAGAAGTAGTATGAAAAAAAGGAATATTTTTTCCCTGTAGATATTTCTTTGTTTTATGACCTCTTTTTATATCAACATTCAGATCTTCAAGGATCATTATATCATCCGAATACTTATTCACTTCTTTCCATGCGTAATAAGAATGATCCATTCTATAAAGAAGGTCATCAGCAGAAATATTTACAGCTTCTCCAATATTGCCGGAAAAATCAGATTGATATATTGGAATTCTTTTCTGAATCGGGCCGCATTTTTCCATTAACAAAATATGCGTTCGCGCTTCTGTTTTTTTAAATATTTTATCAGGCAGCTGGATAATTCCCCTAATATTGTGATTGGTTAACAGATCTTCACGCAGTCCGGCAAATTCATGGCCTGTAAAAGCTGAATCCGGTAGGATTATTCCAAGTTCACCGCCCTTTTTTAACATTTGAAGATTCTGTGCCAGAAAAACAATGTCAGAGCTTACTTTAATAAGGTTTACACTATTGTTTAAACCGGTTCTTTTAAACAGGTTTTTTATTTGCAATGTTTTTTTCAGTCGATGATACGGCGGGTTGCAAACAGCAATATCAACGGATCCGATTTTAAGGTTCATATTTTCAGGTAATCCTTTTGTCAACCCGTCAATATGAAGCACTTTCACAAACGGTAATTTTGCATTAACTGCTGATATTACTTTTTTATCAATATCTGCTGCATAGAATTCAGCGCTACGGTATCTGTTATATGCGGCATACAACAAGGCGCCTTTTCCGACACCTAAATCAATAATTTTTTCAGGGGCTTCCTGTTGAAACATGGAAACCATCATGTCAGATACCGTTTTAGCTGTAAAATATTGGCCTATTGTTTCCATAGCTCACTTTGCAGTTCAAATCTGATCACCAAATATTTTTCGGAATTGCTCATATGCTTTTTTGAGTGAAGGGGCTTGCCTCGGTGGATTTTTTTCAGAAGCAAACAAATTATAATACTTAATAAATTCATTCTTGTCCTTACGTAAATCCCACTTCCAGCCATATAATTCTTCACTGACATTTCTATCTAATATCTTTTCAAACAAAAAATTATTAATCTCTTTTACTATGTTGTTGCATACAAGAAAAATTTCTTGAAGGGTATTAAAACCAATTTTTAAAGGTTTTTCAAGATACTCCTTATTGTCTTCCAGGCCAAGAGCTATGGCATTGTTTGATCCAAGACGACCAAACCTGTGAACACTGCAATGACGTAGTTGACACACTTTTGAGAATTGATCTAAGGCTCCGTTAAGATCGCTTGAATAATCACCTTTTGTTATCCCTAAAAAATTTTTCAATGATTTTTCTATGTTTTCACTTCCGGCAAAAGAACTATTTTCCAGCATGGCTTCAGGAAGCATTTCAGAATCATAAATTATTGCTGCCCCATAAGTTAAGCTGTGTTTCTCGCACTTTCTTTTTGAAGCCGTATCAATCAAAATCAGTTTCCTTATAATTTTCCGGAAATAACTTTCAACAGCCGAGACATACCCTAATAATATCAGACCGGGAAGTTGACCGGGAAAATCATCAGGATCAGCAATCAGCTTGTTTAATTCGGTAGTTTTTTCAAAAAAAGTATCAATGGGAGACATGTTGGACTCTTTAAAATCTGTATCAAAAAGACCTTGAGTCTCCAGTTTTGAAGATTTTGAATAATCGTTTATTCGATATTTATAATTGATCTTTTTTTTCGCCATTATGATAAGAACTCTTCAACAAGTTGTTGTACTTTATTAAATATCTGTTCTGACCTCACTGGACCTATCCCATGCGGTTTACGCAATTCAGTACCTGGATCAGGCATTGTAAGAAAATCACTTACGGTTTTTAAATTTGACTCTTCTTTAATTTTCCTTTTTTGCCAATCTGAGATTGGCAGATCATCAACAGTCAATTTCATACACTCTTCAAAGGCAGATTTATCTACGAGTTCATGACCGCAATTGTGACAAAATTTTTGTTCCTCAGTCAGTCTCGGAGCGCCGCAGTTACTACATGGCGGTAAATCAAGTTTCATATGTTCGATCTGTTCATCGCTTAAAAGCTTACCAAAAGAGCGTCTAACAGGATGTTTGATTTGTTTCCGATTTATAAATTCAATAATACTGCCAGAATCAAACCCTCTTTTACCACTGCTGAAGGCTCGTTTCTGCATGAGAAACGCAAAATGAGGTATATACCTGTGATATTTCCTGCTTTCACCATGACTGACCGTTTCTTTGTCATATAAAAGCCCGGCCTCAATCAAAAATCGCATCATCCGCTCAAATGAAATATTCTGCTCATCCTCAATCCCAATGAGTATCTGCTTTTCGTTTTGAAGGTTTTTATTTGCCTTTGCGATATCATCAACTATAGTTTCAAACAGATAAAAGCCTGTTTCAATTATTGACTTGTACTGAGGCATTTTTTGATACAAAGAGAGATATTCTCCCTTGATGAGTTTTACCTGTTCACTTATAACATTGTTAAATTTTTGCTGAGTACTCTTTCCTGAATCCTGAAGAAATCTTCGCAGCAGATTCAAAAAGAACCTTGGAACGCCGAATGATGCATATTTAAAAAGTTCGATAATATCTTTCGGAATAGCGGTCTTAACAGTAAGAGATCTTTTTTCAATAATATCGTCCATAAATGCACTGTAATAGTCTGTTTCAATGTCTATCCATGCCTGAAAAGGCTCGACATCATGTCCGATATGCAATCTGGGGCCAGATGGAGTTCCGGGATAAACAGAAGCTTTTGGAGAAATTCTTACTGTTTTCAGGCTCCTGAAAATATCAAAAAATTCGATCATGTAATCCGGAGTTAAACTTAATGCCGCATCATCCAAAAAAAGAACAACTTTTTTCCTTTTAAGCTTTATTGCCAGAGATTCTATTATCTTAATAACTGAATTAATTGTCAGTTTCGTAATCAGTTCATCATACTGTGATAAAGCAGTCCCTTTTTCCGCTTGTGAAACGAACTCTTCAAGTAGTTTTTTATTTAAAAAATCATATTCATCATCAAACACAATATCTGAATATTCTCCTTCGTCAACCAGCTTATAACAACTCAATATTATTTTGCCGAGCACCCATGTATGAAATATTTTTTTGGCATTTGGAGATTTAAATAGAAAAGGCTCTAAATGATAATATTTGCTGAAAGAAGTATAAAATGCCAGGGGATATTTTTTATTTTTTAAGCATTTATCATATGCCAACCGCATTTGATGAGTCTTTCCGGTTCCTCTTGGCCCGACGATCAGTTTAGCTCCTTTTTGAATAAGCTTATTCTGGATCGCCTGAAAATATTCATTATCGACATTCCATTTTTTCAAATCCTCAGAATCAGAATAATCGGCCCGTTCCTCAAACTCTTTTTGATCTATTAATTCATTCATTTCAGCACGCATATGGTTTATGTCCCCAATTTTTTCCCCATCCGGTATTTGATGTCGTAGTTAATTATGAAGTCAAGTTCTTCTTCTGTGAAGCCGTAATGTTTTGCAAGGACTTTGTCGATTTCGTCTATGATGGGTTTGGATTTCCTCGGGTAGAATTCTTCGTATTGAATTTTTTCTGTTTTCTTCGACACTTTCTTTTTTACTACTTTATTTGCTTGATAATCTTGCATAAGATCATTCGAAAGCATAGTAGATAAATTAATAATGTTATTATTATTATTATTAGTGTTGATAGGTGCAGGAAATCTTGAAAGATCTGATGGGTTAAGATCTCTTCCATTTGTTGTTAAAAGAAAATACCAGTAAAAAAGGGTGCTGCTTAAAACAGATATTGTATGGTTTCGTTTTTTGATATCTTCAAAATATAAATAGTTCTCGCGACTTGATATTGACTTTTTGCCATTTAAAATGAATTTGGGCTGAAATGTCGTAAAAATTTTCCAATATCTGCCACCACCAATTCTATAATAAATTTTATTT
>Ga0255371_10131_pt1 | contig 14342 bp, 17 predicted proteins | sample ANMaggSSYBR01I12_FD_182097 | JGI IMG/M metagenome (GOLD analysis project Ga0255371, IMG submission 182097) | Sediment cell enrichment communities from methane seep in Santa Monica Basin, California, United Staets - ANME aggregate JGI... | ecosystem: Environmental > Aquatic > Marine > Cold seeps >...
ATTTTCGCTTGCACTTAAGAAGATCCCCTCTTTTTTCCTTGAGATCCCCTGCGTTTTAATAGTAGTATTTCCAAGGGCATTGCTTGCATATCTGGCAGTAAAATCATCATTGATGCCAAGATAGAGCTGGCTGTCAGTCATGGACAGTATATCTTCCCAGCTATTTCTATACCTGTCTTTCATCTGGCTTAAGGACTGCCATATCATCATCGGATATATCTTTCTTCCCCTCATGGTCCCGAGCATCTCCTGTATATGGTCTATCCTTCCAATATTTGCCATCTCTTCTAAAATGAGATAGGTGGGGCTGTCCAGTGTATTTCCACATTTATAAGCAGTTTTATAAAGCTGTTTTAAAATGGTAGATAAAAGTACATTAATAACCGCCGTATATGTCCTGTCGCTATCAGGCATAAATATAAATAGCGCCATCGGATAGTCCTTTTTTTGCCCGATCATCTCTATCGGTACAGTTGTGGAGCCAGTCAGGACCTTTATACCGCTTATGGCAAAAAGTTTTAGTTTTGTGGCAAGGCCAATTAAAATAGAGGCCCTTACCTTATCTTCTGCCATTAAAAAATTATTCCAAAGGTGAAGGGCCGTTCCGCCAACACCGGCATCTATAAAAAACTCTCTTGCAAAATCCCGGTCATAGACATTTTCTGAAGCAAGGATTTCAGCCACATTAGAAAAAGTCTGCATGCTTTTATTATCTTTGTATACATGCTTTACATATCCGATAAGCGCACCAAGAAGCTGGCTCTCGGAGTCATCCCAGAAGGCGTCTCCCCTTATATGCTTTTCACCCTTTGAAGATGAAACAGAACTGACATATCCTTCAGCTATTTCCATAAGCTCTTTATCGCCTGTTATATAATCTATTGGATTTAATTTTTCTCCGTATTTTAAATTAATAAAATCCAGCGCATATACCCTGTACCCGCAAGTCTTAAGATAATTTGCACTATAGCTATATACTTCACTTTTAGGATCAGTGATTATTAGATCTGCCTTTTCGTCTAAATTTTTGTAAGCATATGGAATATGAAAAATATTAGGCAGTACAAGGCTTGTCGTTTTATATGAGCCCGGCGAGCCTATGACAGTTATCTGCATATTTAACTTTTTTCCCGCTGCTAGATATGCCGCCTCCATGCCGGGATAGTAGGTCTGATCCGGTCTGAATGAGCCCAGAAACCAGCCTACATTGCTTTTGTAAAAATTATTTTTAATCTCCCCCGGCCTTTGAAAGCGGCTTGTGCCATGGGAACCGTATCTTTCATTTTGGCTATATGTGGCCCGTTGGTTTTTTAATAGCCCCATTATCTTAAAAACGCTTATAGTCAGATACGACACGGTAACCACCCAACCCATAGCAGCCGGAGGGTCCAGTATCTTAAATTGGTAAAAACATCTATAAGTACCGGCAGATAACAATGTAGTGGTAATATAGCTACCGCTAAGAAGCGGGAAGATAAATTTAACACCGACAAGATCTCTTGCAAGCATTACAAAACCGGGGATAATAATAAGTAGAAGAGCCAGGCCGAATATATAAAATATTATGCTTTTCTTTATGATCATCTTTGCATCCCTGCAGATTCTCTAATATCTCTACCTTCACCTGTCGTATTTATTTTACTTTTTTTAAAGGCAATCTTTATTCTTTCCTTGCTTTTCTCCCTTTCAATATTTTTTATAATCTTATTTGTTGCCACAAGAACCCTGGTAAGGTTTTCTTTTAACTGATCCTTTGTGCCTCCCCAATTAAGGATATAATCACTGGAAAAGGGATTATCGATCCCGAGGTATTTACCCACTACAAAACTTGTTGCTTCTGCCTGGCATTCCTTAAATCCCCTGGAAAGGGATTTATTTTCACTGCCCTTATGAAGTATCTCATGAGCATATTCATGAATTAATGTAAGAAGCTTATTATTGTAATCATTTTTCTTTTTTATATGTATCTGCCCACCAAAAGATATGCCTTCAGCCGGTCCCGTATCACATTCCCTTACCTTTATTCCACATTTTTTTATTATCCTTTTTAAACTTAAGTATTTGCTTTTATGGCTATCCCCTAAAGAGCTATAATATTTTTCAACTCCCTTATCTCTATTCTCGCACTGGCTGATATCAAAAACCGCCGCAGGATAAAAGTTTAAACCGCTCACATGCTCACCCGTTTTTTCTTTTTGGGCTCCTGTCATCTGCCTGTAAAATACTCTCCTGCCATCCACCACAATAAATCTATATTTTTGTGGAGCAAGTATTTTAATGGCCTTGCTTCCCTTTTTGATCTTGTATCCCATAGACTTCCATTTATCAAAACCTGCAACATAGGTTGCCTCTTCCATTTGAGCGTAGATAAGCATGGTATTATTAAGGCTATAAGGGCAGAAATTGGATATGAATTTAAGATAGTCTTTTAAACGCTTGCTCCTGCCATGTTTTATTTCTTCAAATAATGTACCTATCGCTTTATCTATAATGGTTTTTACTTTTGAATTTTCTACCAGCAATCTTTACCTACCTTTCCATACAGGGACCTTTTATTTTTTTTCTTCCTTTATTTTTTTCTTTTAGCGCCTCGTCTGTATTTTTTCTTCCTATATTGAAATCTTTCTTATCAGTTTTTCCATTTTTATTTTTTTCTATAAAATGTTTAAAAAGATTTTCCCCCTCATATTCTTTTCCCAAAACACATCCCCTTACATATTTATGATCTTCTGGATGCTTGAACAAAAACTCTTTTCCATCTGGTTTCATTTCTATTCTGTAATTGTCTTTAAGATATGCTTTCATGCCCTCAAGATTTAATGTGGACTCTTTCCCGTCGTCTATCGCAAACTTTAGCTCTCCGCCAGTATTAATCCTGTAGAATTTACCACCAAGTATGCTCCCGATATTAATTTCATATTTTCTAAGAAAACTATCTTCTATCTTTTCTGAAACAGCAGCAGTATTAAAATCTGATAGCGCTATACTTCTACTGCTTATCTCTATTGCAACAATATTTTTTATTGTGTTTTTGATAATCAATGGCTGCTTCCTTTCCAGGATAGTAATAAATACAATAAATTCATCTGCATCTTTTTTTAATTAATACTCCAGGTTTGAATTTTCTGTTCCTTCTGAGGCTCTTTTTATCATGGCCTTTTTTACTTCTTCCATTACCCTGTCAGCTACCTTCTTTGAAAAGGTTTTTAATTCCCTTTTTGATAACTTGCCTTTATTAGGGATTTTACCTATTAGCTCTTCTATCAGGTCTTTTATTTTCATAGCCCATTTCTTTCCTTCATATAAATATATTAAATATATCATAATGTTGTTTTTTCAACAATTAATATTTTAATATTTTCCCTTCTTCTTATGAGTATTTCAGCATTTATTTTGAGAATTATATGGATTTCAGATAGGCTATAAACCTGGAATTTGCCGCTAATAGTCTGTATTTTTAATAAAAATACCTATATGAAAAGACCGCGTAACTTATTGTGATGTTAACACAATTGTCAACTTTAACCCTTAATAATTATTTAATATATTAGTATAGTAAGTTCTGTTTTAAATATATGAATAATATTTATAGTAAATTTATATTATAAGAATATATAAAGTAATTGATTAATTATGAAACATTCTAACAAACCTTTTAGTAAAGCATTAAAGGATATTATGAATAAAAAGGATGTTGTACATCGAAAATTGGCGGCCAAAACCAATTTTTGTTTCAGTTATTTCTGTGTGCTTAAAAGACGGAAAAAACATCCTCCTGTAGAAACTATCAAAAAGATAGCTCATGGACTGGATATAGCTCCAGAGTATTTCATGGAATACAGAATAAATAAAGTTGTGAAGTTATTAACAGATAAACCTGATATAGCTGATCGTGTTTTTGAATTTGCAAGTAAGCTGGTTGGAGATGGTATTTTAAAGGTTGCTGAAAAAGAAGAGACATTTACAGACTACTCCCCCAGTAATGATAAAGCCACTTAAAACAGAAATTATGAGTGTTTTAGAAATTATGGGAATAATAACATTGTCTGGAGTCAAATTTTTTCTAATTTCCTTGAGCTCGATAGATTTGACAATAAATGTATCGTTATTCTACCATACAATCGCTCTACTGCGGTAGAACAGAACCAAACTTTCCCTGGATAAAACCGGGGAATTTACTATTTAAAATTAATTTCTTTGCACTGAAAATATTTATATTGACAATAATAACCGGATAGTAGTAGAATACTCTTGCAGTTATAAACTGCATATAATTACGATGATGGGGCACGCTAAAGGTTTTGTCCTTTAGATACTCCCCATCTTTTTTTATATCTAAGTTTTTCCCTTAGCTCATTCATATAAATGATATCTTTTCTGAATTCTCTAAACAAAGCAGAGTAGTTTTTTCTATCTGGTATCATTAAAATCTTAAGCTTTTTCATTTCGGTCAAATACTTTACTAAACAACAAAAATCCCCATCGCCGGTAATAATAATTGCCTTATTAAAATTATTAAGCTCGATCATTGTTTTTAGTACAAGCTCAGCATCTACATTTCCCTTTGTTTCACCATCAGATTTTTTAATTGTTGGTTTATAGACTAGCTCAAACCCTGAGTTTTTTAAGGATTCGTATAATACTTTTTGCTCTTCTATGTAACCGATAAAAAGAAATGCCCTGCAAACGGAATATTTCTCTTTAAGATATATCCTAAATTTATGATAATCTAATTTCCATCCCTGACTTCGAATTGATTTATATAGATTTTCACCGTCTATAAAAGCATAATTATTAAATTTGTTCTTTGCACTCATCATTTTAAAGTTTATATTTTCTATTTGAATTATATGATTATAACCTATTTATCATTAGTATCTATACCTTTTTTTAAAAATCAAATATTTTCTATCTATAAGATTATTCGCTTTCTAATTATTAAAAATTTTTATCTTTCCAGCTCTCTGTCATCCTCCAAATTAATACCTGATTCTTCTAAATCTTTTTCCTTTTCTAATTTTTTTAACTTTTCTTGTTTAAATTTTTCTTTTTTAATAGCCCAGCTAATATCCTGTTCGATTCCATTGATACCTTTTTTTAAAATATTGATCTTATTTTTAATCTTAAAATTCTCTTTCTCTTTATTCGGTTTGTACTTCCTTTTTTTAAAAATAATCTTTCTCTTTCCCTTGAAGGTTTTCTCAATACTCTCCTTAGTCCATATACTTCCTAACTTCTTGCCCCTGCAAAATTTCTGCTTACTAGGGTGCTTAAAGCTTAGATTTTTATTCTGAATTTTTGTATCTACTCCATAATGGAACTTGAGATACCTTTTAAGCCCTAACAAATTATTTGTATTATTTACAGCCTCGCTTATATAATAGCGAAGATCATCTTTCCATGGCCTTATGCCCCTTTGGCGCAGTTTCTTCTCTGCAGTGCTATCCCTTACTTTCTTGAATGGCTTTTCAATCACTGACAGTCCATGCTCCCTGCAAAGCCCATCGCTTTTATCTTTAAGATTTATAAGACTATCTCTTGTGCCAATATATTTTCTGCCATCTACAAAACTTACTGAATTTATAATCAGATGATTATGTAAATGATCCCTGTCAATATGAGTAGCTATAAGGACCTCGTATCGGGCAAACTCCTTTTCCGCCAGCTCTATTCCAATACTGTGCGTCAACTCTTTAGAGACTTCCCCGGGCAAAAAACTTTGTATTATATGATGATACTGTCTTTTGCCGGTTTTATTCCACACCTTTTTTGTGCAGTTCATTTTATTTAAGGCATTTGTAGAGGTGCAGTCTTTTCCGCTTATGATTTTATCATTAGTTTTTTCAATATCTTTTACATACTTAATGATTGCTTTTAGTGAGCTATTTGAAGCAATCCTTTTTATTATTGCCATATGCAAATACCCTTATATTGTTTTTAGAATCTTTTCAAATACAGTATTTAGATTGTGGTTAATCTGCGCCAGGTCATCACCCAGCTCTTTTATCTTGCCCTGGTTTACTTTCCTTGTCAGCTGATTTAAATTATTACCGATCCGGTTCAGTCCCTCTAAAAACTCTTTTATTCCATATACGGTTACTATTTCTTTTCCAAGAATACATTTTCTTACATATTCGCTTAAGCACAGATCAGATTTTTCCATAAGATTATGGACCTTTAAATATTCATCTGACCTTAAACGGATATTTATCTGTTTGTCCCTTTTTCTTTCCATATTTTGCCCCTGATTTTTTCCAAAGAGGGTTTGGGAGCTTGCTCCCAAGTATAATAAAGTCGATGTGTTGCCTCTTGCGCAAGCAAGTGGCTATACAAAGACGCAGCTCGCCCCCTATCAATCCTTTCACATTCCAGCTACTATTTCTCTAAAGAGGTGCTTTTTGCATGTGCATCTACTGGTGTTGATACAAAAAGTACCGATATCCCCATAAAAATCAGTTTGTAATCTATTTGCCTGCAAATTGGTTTCTAACTGATTGTCTTTAGGCAAAACCCACAATATATACATCCATTACAATGCTACCAGTTAGCCAAATATTATTGATCTGCTTTTTAAAAGTGGTTCAAATTGAACCACTTTTTTTTACCTCCCAAATACCCATAAAATAAGGCTTTTGGCCCTATTTCTTGCCTTAAAAAATTTACCGCCTGCTTTAATAGTCTATTCCCTCTATCAATCCCGTTACGCTGCAATTACTATTTTTTTAAGAGGTGCTGTTTGTATGTGCACCTACCGGTGTTGATACAAATAGCGCCGATATCTTTATAGGGATCAGTTTGTAACCTGTTTGCCTGCAAATTGGTTTCTAACTGATTGTCTTATGGCGAAGAAAATCTGCTAACCTCTTTACCCTCAAATTCTTCCTCGCTATCTAAATTTTCACTATCTTCGGGCTTTTTATTTTTCTTAATATCACCGCATACTACAAAAGAAAGATCTACACCAAGATTAAATATAGTAATCCTTGTATTTTTTCTTCTTGTGCCCTCATTATCTTCCCAGCTTTGATTTTCTATCTTTCCAGATAAAATCACCCTGGTCCCCTTTTTAATGCTTTTAGAAATATTTACCGCCAGCTCCTTCCATGCCACACAATCAAAATAATCAGCTATCCACTTCCCGCTTTTCTTATCCCTGTACTTTGTCACTGTAATAGAAAAGTTTACTACATCAGTTCCCTGTGATGTAGCCGTAAGATCTACCTTCCCCGTAACATTACCGATTAGCATAATATGATTCATCTCTGCTCCTCCTTTGTTTCTATTATTAAAACTAAAAATTTCTAAAGTGGTTCAAATTGAACCACTTTTTTTTACCTCCCAAATACCCTTAAAATATAGCTTCCAGCTTCTTTTTTAACTTTTTAAGTTCGGTTAAATTTTTATCCGATACTTCTAAATCTTTTTTTGTAACCAGTCCAAGAAGCATCTTGACTGCAATGGTAATAGCAGCATTATTTTCAATACCGGACCGGTCCGCCTCCGCCTCTTTGGCCGGTTTTAAACTGCTATTTAATAGCTTTTTTTCTGCCCTTTTTAATTTCTTTTGCTGAAGTTTATTTTCATTTTCTAAAACACTTACTTCCGCTTCTAATTTGTCTTTTGTTTTCTCCCATTCTGATTTTAATTTTTTGGCCCTTTTAGTGTCTACAAACTCACCATTTTTTATAAGGGAAAGCATTACTTTTTGAGTTTGAGCATCCATGCCTGAAAATTGACCCACGGCAGACGCGCTAATTTTATTTCGCCCGAGAGCTTCTTTTAGCCCCGGGATCAGCTTATTTAACTTATTTAACCGCTCTACCTTTATACCGGAAATTCCCATATCAGAGGCGATATTGTCCCTGATCCTTCCCTTGATTTTAATTCCCCTGCTTTTCTTATCTCTATACAGAATTACCAGTCTTTTAATAGCTTCTGCTTTTTCAAGATCAGATAGCTGGCGGGTCTTGGCATTTGTATTTATAAGCTTTATCTCTGTGTCAATATCATTATCTTTCAAATCTTCTTCCACTTTGCATGGCACGCTGGTCTTTCCCAGTGTCTTTAGTGCCATAAATCTTCTCTCCCCGGAGATTATCTCAAATTTGCTATCACCAAAGGGCCTTACAAGGAGATTGTGGCTCAGTCCATTTTCTTTTATATCTTCTGCCAGATCCTCTATATCGTCTACTTTAAAAAAGTTTCTAACAGAAGGAATGATCTTTTCTATTTCAATATCTCTTACAATAAAGTCTGCGCTTCCAATATCATCCATTGCTTTTAAATTATCATCGATTGAAAGCCCTACTTTATTAATGCTGTCAGCTATATCGCTGCCGGCTCTTTTTTTTAAGTTAAATCTTGACGGCATCTATCTGTCCTTTCTCTATTTCTTTTGCAAGCTCTTTGTATTCTATGGTGCCCCTGCAATTCTTATCAAAATAAGATACGGGCCTTCTTGCGCTCTGGGCCTCGGATATTTTTATATTTTGATGTATTACAGTACTGAAGAAATTATCACCGAAAATATCTTCTATGGACTTTTTTATGATCTTTGAAAAATTGGTCCTGCTGTCTACCCTTGTCAGAAGCACATTTACATTTTTTATTGATGGATTTATTTTTGCCTTTATCTCACTTATTTTTTTTGTAAGAAGGCTGATCCCGACAAGAGAAAACAGCCCCGCATCAATTGGAATAATGACTTCCTCTGTTGCAGCAAGTCCGTTTATAGCCAGTAGTCCCAGCGAAGGAGGAAAATCTATGAGCATATAATCATAAGAGATCTCACTTTTTTTTATCAAATCCTTTAGGATAGACTCTCGGCATGTGACACTGGCTATCTCAAGTTCTGCATTGGCCAGCTTTATATTTGACGGCACTATATCTACATTTTTAAACTCTGTTTTTGTAATGGCCTCCTCTAAAGAAGCAGCTCCTGTAAGACATTCATAAATAGTGCTGGCCAGATCTTCCCCGTCTACATTAAGGCCCACTGTAGTATTTGCCTGCGGATCTATATCTACTATCAGAACGGAGCGCCCCATCTGGCCCAGTATTGCCCCGATATTTATGGTGCTGGTAGACTTTGCCACTCCGCCCTTTTGATTTGTAAATGATATTATTCTCATAACTTGCCTCCCTCGTTTTTTTAATAATTATTTATGGCCTTTACGGCAAATAGTTCATAGGATCTACCCTTTTTCCATTTATCCTTATCTCATAATGAAGATGGGGACCCGTACTTCTTCCGGTTGAACCCACAAGGCCTATTACATCTCCCCTGCTAACAATCTGCCCCTTTTTTACAAGGATCTTTTTAAGATGGCCATAAAGGGTAGTAATGCCTGATCCGTGATGGATCATAACAGTGTTGCCGTATCCGCCCTGCCAGCCGGTAAATATTACTGTGCCGCTACCCGGAGCATAAATATTTGAACCACTGGCCGCTGCTATATCAAGACCCTTATGGATATATCCCCCTGACCGCAGCTCCCCAAAATAACCTGTCACATATCCATCTACGGGCCAGATTGAAGGGACATAATCACTTTCTGTGCCTTCTTCTATAATGACCGCATAAGGGGTGCTGCCGCTTTCGTAAAACTGGCGGTTCATCTTTGCCAGCATTTTACTAAGCCCGTTATACCAGAGCTTCTGATCTCTGGTAAAACTGCTTATGATCTCCTCGCCTGACAGTACGTAGCAGTCAATTACAAAGTCGTCACTTTTATCAAGACCACTTAGATACTCCACTACTTTTGGAATTGTCATATCACCGGCGTTTTTAATATATGAAAAATGTTTGCTTTTAAGCATCTGGCTGATCCGGTCAAATCCCTGGCTGCTTCCTGATTCAATTAGCATAAACTCTTTTTCTACCGCCATCTCTATTTCTACCTCGTCAACCACAACAGTAAACTGCCTTACTATATTTTCCTCAATTATTACTTCTTCTCTTTTTTTTATGACTTCTTCTACTTCATAGGCGCACCAGTCTATTACAAGAAAATCAAAAACAGATTCATTTGGAACAGCTCTTTTCATATCATTAAAATAGCGTATGGTGTCATAGGAGATAAGTACGGATAAGTTTATTTCATTTTCCAAAGACGCCTTTACGTAGCTATCCAAAATATTTTGGTCGATACGGGGTAGCAGGATGCTTGTCACAATAACATATATAAAATACGGGAAAAGAAGTGCCGCTAAGACGGAAGGGAGCAATACGCGCCAGTTATCTTTTATAAAGCCGGCTACTTTTAGTACTATGCTAATAATTGTAATGGGTTCAGCCATGAAATAGTTTTTCCGTAAATTTTTTTAAGTTTTAAAAATTTCCCTGTACTGGCCGGGATCTACAATAGCCAGCTCATCCTTTGATGCTATGACCTGCACCACCACTCTCTGGGAGCCGGCAATCAGTATTCCCTTTCCCCTGGCTCCTTTCTTAAAGCTCGAACTTCCCCGCAGTATCTTTAGTTCCGGTTCGCTGAAATTATAGAGTTTTTTTTACTACCGGAATATCAGTCTCCCCCAGTCTAAAAAAGAGCTTAAAATATGAATTATCTAAAATCGCCTGCCCGTATCTTTCTATAGAGAGAAAATCAGGAAGATTTTGTGTTGCAGTGACAAAACTTATTCCGTATTTTCTGCCTCTTTTAATACAGGTCGATAAGAATTTAAGCGTCTGGGGATTGTCAGGATCTGCAAACTGATGGGCCTCGTCTACATATAGCCTTTTTGTCTTGCTGCTGTCATATTTGCAAAACTGCCAGGTATCTTTTAGCAGTATGTCATAGGTCGGTTTTTTTACCGCTTCCGGAAGAGCTGATATATCAAGGACTGTGTGAAAGCTATAGTCCCAGTTAGTCTGCCCATTAAACATTGCCGAATAGGCCCCTTCAATATATGGATTAAGGCAGGCAAGCATATTCTGGCGCGTTTCCTTTGATTTGCTTGATAGTCCCTTATTGTCAATCTTTTTAGACATGACCATAGAAAGAGTGTCCAGGGTGGGATATTTTTGCGGCAATACATCACTTTCAAATGTAATAGAATGTGTCTTATATGTATCTCTTATGTCTTCTTCCAAAAGAGCTTCCCCGTAAGGGCTCATATCTGGTATTATCCATTTAAAAAAGATGACTGTGTCCATGATCTTGCCTGCCAGATATGTCCCTATATCACTGCTTTTTATCTGGTCATCTCTATCGATTATTGTATTTCTAATATGAAATGGATTAAGCACTACCCCGCCTGCAGGAGAGAACTTATATCTTTTGGCCCACGGAAAATAAAACTCCCCTTCAAGATCAAACATGATTATATAGTCCCGGTACGGAACATGGCGTATAGCGTCGACTTTTATTCTAAATGATTTTCCCGACCCTGAATCGGCAATGATGCATTCATGGGGATTATTATATATCTTGCCATAAGTATCTAAAATGATAAGGCCATTTGATATTACATTTTCTCCGATTAATATGCCCTCTGGCTCCATAAGCTCGCTGCTGTCATATATTATAAGGGAGGCTATATCGGTGGTGGTCAGGTTCCATACATAGTCTTTTGTGATCTTATTGTCTGCCAGTATCGGCAGAGTCACTATATACGGCAAAAACTTCTTATATTTAATCTCACATGACTGGCAATAGGTGCTTGATATTTTAGAGCGGAGCAGATTTGCAAGAGTATTAAGCTCTTCCCTGCTGCTGGCTGAGATCCCAATAGTAATATTTGTATCATATAGATTTACATTATCACTTCCAAGTGTCGCTATCATATTTTTTGCGCTGTCCGCCTCGGACTGGTATTTTTGCATCTTAGCTTCATCTTTTGACGAGGCCAGTGCTTTTGCCCCGAGTTCATTTACAGCCCTTGATAGCTCCTTTAAGATTGTGCTTTTATTTTTTGGAGTAAGTATTATTGCTACGGATATATCCCCTTTTATATTAAATACCTTTCTCAGCCAGCGATAGGACTCAACAGATTTTGGAAATTTATTTATTGCAAAAAACCTGTAAAGGCGGTCCCCTATTTCAGTGTGGCGCCCGTCTTTAAACACTCTGGCATTTTCTGGAAGAAGATCCGTACCGTCCCAGTCTCTTCTGTAAACTTCAACTTCAGATACCCTCGGGTTCATGCGCCTGTACAGAAGTTCTTTTATATCATGCTCATAGAGCCTGTCTGCATATAGCCCTGCTGATTCAAGCTCGCTTTTATATGAACTATATGAGTCAGATAAAAGCTCCTCGGCCGCATTAGAACTACTTTGCACCACTTCAAGGACAGTATAAAAATTTAAGACATTTCTACTTTTTCCGGCCATGGACCGGATATGGCTTCTTTGCTTTTCAAGCAGCATCACCTTTGTCTCGCTTTTTAGCTCGCCCTTTCTTCTTTCCATATTGGCAAGATTGGTCTCTATATCAATACACTCAGATTGTATATATATCCCGATGCGCCCATCAAAGGAATTTAATGCTCCGGCTATAGCCTCGCTTACAAAATAGAGGTCCGGTTCAGATATAAGCTCTCCATTTATAGGGGTGACTTTAAATACTATTTTATATTTTCCGTCTCTGGTCTCTATTAGATCTGTAATACTGGCTATATTAAGATCAAAGCCACCATCACCGTCATTATTGTTTTTTATTCCAAGTAAATCTTTTATAAATCGGGCCTTTAACATTTATCCTTTCAAATACATAGCCGCCTCTTACTTGATATTTAATTATATTTATTAGCTGGGCCAGTCCAGTCTCTTTCTGGCCAAATTCACTAAAAAGTCCTATTACTATTCCAATAAGTACAATAGCTATAAAAAGGGTAATTTTTGAAAACCATAGAACTGTAAAGAAAATAATAATCCCGGCCAGCGGAAGGACCTTGAGGAGGTTTTTGGCCGGCATCTGGCCTATCATAATCCGCCCCTCAACATGTCTTGGAAGTTTTCTTTTCTTTTTAGCTGTTAAATTATCCATTTTGTTTTACCTATTTTCTAACTACTGAAACTGCCATCCTTCCAATACCGCCTACAACCGGCATTACCTTACCTCCGGTACCTGATGAGTAAATGTATTTGCGAAGGACCTGGGGACCTTTTAGCACTACTGCCATCACACCAAAACTTAAGGGAAACATCATTATCCCGGGTGTATTTGTTATGATAAGAGCCAGAAGCTGAAGGAGCAGTACATGGATAGTCTGGGTAAAGACTATTGCAATAGTATCAGAGGCCCAGGTAATAAGGGCACCGCTGCCTCTTACTACAGACAGCGCTGCAGTCGGGGCAAGCAGTATGGCAATAATAAGTTCCACATATCTAATAGCTCCTGCAATGGCAAGAAGAAAGAATGCTACGGCCCATATCAGGGCAAGGATAAGGACAAAATTACTGCTGGTTACAAATGTTGACCGGAGTAGTTCAATATCTATAGCACCTCCACCAATACTAATAACAAGGTCCATTAAATAATTATTTACCTCTATTAAAATATCTGTAACTATTATTGGTAGTAGAAAAATAAGAGAGGCTGCCCACATTGTCTGTAGAACAATTCTACTAACTGACCGGTTCGATACATTTGCTATATTTCCTGTGATCTGGCCAAATACTTCCCAGACGACTTTTAGTACCAGTAAAGCACCTGCCAGTACCTGGATATATCCAAGGAAATCCTGTACCGGAAGGTAGGCATTAATATCGGTTGGGGTTTTTATAAACCATATGATTAGGGAAAAAGCTCCCTCTATTATTTCTATAATAAGGTCACTTAGTATTTTTTGGATGATCTCTATTACCGGACTGAAAAGCCATTCAAATTCCATAACCTATACTCCGGCCATTTTAGTGATTACCCAGTTGGCAAACCATGCCAGAAAAAATATCCCACCACCCATAATAAGGGTCCTTTTAATATTTCTTGCAGCTTCCTGTTTTTCACTGCTATCGCCTGCCTGATAGGCAAAGGCATTCTTTACTACTATTACTACAGTTACTACTCCGATCAGGGCAAATATCCATCCCTTTATTTGATTTAGGATATTTATTATTTCTACTACATAAGGATTATCCACTTCTTACTGCCTTTCATATGATTAGCCTATGATAAATATAGCATAATGTTGTTTTTTCAACAATAGTTATTACTAAAACCCCTCTTTCGTTACTGATATTATATTGATATTTAAAAATTCATTTGTACTTTTTGAAGTTTGTTTTCAGCTATTTAAAGTTGTAAGGTAATATATTTTAAAAATAGTCTGATGATATAATCCAGATATGGCCGGAACACTATTTGGATATGCCAGAATACGAAAATTTATTAAAAATA
>Ga0255371_10132_pt1 | contig 14314 bp, 10 predicted proteins | sample ANMaggSSYBR01I12_FD_182097 | JGI IMG/M metagenome (GOLD analysis project Ga0255371, IMG submission 182097) | Sediment cell enrichment communities from methane seep in Santa Monica Basin, California, United Staets - ANME aggregate JGI... | ecosystem: Environmental > Aquatic > Marine > Cold seeps >...
TCTTCTATGTTAAAATTGAGGGAAGCAAAGAAGGTTTAAAGAAGGCTGAGGAACTAGCTAAAGAGTTGAAATTTAAAAAACTAGGCAAAAAAAAGGCTGAAGAAATCAACAAAAAGATCGAGGAGCAAGAAGATTCCGCGGCTTCAGGCATGGGAATGATCTTCGACTGAATTCTTATATTTTCCAATATTTTTCCATTTCATTTATAATTTTTTCTATAACCTCCCCCACATCTATATCTTCTCGTACAGGATCATCAAATTTCACAGGATGATACATCATTTGTCCAATTTGAGAGAGTAAACATTTTCCTATCCAGTCCAGATTATACCCCCCTTCTAATGTACAAACGATTTTAGGTTGAACATCTTGAAGTCTGGAGATCATCTCCCCAAAGAAATTGGATGATAATTTCAGTCCACCCAGTGGATCCAAATGATGGGAATCGAAACCTGAAGAAACTAGTATTATATCCGGTTTGAACTTACGAGCGATCGGCATAAAAATCTCATCTAGTAACTTTGATACGGCAACCTCACCATTTCCATGAGAAAGAGGTGCATTTATAGTATATCCTTTTCCGACCCCTACCCCTATTTCTTCAACATCTCCAGTTCCAGGATAATGTGGAGATAAATGAAATGATTGATATAAAACATCCTTTCGACCATAAAAAATATCTTGTGTTCCATTTCCATGATGGACATCTAAATCAAAGATCAATACCCGTTTTTCTTTTTTTGAGATTTCATTTGCTGCTATTGCTATGTTATTGAAAAGGCAGAAACCCATAGATCTAGTACTTGTTGCATGATGGCCTGGTGGTCTTACCAAACCAAATGCGTTATCCACCTTTCCTCCAAGTACATTTTTAGCAAGTTTAACTACACCTCCTGCAGCAAGCCTTGCAGTTTCATAATCTGATTTACAGACATATGTATCCATATCTATCCAGGACGTCCCATAAGAACTCATCTCCTTGACTTGCTGAATCATCTCATCTGAATGTATGCCATGGAGCATCTTTTCGGGTAAAAGCTCTGGTTCAACAAATTCTAATTCTTTGTAAAAAGGTGCTTTTTTTATTTCATTCATCATTACAACTAATCTTTGTGCATTTTCGGGATGGGCAGCATTGTCGTGTTTAAGAAACTCTTTCGAATACACTAGTTGCGTAGTCATAAAAACCAGATAGAAGAGATATGTTAATCAAATATAAGATTAATTCTAATAATTTAAGTATGGACAATGTATTGAGGGATATATAATCGCGTGGGGGACTAAACAATTATAAACGATATGTTACTTGGCATTTCACCAGAGTACCTTTATCTACATGGAAAAGCACCGAAAAGAATCTCTGATTACCATCAGCCGTATTTCTTGGTTTTTTGCCCGAAGGAAAAAAACATCGAATCTGCCAGAAAAGATTTTTTAAAAAAATTAGAGGAGAACACATCAGAGGAAAATATCCTTTCAAAAATAGAAAGAATAGGTGAAATTGAAGACTATAGAAGTTTCAGAGATTTCAACGAAAATAGGAAAATTTTCAAGGTTTATACCAAAAAATCATATTTTGTCCCTGAAGTAACGAATCATCTCTTTTTCAACTATGGTTTTTATACTGCTGAACACGACATACCATATCAACAAAGAGCCCTTGTTGATCTTGAAGCCGATGGGAAAGCATGGATTTTTGATACAAATGGTGAGAAAAAGAAACTCAAGGTCTTAGTTTACGATATTGAAACCACGCAGTATGAAGCAGGTAAAACCAACGTCCCTATAGATATGATAGGCCACTCAAATTTTGACATCATTTTTGAATCTGAAAAAAATTTAGAAACAGAAGAATTCAGTTTTGATATTATAGACTGCCCCACCAACTGGGAAGATATGAATGTGAAACAAGTTGTTTCAAGGAATGTTGACGAGGAGATAGAACATCTTTTTTCATTCTGTAAAATGGCAATGAACTATGACATCATTTCTGGACATAACATTGCAGGTTTTGATAATCTTCAGATTTATAATAGATTAAACTGGATTCTAAAGAATTATCAGGGGAGCTTGTCAGATGAACAGAAAAAAACATTTCAGAGTTTTGTACGAAAGTATAGCAGAGTGGATAAATCATTTCATTTTGGCACCCAATCAGAAGCAGTCCAATTTTATCCCTGCAATCTCGACACATATCTGGGGGTAAGAAAATTCTATTCATTTTTAAACGAGTTTAGCTTGAAAGCAGTCGCGCCATTCCTTGGCATACACATAAAGGATCGGCTAATTCTTGCTCATACTCAGATAAAACTAGATGACAGGACACTGAAATACAACAAACATGATGTTCAAGAGCAGTTAGGCGTAACACTGAATCTTATCCAACAGGCATTACCTCTTGCATTTACCACAGGAATGTCTTTTGATATGCTCCTTTCTTCTGGCGCAGTTAACATGTGGGATCATATGTCTCTCATCAGGGGTGCAGTGCAAAAGAAAATAATGCCACCCATCTGTAGAGTCATGTCTATTTCACAAGTCTTAGTACGAGATTTTAAAGAGTGTGGTACAAGTGAAGAAATAGCAAGAAAAGCAAAAAAAACAAAAGAACAACTGTCTAAAGAATTCGTCCGGGTTGTAAAATATGGGGATGAAATGCCCAGATGGATGGAAGATCCTTATGTCATTTACAATGAAATGGCAAAAGATCCTGATGAACGATTGAATTACCATATGCCTGGCGGTATGACCATAAAACCTGATAAAGACGCAAATTCCCATTTTATCCCATGGTGGTACGTCGTAGTAGCAGATGTCGGTGCGATGTATCCGACAATTCTAAAAGCCATGAATATTGGAGCGGATACTGTACAATTGGCATCCAAAGCAGAACAACCCGATGCATGGATATGGCTAAAAAAAGTACCAGAACAGCTTCTCAACAGCAGAGATATTCAGTGGAGAAAAATTACAGATGAGGATTCGTTTGCAGATAAGGGATTCATGCTGGGCGTAAAGATAGACAAAAGGCCTGGTGTCGTCAATTGTGCAATGACGGGTATTATGAGCATGATTGCCAAGACAAAAAAGGAACTCAAGGAAGTAACAGAAACGGGCAACAAGGAAGAACTGAAACGTCTGAAAATGATGTATCAAAGTGTAAAAGGTGCTCGTAATGCTGGCACGCATGGGATCCTTAGTGCACCTGGCGTTTCTGGAAGACAATTCAATCTATGGGGTGCTGCTACGATTACTACAAAAGGCCAGATAATACTTGCAGATACGCTCGATTATTTAGAAAATAAAGGCATACGTGTCGTCTACGGAGATACTGATGGAATTTATTTGGGCTGCTCTCGTTCAGCAAAGAGCCTTCCAGAATTTTCAAAATCACTAGGAGTTTCAACAGGAGAGACTGAAGATATATGGCTTACTAAACCTGATGTGGCTTTTTCCGCCATCGATGAATGTAACAAAAGATGGCAGGAAGATTTGAATTATCCAGATTTTGAATTAGAACCGGAAATCCATGATGGAATGATATTTATAAAACATAAAAACTACCTCATTTTTGATAATAAAAACGGAAAAATTGAGCTAACTACAAAGGGAAATAACTTCAAGGGATCTGATAAAGCAAATATTGCAAGGAAGGTACTTAAAACCATTATGATGAATGTAATTAAAGAAAACCCAAGTTGGACCGATGAGGAAGAGGCGAGAAAAGCAATAAAGAATAGTATACGAAATAACACAAAAGAGATAGTATCAACGCTGGATTTATCAAAAGTCGATTTAAGCGATTTAAAACTTATACAATCTGTCCAACCTGCAAAAAGATATAAAGTAAATCAAGATGGGTCGGATTCTACTTTTGCAAAACGTTCTAAAGCGTTAGAAAAGCTTCTTGGTTATCCAATAAAAAGTCGTGTAAAACTTAACTTTGTAGTGACAAAAAGACCGCTTCCGGGTATTACAAAACCATCGAAAAGTGGCGTAAAACCTATTGATTATATGTATCCTATTGATCTTCTAGAAGATACGGCTGAAATTGATCTAAAATGGTACAAAAAAATGATTGAAAACTATATACAAGGAGCATTTGGACTGTCAGATATGGCATCCACAGAACAAAAGGGTCTTGATGCATGGATGTAGTTTGGATCCATTTTAACATTATGACACAATGGATCATGGTATCAACTGCCATTAAAATATATACCATATAAATATTTTTCCAACAATACTTAAGTCTATGAAATGCATTCCATATAATAACAAGAGATAAGAGGAAAAACAATATGGTAAAAAATCTAAATAAAAAGGGTTTAATTTTTTTTACGATTGGTATTACATTTCTTATGTTTTCATCTGCAACTGCCGTACAAAATGTTCATGCCAGTCCGATAATGGATGCAATAGAAGAGGTGGAAAAAACAAGGAGTTTTCTAGATGAAAAACAACATTTTTTTTCTAATACGAACTGTGATTCTAAAGACAGTTTCAAAGAGATATTTTTGAAGGTCGAATCTTTGTCAGGAAATGCAAACCATGCAATCAAGACAGTTATTTCAAATATGGTGTCACTAATTGAAGGAAAGTTTGGTGAAAGCATACCCGTAAATCTTGATGGAGACTTCAACCTCTGGGAAATACTACTTGCGATTTTTACAGCAATAATAAAATTTGCAGATTTTTTATACTCCGCCATAGAACCATTCATAGTAATAATTTTTACATTAATTTACGCTATAAATCCCCCATTAGGCATACTCTTTATAATTTTTGCATTGGTTCTGAGAATTGTTAGTATGATAGATATTGAAGAGAATGAAATTTATACCAATTACCCATACTCCCTTTTAAGTGGACAATAGACAAACACTATTTTCTAATGAAAAGCTTTTATAACAAAAAATTGTTAATAATATATTAAAGGGGATAAAATATGAAGAAAGGAAAAATATCTACAATTTTAATACTACTTTTACAATTTGCATTGATATCTAGCAGCATTAGTGCCATTCAAACTAAATCTGATTACAACCAGATAGAAACATCAAACAAAATCTTAGAATTTTCCAGGCAATTTTCAATACCAGAAGTAAAAACTAGCAACGAATTTGTAAACATCCATCTTAAAGAAGCTAATTCATTTATCTCAAACACTGGTGAACCTGTTTTACCGATTTTATTAGAAACTTTTGAGTTTCCACTGGGTACTTGCATTAATGACATCAAATGCACAATATCAGATTTAGATGAAATCAATCTACCCAAGAAAATTATTCCTGCACCAAAACCAATTCCCAAAAATAATGAGAATAAAGTGATACAAACAGAAAAAAATGATGAAATTTACGAAAGCAACCAATTATTTCCAGAGAGTTGGTGCTCCTACAAACTTGCAGGGGGACTGAACAGAAACAAGGAACATACAACATTTTTAACAATACAGTTGAACCCTGTAAAATACAATCCAATTAAAGACAATCTCCAATTTGTTAGATCCATCAAATTAGAAATTGCATATGAAGAACCTGAAAGTTTATTTGTATTTCCTGATGAATATGATCTGCTTATAATTTCTTACGATTGGTACACCTCTCTTCTTAACCCTCTTGTCACCCATAAAAATAGCCACGGAATAGAAACAAAACTAGTATCACTCAAAGATATCTACAATAGTGTTTATTTCCCAGTACAAGGCAGAGACAACCCTGAGAAAATCAAATATTTTATTAGAGACGCCAAGGAAAACTGGGGTATAACATATGTAATGCTTGTTGGGAATTTTAGAAAGATGCCTATACGATACACCCATTTGGAGACAGATACAGAGGGAACCTATGAAGAATTGGAATTCATAAGCGATCTTTACTATGCAGATATTTACGATTCCAAAGGTAATTTTTCAAGTTGGGATACTGATAGTGATGAGCTTTATGGAGAATGGCCGTATCCTGAAGTTCATGCAATGGAAGACACCGTTGATCTCATTCCAGATGTATACATTGGAAGACTTGCCTGCATGTTTAGTTTTGAAGTAAGAACAATGGTAAATAAGATAATTGATTACGAAGAAAACGCCTATGGATCGGATTGGTCTAAGACCATGATTGTATTTGGTGGCGATACATTTCACAAGAAATATGAAAGTGGAACAAACTATGATGAAGGTGAAGTAGCAAACGAGAAGGCCCTGGAATTTATGGAGGGATTTAATCACGTAAGGCTATGGGCATCTCTTGGAAATCTTACAACTGCAAATATACAAAATGAAATTTCCAAAGGTGCAGGTTTTCTTTATTTTGTTGGGCATGGTAATCCTGAGCAATGGAGTACTCATGAAAATTGCGACAAAAATTGGACTGAGGGCATCCATAATAAGGACATGTATAAACTTTCAAATAGGGGAATGTATCCAATCCTTATGGTGGGCGGATGTCATAACAGCGAGTTTGATGTCACACCACTCAACTTTCTCAAAGATCCTAAAAAGACCTGGTATTTTACAACCTATGTTCCCGAATGCTGGAGTTGGGTCTTTGTAAAGGTAAATAAAGGTGGTGCCATAGCATCTATGGGAAGCACTGGATATGGTGGTGTAAACGTTGGAGATGCCAATGCCAATGATATACCCGATTGTATAGAAGGTGCCGACGGATGGTTTGAAACACAGTTTTTTAGATTGTACAACGAAGAAAACATAGATATTCTGGGAGAAACATATGGACAAACAGTAACAGATTATGTGAATAACTTTCCAGTCTATTCCGATAGATATGATTGCAAAATAGTAGAGACTCATGCACTATTTGGTGATCCAAGTCTCAAGATAGGTGGATACAAATAATACTCAAACTAATTGCAAAAATATATACCCTACGCGCACAATAAAATAATGGTAATTTAATATTTAGATAAAATAAAATAGGAATGTTTAAATATAAAACTATGCGATTACTAGATCAGATATTTTTAGCAGGGGGAAAATATGACAAATAAAAATAGATGCAGACAAAAAATTATTTTTGGAATAATTGTTCTTTTCGTTGGACTTGCCGCCTCACCAGGTATTATTCACACTGTAGCAGAAAATGTAGAAAAAATTCAATCTGGCAGTGAAACAATAACGCTTTTTCAAGATTTTTCAGCACCCGTATTAACCGAAGACGGGGAATATATAAAAGTCAATGTACAAGAGGCAAATTCATTTATAGCCTACGAAGAAGTGCCCATGATGCCATTTTATTCAAAAACCTATGAATTTACACCTGGAACAAAGATAATAAATGTAGAAATTACACCTTCAAAAACAAAAACTATGAATGTTGAAAAACACGTAGAACCTGTACCATCTAAACAAATAATCGACGGTGAAATAGTTTCTATGAAGAGAACCAAAAACCAGGAAATATATGGTAGTTCCGAACCATATCCGCGTGAATGGTGCAGCTATAACACAGGAGCTGGGCTAAACAAAGATAATGAACACGTATCATTTCTTTCAATACATCTCTATCCCGTCAGATATAGTGCATTAGAAAGATCTATTGAATACACCAATCAGATAAAGGTAAGTATAACCTATGAAAGATCAGAAATAAAAGAGGACTATTCTGATAATTATGATCTTGTTATTGTCACTCCTTCTGAATTTTATAGCAATCTAGCGTCTTTAGTTTCCCATAAAAACAGTTACGAAATAGAAACAAATCTTGTAACGTTAGGGGAAATTTACAGTGAGTTTTCTGGAAGAGATAACGCTGAAAAAATCAAATATTTCATCAAGCATGCTGTTGAGGAATGGAATACTCACTATGTGCTTTTGGTCGGAGATGTCAAAAAATTACCCATAAGAACGACATACGCATCATGGTGGGAAGCAGATATTCTCTCTGATTTGTATTATGGGGACATCTATGACGCCGAATATCAATTCTGCAGTTGGGATGCAAACGATAATAATCGATTTGGCGAAGTAGATTACAGTGGTTTTCCACCCGAGGCGGATAACATTGATGGTGTCGATTTATACGCAGATGTCCATGTGGGTCGTTTAGCTTGTACAAATACAAATGAGGTAGACATTGTTGTAAGTAAAATAATTAATTATGAGGAAAACACTTATGATCAACTCTGGTTCAAAAAAATAGTACTTGCCGGTGGAGATACATTTCCTCCAGGTATGGGTGCACTACCATTTGTCTATGAGGGTGAAATAACAAATAGAAAAGTAGCGCAACAACTACCAGATTTCGAACATACCAAATTGTGGTCATCCAAACACAAATTAAATGCCATAACATTTAACAGAGCAATATCTAAAGGGGCAGGATTTGTTAGTTACTCAGGCCATGGATTTGAACATGGATGGGGCACCTATAAGGCAAATTCTCTTAAACGTAAAATGAGTCTGGCACAGCCTCTTTATTACACACCATTTGTCGAATACCTGCGCAATCAAAACAAACTGCCCATCATATTCTTTGATGCATGTCTTACTGCAAAACTGGATTTCAATATCACAGATCTGGAAGAATATTATCCCAAACAAATCAAATTTCTTAAATTCTTTAAAATAATAGATTACGACCCATCGAATTTCTACACCTGTTTTGCATGGAGTTTTGTAAAAAAGGAAGAGGGAGGTGCAATAGCAACAGTAGGTTCCACTAGAACTGCTTACACCGGGGTGGACAAGGATGGTGTTTATGCCGGTGCAGGTTATCTGAACGTACATTTCTTTAAAGCGTATGAAGAGGGAGTTACGGTGGGGGAGATGCTTACACAGGCACAAAATGATTACATAAACAACGTTTTCAGGGATTATTTCACAATCGAGGAATTTATACTTCTCGGCGACCCAAGTCTTGGTGTTGGTGGGCAGTATTTCAGCTAAGATACCATTCGCCCATAATAGAATTAACGCAATTTTCTTATCACATTCCAGAGAATTCTATTACTTCTGTTATTTCTAAATCACAACAGAGGTGAGGAGAAGGGAGAAAACTATTTATTTAAAAAAACATTTAGAAACTGGGGGACCTGATAACAAACGGGGAGGTAACCTTGAGTACTTGCTTTCCACTTAGAGGTACATTTCTCCTATTAACGCATCCCGTCCCCCACTCCTTAAATACTTCTTATCCAACTTGTTGAATATTTACATTGAAAAACCTTTATGATTTTTCTGTAAATTACAAAAAATTTGTAAAAAGGAGAAAAGGATCGTTCTTTCAACAAATGTGAGTAAATCCACAAAACTTAGAATGAATTATTTCTTTGTTTTGCAGTTCCCTATGTAGAAAGAACAAATAAAAGATATTTTTAGCCGAATAATGCGCCAAGTCCTGCTGCGGCTTCTTCCTCGGAGACTTCTTCCTCTTCTTTCTTTTCTTTCTTTTCTTCTTTCTTTTTTTCGTCTCCAGATGCTGCGGGTTGTGCTGGTGCAGCAGCTACCGGAACTGCAGCGGTTTTGATTGCCTCTTCAATGTCTACGCCCTCAAGGGATGCAGTTAATGCCTTGATCCTTGCATCATCTGCCTTTACGCCTGCAGCTGTGAGAACTTTTTTGATATTCTCTTCTGTGATTTTTTTGCCTGCAGAATGAAGAAGCATTGCGCCGTATATGTATTCCATTTCTTTTTTCCTCCATTATTTTATGTTATCATCTTCTTTAAATCCTCATCGATTGCATCCTGTGCATGTAATGCCACTGCAACCATAGATTTATGTGCCTTTGAAACTAAATGCTCAACTGTATCCTTGGTAATTATGCCGCTTTCCATAGCAAGTGCGAAAGCATTGCTGTATGCCTTATTAAGCAAAGGTTTAATCGTAAGTTCACTTGCCCATGCAGATTCTACTGCAAGGTTAAATGCATTGCTTGAAGCTTGTTGTATTTTTAACATGAATTCGTCAAGATCAATATCTAAGACATCTGGTTTGAATATGTTTCCATCTTCAAAAACTGCATGAAGAGACATACCTATCTCTATTGGATATATCTCAAGACGCGTGAGCATCTGTGCCACGTCCTTGGGTATTTTCTCCCCAGCAGGAACAATAACTTTATCCGTCTTAATGGCAACCTTGCCATCTTGGATGGCTGCAGGGATACCGACTTTTTGTAATTCTCCAACAATAGGTCCAGGTTTAAACGGAGTATCTCCTGCTTTAACCTCTATATCATGACTTACAATCTCCCCGCCTTTCGCAGGAGCCATTGTCCTTGTGGCTTTAATTTGACCATAGAGTTTAAAAGGATTCATATCAGTGGCAATAATCGCAGTCTGACCAGTAATCGAATCTTTCAAACCTGATATACCCTTCATTTTTTTCTCAGCATCATCAAAGGCCCTAAATATAAGAGAATTTTTTGAAGAACGAACAAAAGCTGCCCCATGTAGATTACTTCTCATTTGTTGCATCTGAGGAGCAGGGATACCGCCAATCTCAACAATACCTATGATCTTGTTTCCTGTTAAAAGAGTAGTAAGCTCTTCTACTTCCTTATATTTCCATTCTGCAACATGAGCCACAACGATCACCCTAAATTATCCTCTCTGAAGGCCCCATGGTCGTCTTAATATAGACGGAGGCGATATTCATACGTCCACGTTCTAATTTACTCTCCAGTCGTTTAATGATAGCAGATATATTCTCAGCAATGTCTTCCTCAGACATTGTCTCCTCACCTGCAATAGTATGGAATGTTTTATCACTTTTAGATCGTACTTTAACTGTACTACGGAGATTTTTCACCAAACCTGAAACATCTGCGTTTGGAGGAACAGGTTTAGGCATTTTGCCCCTTGGGCCTAAGACAGTACCCAAAGTTTTACCAATTGTAGGCATAAGAGGTGCTTCTGCTATAAAGAAATGATGTGCGTCAGCCACCTTCTTAAACTTTCCTTTATCAGTAGAAAAATCTTCAATCTCCTCAGGTTTTATCAATAAGTCTACATGTTTCTTTGATTTAAGAGCAAGCTCACCACTTGCAAAAAGAGCTATTTTTGCCTCACTACCCCTTCCGTGAGGTAGGATGATTTCCTCATCAATACGATTCTTAGGAATAGTAAGATCCAAGTTTTTTAGATTTATCACTAAATCTATCTTTTGCTTGAATTTTCTATCTAATTTCTTGGATTCTTCCAAGACTTTTCCAACTGAATCAACTATTTTCTTTTCTGCCATAGATATCAATTTGTTTATTTTAATGCCATTTTCTCCATATAGTTATGGAAATGTAGTTCTCGGGAATGAGAACCCTATTTATAAAAGTTTGGTCAATCCACACATATCCGCTCTATGATCAACTCAAATAGTTCCTCAGGATCTCTAAGTTTCTTCAATTCTCGCCTAATAATAAGAGGAGTACCCTCTATATTGGTCCTATTGACTTCTTTATCTGTGAAGAGAACTGCATGTTTCTCTGTTATCTTGGAAATACTGCTAATGATTTGTGCCTTCTTAAGTAATTTTTTGTCATACTTATGGACGCAAGTCAACAATATCTTCTCTTTATCCCTACTCACTGCCTCAAAAGGACAACGTTCCATGGGGATTATCTCATATCCAACTTGTTTCAATATGGTGAATATCTCCTTTTGAAACTCCCTAGGCGTCTCTGTTTCTCCACGAATTGTTTCAACTTCTTTCTTTTTAGGAGATTGAGTTTGTAGAATATCCATAGAGCAAGTAACATTACTATCAAGTAACTCTTCGATTCTTAATGCAACTTCCACACGTGCATTCATACCCTCTTCATACATCCTCACTGTTCTTCGTGAAACCTTAACAGATCTCGCAAATGAACCCAAGGAAACGTTTTGATCTTGTCTAAGTTTTATGAGTTTTTCTTTATCAAGTTTGACATAAAAACCACCAGGACCAGCATATATTTTAAGTGGAATTCCCTCAAGAAGGTGGTTTCCAAGGGTCTCTGGAGTGATGGCTTGAATCCCAAATCGATCATAAATCACATCATTCTCAAGGAATCCCGTCCCGCTTCGTTCTCCAATCAACAATGGATGCCCGTCCAAAAGTATTGATAATACTCTTAGCTCTTTAGCAACATCCTCCGACATTGCATCAACATTTGTCAAAACTTTAATTATGAGTAATGAATTATCTCTTCTTGCAACTAAATCAAAACCTACTGGACGCATGGAGCACATGTCAGAGACGTAGAACCCTGCATTGCTCAAGATTCCTCTGACGCTATTAAATACCTCTGTTCGATTCATTTGTAGATAAAGATAAGGCAAAACTTAATATATAATAATATCGGGAGTGAAATTATCTGGATAGGAGTCGACGATACAGATTCAAGAAGTAGTGGATGCACAACCTATGTAGTACGAACCATTATAGATAAATTGACTGAGGAAAACTACGATATAATAGGTTATCCGCGACTTGTAAGATTAAACCCTAATGTTCCATGGAAAACTCGAGGAAATGGTGCACTTTCGATACAAATTGGAACCGGCAAGGGTAAAAAAACAAAGATGGGGGAAATAGGAGATAAAGAAATATTTTGCTATCCTAAAAAATCTTCTGAGAATTTCAACGAAAATAAAATCAAAAAAATTGTGGAATTAGTAATAGATAAACATGCAAAGTTAGAAGATGAAAATACAAACCCCGGATTTGTTATCTTGCAGAAGCGACCGTCTCTGGGAACATATGAAAAAGCAGTAAGAGAAATCGTTTCATTGAAGGAAATAGAACAATTATTGAAATCAATTGGAGCGGATTATAAAGGATATAAAAACTGTAGGGGGCTTATCGGTGCCACTGCCGCAATAGCTTGGTATCCAGCATATGATAAAACCTATGAACTAATAACATACAGGCAAAAGAAAAGCTGGGGAACAGAAAGATCTGTGGATGACTCTTCGGTTAAAAAAATGGACAAAACCTATTCATCAACTTTTGACAATTATGATTACAAAAATAGACATAATAGACTTGTCCCAAACTCCCCATGCCCTATTTTATACGGAGTAAGAGGAGAGGATATTGAAGATTTAATAATGGCTTCGCATCTAGTCAAATCAGAACCAGCCGACAGCTGGATAATATTTGAGACTAATCAAGGAACAGATGACCATCTTCAAAAGAAATCTATTGAAAAAATAAAACCATATCAATCTGTTATTGTGGAAGGTCCGTTAATTCAAAGTCCACATACTATCAAAGGAGGACATGTTATTTTTACAATAGGCGATAACACAACAACAAATACGGTCGATTGTGCTGCCTATGAACCCACAAAAGAACTTAGGAGAATTGTACGAGAACTATGCATTGGTGACATTGTTGAAGTATATGGTGGCGTGAGGGAGAAACCACTGACCGTAAACATTGAAAAGATAAACGTAAAATATCTTACAAAACAAGTTGAAAAAGTAGAGAATCCTGTTTGCCCAAGCTGTGGGAAACACATGAAATCAAAAGGTGCCAATCAAGGATATAAATGTAAGATATGTGGCATCACAAGCAGCAGACCAATCGTAAAGGAAAAAAAGAGAACAATTCGTACTGAGTTTTATGATGTGCCCGTATGTGCCCGACGACATCTTAGCAAGCCACTAAAAAGAATATATGACAAGCAAAAACATTAAAAATTAATATGGTCTGAATCTAAGAAATTCCGCCATAACCACGTCATCAATGAGTTCTGTTTGAGACCCAACAGTTATGAAACCTGTACACTTCATATGATATCTCCAATAATTCATTATGCCACCCATAAAGGGAGCATAATGCACGCCTACAGACTGCATATGAACATTGAGAGAAACATCCTCGGTCTGCGCGACAATATCAAAAGAATGAGGAATAAGCATCCAGTTTGTTAAACGCAGATCGCCAACATCAAGCTGAATATCATCTTGTTCTATATTTTGATAACCCCCGTTGTTTTCACTTATTACCATCAATGGTTGGTCCCAATACCACGTTGTCAATATATCTGACCAGACTATCGTATAGGTATCTGAATTAATCTTCCCCCAGTACCATCCAAAATTAAGGGCAGCTCCCGCAGTAACTTCCCAATTGTGGTCATGATATCCAATGCCATGAACCTCAATTTCCTTACCTTCAACAAAAAGTTTACCAGTCACGTTTGCCCTTGGTAATAAAACTGCCCATTTACCACCAGGAGTAACTCCTTTATAACCCCTCGTGCAACCAACAAAATGTAAATCAGCAGAAACATCCCCCATGTCAAAAGAAATATCATATGTCCAGTCTCCGGTGTCTATGTCGATATAACCCCGTATCACCTCTTTATTAT
>Ga0255371_10134_pt1 | contig 14291 bp, 10 predicted proteins | sample ANMaggSSYBR01I12_FD_182097 | JGI IMG/M metagenome (GOLD analysis project Ga0255371, IMG submission 182097) | Sediment cell enrichment communities from methane seep in Santa Monica Basin, California, United Staets - ANME aggregate JGI... | ecosystem: Environmental > Aquatic > Marine > Cold seeps >...
ACGACTTATTTATTATTTTACTAATATAATAGTCATGGATATATCAGAGAATTGTATATATATATTATTCTATTTGCAATTTTAAAATATATAATTTTTAATATATCAATCAATCTGGCATCTTATCGATTACACACTTTCACATACCAAGAATTATATCAGGAACACAGACAATCTATTCAGGACTACCTATGGATAACATTACAAAATTCAACGGTATGGACTACACCAATACTTTCGCCACCAGTATAGGTGTTATGCACGAACTGGTCAAAGAGGTCCTGTCCAAGCGAATATCAAACGGGGATCATGTGATCGATATCGGGGGCGGTCCGGGTATGGGGGCCAGGATCATTGACAGCCTGGGAATAATGGCATATGTCACTAATATCGAACCTTCTACAACAATCCATGATATACCCAAGCTATTGCATGTGAAATATATGCCGATTCAAATGTCATTGAAAGAAGCACTGGATGTCAGGATGCCTTATCCTCCCGACTGCCTGCTGGTAGTAAGTGCGGCCCATGAGATCGCACTCTGCAATAACAGTTCAGCCAGTAAGAACAAAGAAATATTTTCAAGTGAGATCGATCAATTCATCAGGACGAACTTAAAACCGGAAGGGATTATCGTGGTGGGCTTCCCAAATTACCGCAAAGGGGCATCCTCCGCAGAGATTGCACAACAGCGCAGGATAACTGAATCAATATTAGGACACTCACACCCTCCTGAAGAACTGTTCACAATTGAAGAGTTGTCAAAAATGTTTGGGACCCAGCCCTCTGTATATATAAAAAGACCAATGAATATTGACGGAGGAAAACCTGATGATACAATATTAATGGCAAATGTGGCGGTATTCAAGAAAATGGACATTTCAGACAGGATTGACAGGATATCCCAGGTTAACCTTTGAGCTTTTCAGCCGCATACCTGGCGAAATATGTAAGTATCATATCAGCCCCGGCCCGCTTAATAGATAGAAGAGATTCCATAATGGCACTCTCGTCCAGCCAACCCTGGTCAACGGCTCCCTTTATCATGGAATATTCACCGCTAACATTATACGCTGCGGTTGGCATCCCGAACTCGTGCTTGACCCGATAGACCAGGTCCAGGTACGGCAGTGCCGGTTTCACCATCACGATATCTGCCCCTTCCTCGATATCCTGCTGCACCTCACGCATGGCCTCGTTGCTATTGCCCGGGTCCATCTGGTAAGTGGAGCGGTCCCCGAAACTATATCCTGAATCTGCAGCATCTCGAAACGGCCCGTAGAACGATGATGAGTACTTGGCAGCATAGGACATGATCGGAGTGTTCGTAAAACCGTTCTCATCAAGGGCCTGGCGGATGGCTGCCACCATCCCGTCCATCATTCCCGAAGGTGCCACAATATCCGCACCTGCCCGTGCATGGCTTACTGCAGTCTTACCCAGCAAGGGCAGGGTGGGGTCGTTAAGCACATCACCGGTTTTATAATCCACTATACCGCAATGACCGTGGGATGTGTATTCGCACAGGCACAGGTCAGTGATGACTACCATATCATCACCCAGTTCAGCTTTGATGGCACGGGTGGCATTCTGGACGACATCGTCGTCACCGTATGCGTGGGTGCCGGTCTCGTCCTTTTCCTTTGGCAGTCCGAACAGTATCACAGCAGGAATACCCATCTCAGCCAGTTCCCTTGCCTCATTTACCACACTAATTGGGGTCTCCCTCCTGATACCGGGCATGGAAGCAATTGGCTGGGGCTTTGCCAGGTTCTCATCAATGAACAGTGGTGCTATCAGGTCATCCACCGATAATGCTGTCTCTCTTACCATACGCCTTAAAGGGGGTGACCTGAGTCTTCTCATTCTTGTAACCGGAAACATAGCATTCCTTCTGATAATTAATTATTAGTAAGGCTTTGTTAACTACAATTTAGTAATATTTGCTTTTTGTGATGTTTTATAGCCTTCTTGCGATTTAACAGTTTTCTACAATTCTATTAGTCAACGACACCGGATTTTGCCAGGCTCAAATCCGAGGCATCTTAACGATGCTCGGAATCGAGCACTACTTAAAACAATTACCAATTGATTCAGATTTAGGCGCAAGAATAACATTAATCTAAATATCTGTACTTAATACTCGTATTAATTTAATGAATCCCTAAATCCACCTTCTATTTAGAAAATGTTAATGTACTATTAGAAATAAGATAAAAATGGATAAAATGAGCGAAATAAAGACCATTCTTAACCTTCCTGCAAGTTTCCCATTCTCGGTCAAAGTCCACGAAAGTGAGATGCCGGATTTCATAAAGAGAACACTTGCCATTGAACTTTACAGGGAGGGAAAATTATCTCTTGGTAAAGCCGCTGAACTGGCAGGGGTAAGAAATAAATGGGAGATGCTGACACTACTGGATAAAAGTGGTGTTCCATTGAACTACACTATTGAAGATTTTGAAAAAGACCTGGATACACTTGAGAGGATTACTGGATAATATGGTTGCTGTATCCAACTCAACTCCGCTTATTGCCCTATCAAAGATAGGTAAGTTGAACCTTTTACATGAATATTTCGACCAGATCTCTATACCAAAAGCAGTGTATAATGAGGTTGTTGTAAACGGTGGCCTTCTCTATGGAGCAAAGGAGGTTGCAGAAGCTGACTGGATTATAGTGGAAAATGTTGGAAATTCGCTTGCTGTGGAATCACTGTCTGTGTATCTTGGTGCAGGGGAATCTGAAGCAATAGTACTTGCAAAGGAAATGGACTGTCTTCTCATCATTGATGACGGAGATGGAAGAAAGGCGGCTTCAAACATGAATATGGATATTACAGGAACGGTGGGTATTCTGAGTAAGGCAGGAAAGGATTGTAAAATTGATCTGCAAGATTCTCTTGATGAGTTAAATGCCTGTGGATTTAGATTAAGTAATAAGGTCAAGGATTTTATTCTAAGTAAGGTTGAAGATTAAAACCTGTACTACAGCAAGAATGGATGCGCAGGGATAAACACGCCGGACTGCAAATCCGGGGCATTCACGGAATGGAGATCGAGTAGTAGGATTATCTGTGAAAATCTTGTAACAATTCCTCAGATTTTTTTCGAATATAATATATTTGTGTCTGAACTGATAAATCCTTTATCTCTTCATAATGTTTATCACGTATCTTTCTAACCATTTCAACCGTTTTTATTGACATAAGTCGTCACATCCATCTGGGAATAAGAGGATATCCCCTGCTAATCCCTGAGCTTTCCAGCCGCATACCTGGCGAAATATGTAAGTATCATATCAGCCCCGGCCCTCTTGATAGATATAAGGGATTCCATAATGGCACTCTCATCTAACCAACCCTGGTCAACGGCTCCCTTTATCATGGAATATTCACCGCTAACATTATACGCTGCGGTTGGCATCCCGAACTCGTGCTTGACCCGGTAGACCAGGTCCAGGTACGGCAGTGCCGGTTTCACCATCACGATATCTGCTCCTTCCTCAATATCCTGCTGCACCTCACGCATGGCCTCATTGCTGTTGCCCGGGTCCATCTGGTACGTGGAGCGGTCCCCGAAACTATATCCTGAATCCGCAGCATCCCGAAACGGCCCGTAGAACGATGATGAGTACTTGGCAGCATAGGACATGATCGGCGTGTTCGTAAAACCGTTCTCATCAAGGGCCTGACGGATGGCTGCCACCATCCCGTCCATCATTCCCGAAGGTGCCACAATATCCGCACCTGCCCGTGCATGGCTTACTGCGGTCTTACCCAGTAAGGGCAGGGTGGGGTCGTTTTGCACATCACCGGTCTTATAATCCACGATACCGCAATGACCGTGGGATGTGTATTCGCACAGGCACAGGTCAGTGATGACTACCATATCATCACCCAGTTCAGCTTTGATGGCACGGGTGGCATTCTGGACGACATCGTCGTCACCGTATGCGTGGGTGCCGGTCTCGTCCTTTTCCTTTGGCAGTCCGAACAGTATCACAGCAGGAATACCCATCTCAGCCAGTTCCCTTGCCTCATTTACCACACTTTCAAGAGTCTCCCTCCTGATACCTGGCATGGAAGCAATTGGCTGGGGTTTTGTTAGATTTTCATCAATGAATAGGGGTGCGATCAGGTCATCTACTGACAATGCTGTCTCTCTTACCATCCGCCTTAAAGGGGGGGATCTGAGTCTTCTCATTCTTGTGACTGGAAACATGGCATTCCTTCTGATAATTGATTATTAGTAGGGCTTTGTTAACTACAATTTAATAATATATTGCTTGGTGATGTTTTATAGATTTCTTGCGATTTAACAGTTTTCTACAATTTTATAAGTCACTACCTAGGGCTAAAGGCCCGAGGCATCGGTTCGGATGCTCGTAATATATCATGCTATTGGTTTACCAGATTTTTCTTTTTCCATGAAGGCGCACGGTTTAATCACCCTTACCTTGTTTTGGCTATTTTTTCTTCTGGCACCTCTTCATTTCATTGAATTTCTCAATGATTTAATCCTTGTATTTGTTAAGTTTGCTTTCCCTCTTAGGTCGTTTTTTTTATGATATTTGATCGGTTATCTAATCCATAGTTATTGAAGGGGATTCAACTATAACCTGTATTGCATTCAATTTGAATTTCTTCCAGTATCATATTTATGATCTCACTTAATTTCGGTTCAATCTTTTTTGTTATTTTTTCAAATTTTATCTCACCAAAATATTCTTCAATATTTTTTATGTCAAAATTGGTTTTTATTAGATATGGATCTTCTATTTTAATTCTTATATCTTTAGCCAAAAAATAACAAGCTAATGCCTTTTTATGCTGATTATTTTTTTCTAAGTAATTTCCTATATTATTTATCCATATCCCTTCGTTATGTTTATCTCCAACCTCCTGAGATATTTTCAGTGCCTTTACATAGTAGGCAACTGCTCTTTTTGTCTCACCAAGATCATAGTAAGCAAGTCCTATGTTTCCAAGCCATACACCTTTGTTTATTCTATCTCCTATTGCTTCAGCTATATTCAGAGCTTTTTTAAGGTATTCAATACCCTTATTCACTTCCCTATATAAGCAATAAGTAAGACCAAGATTTCCAAGCCATATGCCTTCACCATGTCGGTCTTCTATTTCCTGTGAAATATCTAAAGCTTTTTTTAAATATTCAATAGCTTTTGCAGAATCACCCCGATTTTTGTATATAACTCCCAATTGTCCATTTGATCCGTTTTCAATACTTTTTAATCCTATTTCCTGTGCAATCTTTAATGCATTTTCATGATATTCAATTGCTTTTCTAATTTCGCCTAGAGTTTCATAACAAGTACCGAGGTTTGCAAGGCAAAGGCATTCTTTGGGTTTATTTTTAGTTTCCTGTACAATCTTTAAAGCATTTTTATGATATTCAATTGCTTTTCTATTTTCGCCTAGAATTTGATAAGAACACCCAAGGTTCCCGAAGCATCCACCTTCAATAGATTTATTTCCAATTTCATGTGCAACTTCTAATGCTTTTTCGTAATATATAATGGCTTTTTCAACTTCACCAAGAGCTTGATAAGCACATCCGAGATTATTTAGTGATGATCCTTCACCATTTTTGTCTCCAATTTCTAGAGTAATATTAAGATCTTTTTTATGGTACTCAATAGCTTTTCTAACATCTCCGAGAACTTGATAAACTCCCCCTATGTTTCCAAGCATATTACCTTGACTAAGTTTATTTCCAGTTACCTGATAAATCATTAAGGAATATTTAAAAAATTCTAAAGCTTTTCTAACCTCCCCGATAGCTTGATAAGCCTCGCCTAGATGTCCCATAATAATGCTATGATTAATTATGTTGCTAAGAAGAGGACTATCATGGAATGGGTCTTTTGGTATTATTTTTAAGTAAAGATCAACAAGGAGTTCGAAGTTACCCCATGTTATTAAATTTTCATTTAAATTTGAGTCAAATATAATGCTTGCTGCCTTATCATACTCTTTTGACATGCAAGCATGATAGTGTGCTTCTATCAATGATAGGAAATCTTCCTTTTTTGTGCGTGTTTCTGGAAGAGGAAGGGAGAGGTAGTATTCATAAGCACGTTTATGGACTTCTATTTTATTGGCCAGTTTGTTGTACGCATAATTATCTATCAAAGCCTCTTCCCAATAATATTCTTCATCTTTCTGCAGGAGAGATTTCCTTTTCAGACTTATTGCCATCTTTTTGACCTTAGCCACTGTCCAGGTCGAATCATTAGCTGCAATAACAATTGCTTGCAAAGGTACTGGAGTTCTGTACAAAGATAAATACTGGAGAAGTTTACATTCTTCTTCTTTTAGTCTCTCGATATAGACCTTATCAAGAATATTTTCTGCCACTTCGCCACCCTCTCCGATCCATAGGGTATTATCTTTCAAAATGCTTGAAAATGTTTCTTCTTCTCCTTCAACAAGCTGTACTAAAAGAAGAAGGGCAAGGGGGTGACCGCCACAAAGCTCTATGGCTTTTTTGAGTTCATCATCAGGTTCCTTAAGACCCTTACTCCTCAAAAGCTGAACAGCGGATGATGCATCAAGACCACCTATAGTATGGTATTTTGGCCTGATGCCCCGTTCACTCACAGGACATTCCCAGCTTGTGAATAGAACTCGACTTTTACCCATACTCTGTGTTGCATTTTCAATAAAATCTGAAAAACCGGCTTTTATGGACTTATTGGTTATGGGGTCAAGAAGTGTCTCGAAATTATCAAGGACTAAGAAGTATGACGCAGTATTCAATTCCTTAAATAAAAAGTAGATTAGCTCTTCAACTTTATAGCGTCCAAGATCTTGAATAGGCTTGCCTATTACCGTGAAAAAACTACCAACAACATCACTAATATCAATAGTTTCATCCACTTTGCGCCAATATATACCTGCAAATTCTCCCTTTTGTTGAACTCTGTCTGTGTACATGCTTGCCAGAGTAGATTTCCCAGTACCTCTAAAACCTGTAATGGCTAAGGCAGAATTTTGTTTCAAAAACTCATCGATTTCTTCAAGTTCTTCCTGTCTGCCAAATATGTTATCTGGATCAATGGAGGGTCTGAAACCCTGTGTATAGAGCCATGACTTTGTGCCGTCCTGCTTAATGATCTGGGTGATATTTCCACCAATGGCAACCTGACCGCTGACATCACCAAAAGTTACATTTCCCCCGGCAGTTATTCCGGTGCCACCGACCACATTTTTATCTAATTCCTTTTGCCCCACCATTACTTGCCACCATTTTTTTTTTGAAGTTTCTTCCAATATCTTTGCTATGATCTCTTCTGCCCTTGGCGCTACTTCTGCTAAAAGCTTTTCAAACTCCTTTTCGCCAAGTTTATCTTTCAGTACGATGAGGTTTGATTCTGTTATTTTGATATTGGGGTCTTTTATCTCGATGCGTCTTCCTTTCGCCAGCAGGTGGCATGACAGCGCCCCTCTATATTTATTCTCATTCATAAAGGCAACACCAAGATTGTTTAGGTGATTACCTTCGCCTCGCCTGTCTCCAATCTCTTGTGCAATCACCAGCGCCTGCTCATAATACTCAATTGCCTTTTCCACCTGACCCAGAAGGCTGTTTGCAGTGCCGAGGTTTCCGAGGCGATGTCCTTCCCCCTGCTTATCGCCAATTTCTTCTGCAATCACCAGCGCCTGTTCATAGTACTCAATTGCCTTTTCTACCTGCCCCAGATCAATGTATGTATTGCCGAGGTTTCCGAGGTGGTATCCTTCATTGCGCCTATCGCTGATTTCTTTTGATATCGCCAGCGCCTGTTCAAGGTACTCAATTGCCTTTTCTACTTGCCCCAGATTTCTGTATGCCGACCCGAGGTTTCCGAGGTGGTTTCCTTCATTGCGCCTATCGCTGATTTCTTTTGATATCGCCAGCGCCTGTTCATAGTACTCTATTGTCTTTTCTACCTGTCCCAGATTTCTGTATGCATTCCCAAGGTTTCCGAGCCATATTCCTTCTCCCCGCCTATCGCCTATTTCTTTTGATATCACCAGCGCCTGTTCATAGTATTCAATTGCCTTTAAGACCTGACTCAGAAGGCTGTTTGCAGTGCCGAGGTTTCCGAGGTGGTAACCTTCTCCCCGCCTATCGCCTATTTCTTTTGATATCACCAGCGCCTGTTCATAGTATTCAATTGCCTTCTCTACCTGCCCCAGATTTTTGTATGCTAACCCGAGGCTTCCGAGAGCTGCTCCTTCGCCTTGCCTGTCTTCAATTTCTTGTGCGATTGCCAGCGCCTGCTCATAATACTTTATGACTTTCTCCACCTGCCCCAGAGCGCTGTAGGCATTGCCGAGGTTTCCAAGAACAGCGCCGTGAGTACTGATATCATTCAAAAGCTTTTCATCCCTAAAATGGTCTTTCGGCAATACACCTGAACAAAGTTCAATAATTATTCTGTAACTTCCCCAACGGTTAAGATCCTCATACAGTTCATAGTCAAAGATAACATCAGCAGCCATATCATATTCTTCAGCCATGCAGGCATGATGGTGTGCCTCGATCAATGTATAGAGATCTTCTTTTTTTGTGCGTCTTTCTGGAAGAGGGAGGAAGAGGTAGTATTCATAAGCACGTTTATGGACTTCTATCTTATCTTTCAGATCATTATATGCAAACTCCCGAACTAAAGGATGAAGCCAGTAGGTGCCACTATGGTCGGTTTCCAGAAGTGATTTATCAAGAAGTTTATCTATTGCGTCATCGGATGTTTCATCAGTGAACATGCTCTTGATAGCATCAAGTGATTCAGACCTGCGAAAAACAGATACTCGTTCTAACAGCTCTTTCTCGTCCCCAGCCAACTTCTCGAATAACCTTCGTGCCTTTTTGATGGTCTTTTCCTGACTCTTTTGAAACATGCTGAGGTCGTTTAATGTATCTTTTATACCGTATTTTTTGACAAGTTTTACTAATAGCTTGAGAGCTAAAGGATGTCCGTCCACACCAATTGTCAGCTCTTCTAACTTTTCACGCTCCACCTCGCCAAGTCCATTTTTTTTCAGGTAATCAATAGCGAAATTTACTTTCAGACCCTTGAGTTCCTGCGTTTCCTCCCCCACCACATCAATTAAGCTTTCTCCGTTTTTTAATATAGGCAGGGTTCTACTTGTTACAATAATCTTTGCTTTGTGAGTGCTAAAACGCAACGAAGTGAACAACAACTCCAGTTGAGAATCATGGAAATACCTGCCATCCAGTATTGTTTCAAGGTTATCAAAAACAACCCACACTGATTCTTTATCTAATTCATCTGTCAATCTGTTTATGTCGTCCTGTCCAGCATCTCGTCTTTCACTTTTGAAATTTGCAATATCTGGCGTGTTCATGTATCCTGCCAGCTTTTCAAGGAGATCTCCTAATGTAGTATCCACATTCTCATTGAAATCGAACCAGAAAGGCAGAGGGACATTCGCGGGTCTCGTTTCAATAATAGCACGCGCTAACGTTGTTTTGCCCACACCGCCTATACCGCTGATTAAGAGAATGCGGTAATTTTGAAGATATTTAATAGCGTCTTTTATTTCTTCCACTCTGTTATGGGTAACAAATTCCCTCAATTTAGGCAGATATTCTGGAAGGGTTGAAGGAGAATAGCATTTTAGAATATCATTGTTAAATGTTTCCAGTCTTTGTTTATCCAGATAATCTATCAGTTTGACTAATGCTTCACCGGATGGTTTTTCTATCTTGATAAATTCTCCAATCTCAACTTGACCGCTGACATTACCAAATGTTACATTTCCCCCGGCAGTTATTCCAGAGCCACCGACCATCTTATTATCAGATTCATTTTCCCCCACCATTGCTTGCCACCATTTATTTTTCAGAATATCAATTACTTTTTTATTTTAAAGTTCCTTCCAATATCTTCATTCGAATCTCTTCTGCCCCTAGCGCTATTTCTGCTAAAAGTATTTCAAACTCCTTTTCGCCAAGTTTATCTTTCAGAACGATGAGGTTTGATTCTGTTGTTTTGATATTGTGGTCTTTTATCTCTGTGTATATATCTTTCGCCAGCAGGTAGCATGCCAGTGCCTCTGTATATTTATTCTCATTGATAAAAGCAAAACCAAGATTGTTAAACCAGATTCCTTCGCCTCTCCTGTCCTCAATCTCTCGCGTTATCCCCAGTGCTCTTTCATAATATCTAATAGCTTTATCCACCTCACCCAGAGAATAGTAGGCAATGCCGAGGTTTCCGAGCTGATTTCCTTCGCCTCTCCTGTCTCCAATTTCTCTTTGAATCACCAGCGCCTGCTCAGAATACTCTATGGCTTTATCCATCTGGCCCAGAGCGCTTTTGGCTGAACCGAGATTTCCAAGCTGATTTCCTTCACCTCTCCTGTCTCCAATTTCTCTTTGAATCACCAGCGCCTGCTCATAATACTCTATGGCTTTATCCATCTGACCCAGAGCACCGTAGGCTAAGCCGAGATTTCCAAGCTGATTTCCTTCGCCTCTCCTGTCTCCAATTTCTCTCTGAATCACCAGCGTCTGCTCAGAATACTCTATGGCTTTATCCACCTGACCCAGAGCGCTGTAGGCTAAGCCGAGGTTTCCGAGATATGCACCTTCGCCTCTCCTGTCTCCAATCTCTCGTGCAATCGCCAGCGCCTGCTCATAATACTCTATGGCTTTTTCCACCTGACCCAGAGCGCTGTAGGCTAAGCCGAGATTTCCAAGCTGATTTCCTTCGCCTCCCCTGTCTCCAATTTCCCTATATATCACCAGCGACTGCCCATAATACTCTATGGCTTTATGCACCTGACCCAAAGTTCTGTAGGCATTGCCAAGGTTTCCGAGATCTGCTCCTACGCCTCTCTGATCTCCAATTTCCCTATCTATCACCAGTGCCTGCCCATAATACTCTATGGCTTTGTCCACCTGGCCCAGAGAATAGTAGGCATTGCCGAGATTTCCAAGAACAACGCCATGAGTATTGAAATCATTCAAAAGTGGTTTATCCCTGAAATGATTTTTAGGCAGCACGCTTGCATAAAGCTCAATAAGTGTTATGTAGTTGCCCCACCGATCAAGATTTTCATACAGTTTGTAGTTAGAGATAATATCAACAGCCTTATCGTACTCTTTAGCCATGCAAGCATGATGGTGTGCCTCGATCAATGTATGGACATCTTCTTTTTTTGTATATGTTTCTGGAAGAGGGAGGGAGAGGTAGTATTCATAAGCACGTTTATGGACTTCTATCTTATCTTTCAGATCATTATATGAAAAATCCCGAACTAAAGGATGAAGCCAGTAGGCGCCTCTATGGTCGCTTTCCAGAAGTGATTTATCAAGAAGTTTACCTATTACGTCATCGGATGTTTCATCAGTGAACATGCTCTTGATAGCATCGAGTGATTCAGGCTTGCGAAAAATAGATACTCGTTCTAACAGTTCTTTCTCGTCCCCTGCCAGCTTCTCAAATAACCTTCTTGCCCTTTTTATAGTATCTTCCTTCCTTTTTTGAAATATGCTGAGGTCGTTTAATGTATCTTTTATACCGAATTTATTAACCAGTGCTACTAAAATCTTGAGAGCTAAAGGATGTCCGTCCACACCGATTGTAAGCTTTTCTAACGTTTCACGTTCCACCTCTTCAAGTCCATTTTTTTTCAGGTAATCAATAGCGAAATCTAATTTCAAACCCTTGAGTTCCTGCGTTTCTTCCTCTACCACATCAATTAAACTCTCCCCATTTTTTAGTATAGGCAGGGTTCGACTTGTTACAATGATCTTTGCTTTATGAGTGCTAAAACGCAACGAAGTGAACAGTAAATCCAGCCCCGTATCATGGAAATATCTGCCATCCAGTACCGTTTCAAGATTATCAAAAACAACCCACACTGATTCTTTTTCTAACTCAACTATCAATCTGTTTATGTCGTCCTGTCCAGCATCTCGTCTTTCAACTTTGAACTTTGCAATATCTGGAGTGTTCATGTATCCTGCCAGCTTTTCAAGGACGTCCCCCAATGTGGCATTCATTTGCATGCTGAAATCGAACCAGAAAGGCAGAGGGACATTTGCGGGTCTCGTTTCAATAAGACCACGCGCTAACGTTGTTTTGCCCACACCGCCCATACCGCTGATAAAGAGAATGCGGTGATTTTGAAGATATTCAATGGCGTCTTTTATTTCTTCCACTCTATTATGGGTAACAAATTCCCTCAATTTAGGCGGATATTCCGGAAGCATTGAAGGAGAATAGCATTTAATAATATCTTTGTTAAATGTTTCCAGTCTTTGTTTATCCAGATGATCCATCAGTTCGACTAATGCTTCACCTGATGATTTTTCCATCTCAAGGTTAATCTGATATGGTATCGGACTCGGCGGACCAGATCTCTGCTGGCTCTTTTGTTTTTGATTGTCATTCATGGATATTCATCTTCTCCGTCAGTCTCTCATTAAGTGTTTCCTGCACTTTCACACTAAATCCTTTCGAAAAGACAATATCTGGACGTGTGGATTCCATACACTGTGTATATCCCTCACGAAGTTTCTCGAAAATAACATCTGCTTGATCGACACTAAGGCCAATTTTCACCTGGTGTCGAAAAGTTTCAATATTGATACGTAATTTGCGAAAATTTCGACGAAGCTCCTCCTGCTCTTTAATCCGGCCTGACACACCCAGTATACCATGAGCAATAGATGCTAGGGATACACTGCCTGAGATAACCGCCCAACCAAATTTCAAACTAGGTTCACTCCAGAGGGCCCATCCGGCCATCGTTGACACAGATGCAGTCGCAGCAATGAGGAAGGCAATCATAACATCGATTTGCTGCCAACGCTTGATCAGCATCTCAGATGCAATCTCTTGGTAGTAGGCTTGGTAGTACGTCTCAATGTGATATTTTTCAACACTTTTTTTGTGCATCTCGACCTGACTTTTATTGCCACTCATCACTACTCTCACTTAGAGCAAAATCGTGAGACCTAATTTCCCGAGTATCTTTATTACTTTTTCAGTCCACTCCCATTTCGATACTTTGTCAATAGTGTCACCCACTTCTTTAACCGTATCAAGTGCACCTTCAAACCTGCTCTTGATCTTTGAAGGATATGGTTTTTCCTTTTCAGATTCTTTGATTGCAGCTGTCACATCACCAGTGACTACGGCCATCGTATCAGTAGGTAGGTTTAATTTGGCGATTTCCTTTAGAAATTGTACAAGACTATCCCTGAGTTCTTTTTTATCCAGAGATGATAACATCTGTGTTTGGGTAATATTTTCGCCTATAGCGACCTGACCGCTTACATCACCAAAATTTACATTTTCACCAGAAGTTATTCCGGTGCCACCTACAATATTTTGTTTACTCATTGATATTCCCCATCTACAAAAAGTAATTGTTATTTTTTATTACTCTACTTACCGCCGTTCAGCTTGAACAGTTCCTTCACAGTCCTAAGATATTCTTCATCGTCTTGTTCAGCAGCCCTGCGCAAAACTTTCGTTGGTTCGGCCAGTATCTTATATGCCAGGGCATGGGTAAGGTCATTCAATACCTCGCACTCCATCTCACCTATGGTGTGTTTGGCTTTCAATTTGTTAATAGCCACATCCCGTTCATGGCACCGGATCTTATCCATTGCACTGTACAGGTCTGATATGACCCTGTCAGCGTTCTGGCGTTTATACTGCTTTTTTAGCAGTTCCAGCTCTTCTTCAATGATCGTTTTCACTTTCGGGACCTCACCCTTACGCTTTGCAAGGTTCTTTTCACTGATCCTCTTCAAACTATCAATATTGAAAAGCCTGACACCCCCAACCTCACCAGTTGCCTCCTCAATATCCCTGGGATTTGCAATATCGACAAGCAGTATATCCTCATTACGTTCTGACATGGCATTTTCGATCATGTCCCTGGTAACCACAAGATGAGGTGCGGCAGTGGCACTGATAACCACATCGGACTGTTTGATATAATCCCCCATCTCCTCGTACTTAATTGCAGTCCCGTCCAGTTCATCTGCAAGTTTTACTGCCTTCTCATATGTGCGGTTGGCCACATATATAGCACGGAGGTTCCTGTTTGCCAGCGCTCTGGCAACCAGCGTCCCCATCTCACCGGCACCGATCACCATAATGGACTTTTCTTCAAGGCTCCCAAGCTCATCCTCTGCCAGTTCCACTGCTGCAGAACCAATGGAAACAGAACCCTTATTGATGGCCGTTTCATTTCTGACCCGTTTTCCCACATGTATGGCTTTGCCAAAGACCGTATC
>Ga0255371_10137_pt1 | contig 14107 bp, 10 predicted proteins | sample ANMaggSSYBR01I12_FD_182097 | JGI IMG/M metagenome (GOLD analysis project Ga0255371, IMG submission 182097) | Sediment cell enrichment communities from methane seep in Santa Monica Basin, California, United Staets - ANME aggregate JGI... | ecosystem: Environmental > Aquatic > Marine > Cold seeps >...
TATGCATATTGGGAAGGAGGAAAATGCATGTGTCATCGGTTAAGAGTAATATTGTGATAGAACACGGATTGCACGGATGACACGGATGCGCACGGATAAAAAATAAATCCGTGAAAATCCGTCAAATCCGTGTCATCTGTGTTCGATTTAAATTAAATTGTAGAATCGTATGAAATTATTGGTCTTTTGGAAAATAATATGTACTGACTCTGTCTAAGTCCTTAACCGATGACCAATGGAGGAAAATGTGGTGGAGGATTCGGTGACTGAGATTGGGAATACTATGGAAGAAAATGTGAAGTGTGTGCTGGAGTTTGTGCGGAGCAAGGTGGGGAAATAAGTTGGGTATTTTCAAATGGTGGAATGCGGGATGTTTCCTGTATTTATAATATTGCCGTACTAATTACCCCGGTGCCTGTTTGATTATGTTTATTCTCTCCTGTTGCCAGCGATCTGATTAGCATCAAACATCAGCACCCCATGCTCCTCGCAGTATTCCAGACAGGGTTTACCAAATCCGCTTTTCGAAAACACCGCAAAATACTCCCGCCGTTTTTTCATTCTCCAGTCCACAAGCTTACTCTTTTCGAACAGGTCTTCAACCACACCACGACCGAACGGTGCCGATCGCCACTTGCACTCTGCAAACAATATCTCATCAGTCTCGCTGTTCAACGCAACAATGTCGATCTCATCTCCTTTCCTGTTCCACCATGACCCGATCCGGTCAAACCGCAGCGGTAGTCCCCCCTGGCGGTTCAACTCTATTAAGAACTCCTTACAAATACCTTCGAACTTCCTGCCAACAAATGGATCAAAGCCCTGCCGGATCTTCTCCCTGAGATAATCAAAGTTCCCAATCTCCTGATAGCTCATATTCCAGAATATGAACCTGAACCAGAACTCAAAAAAGCTATCGTTCAACAGGTACCGCCCTTTTTTAGACCTCCACGGTCTGGATTCAGTCACAGGCACCTCGCGCCGTACCACACCGATGACGTTTGTCAGATCATCCATATACCTGGAAAGCGACGTGACCTTCACATCAACATAATCGCTTATCTCACTTTTAGTGGATTTGCCAAGAGCAATAGCAGTCAGGATAGAATAATATGTCCTGTGCTCCCTGCCAAATGATTCTATCATCGTATCCCGCACTTCGTTCTTCAGCGGGGCAAACTTGCGTAGTACCAGTTTATCTATTGCACTTTCAACGCTTTTCACACCATAATCTTCAAGTAGGGTGTAGTAGTGGATCATGCCGCCGAAAAGAGCGTACATCTCAATCTTTGCAGCGGCGTCTGTGATACCCAGGTCGTTCAATATCAGGCTTATCGTTTTGAGATCGAACGGTTCAATGAATAAGATGTTCTGGGCTCTTTTAAACAGCGGTGCTTTTTGTTCAACAAATATCCGGTTGATCATACCGACACTCGATCCGCTTATCACAAAGTACACTCGTGATCCGGCACCTGCCATATCCCAGTACTTCTGCAACTGACTGATAAAAGAGGGATTTATCTGCAGGAATCTCTGGAACTCGTCTATGCAAACGATCACATCCCTCTTATTGCCGAGATCAAAGATCAGTTCCAGTAACGTCTCCCAGTCCTCGATCTTGACATACTCACCAAATCCAAAACACTCGCTTAACTGTGCAGAGAATTCCGCTATCAGCATTTTCTCTGATTTTTCGCTGTCAACGAAAAAATATACGCCGGTTTCGGCTTCCAGGAACTTCTTGATCAATTCGGTCTTGCCGACCCTGCGCCGTCCTGTGAGTACGATCATTGAAGGCATGGCGTTACGCAGCAGGTTCAGTTCCTCCAGTTCGTCTTTGCGGTTGAAGAATTTCATGGTGTGTTTCCGGTGGAATAGAGGATGATTATTTTCATAATCATTATGGATGTAATCATTTAAATATGAAATGGTTGTGTGAAATTGAAACGTCACCACCACATCACCAGCGGCTTATACTCCTCACCCCCCCCAATTAGATGCTTTGACAGCTTATGCAGTTCCAGCCTGGTAAGCCGCTTGTACGACACATTGCGCTCTTGGCGTCCTTTGCGGTGTATGATTTTGTCAGCGCAAAGATTAGTTTGAGTTGTTTGGTTTTTTACTCTATTATGCCGTACCAGTTACCCCAGCACCTGCTCGATTCTCTCCAGCGCGACCCGTATTCGCTCCTGGCTGGTGGCATAGGATATCTGATAAAGTCCATGTTGTTGGGCCGGAAGATGCTTCCCGGCGTGGCAGCCGCATGACCCACGGTGAGTAACTGCTCGCAAGCGTCATTTGTTGATGATATAATTTAACCACTCCAAGGTCTGATTTTAACCGCAGCGCCGCAGGGAACAGCATCATACCTATAGTCGTTTCAATCCCTCTAAGGTCTGATTTTAACCATCTGTCACAAACACAATATCTGCTTTCTTGAACTGTTTCAATCCCTCTAAGGTCTGATTTTAACCATAACATCCTGTGGAAAAGGTGAAGGTATTTTTATCGGTTTCAATCCCTCTAAGGTCTGATTTTAACCATCATGCGGGACATGTTAAGCTCGTTGCGTCCAATGTTTCAATCCCTCTAAGGTCTGATTTTAACTCATTCACTAAGAAGGCTTGAATCTCTTCTATTGTTGTTTCAATCCCTCTAAGGTCTGATTTTAACATTACAGTTCCAGTGCGTGGGAACCTGGGAACCATTGTTTCAATCCCTCTAAGGTCTGATTTTAACGTTTTGTGGTTTGGGTAATAGCATTTTCTCTAAGAAGTTTCAATCCCTCTAAGGTCTGATTTTAACGATCAATGCGAAACAATCATATCAGGATACAAAGACGTTTCAATCCCTCTAAGGTCTGATTTTAACCCCGGCGTATTGGTTTGAGGAGATCGTTGCAGAACTGTTTTAATCCCTCTAAGGTCTGATTTTAACTGTTCTTACAGTCACCGGAATCGGCGCCGCTATGAGGTTTCAATCCCTCTAAGGTCTGATTTTAACGTATGGGCTTGCGATATTACCGTTTATAGTTGTTATGTTTCAATCCCTCTAAGGTCTGATTTTAACGCAGAATCTACAGTTAAGACTTCGAAGAATAGCTTCGTTTCAATCCCTCTAAGGTCTGATTTTAACTATAAACCGCCCCCAACATCTAACACAGTTACGCTAGTTTCAATCCCTCTAAGGTCTGATTTTAACTCACGCATCTTGTGTTATTTAGGTGTATTATTCCTGGTTTCAATCCCTCTAAGGTCTGATTTTAACTTAAACGAAGAGAAGGTATACGAAGCGTTATTAACAGTTTCAATCCCTCTAAGGTCTGATTTTAACTGTAATCTCTTGTTTACGTCTGTCAGTCTAATCACGTTTCAATCCCTCTAAGGTCTGATTTTAACACTCAAAAAGTGGATGATGACGACGAGTGTCTAATTTAGTTTCAATCCCTCTAAGGTCTGATTTTAACACGGAATAAAGACCGTGATGACGACCCGCAATATAGTTTCAATCCCTCTAAGGTCTGATTTTAACGCGGCACAATCAGGCGCAGAGACGACACCTGGAAATGTTTCAATCCCTCTAAGGTCTGATTTTAACCTGGAAGAGCACAGACGTAGAAAATCTGTATGTCATGTTTCAATCCCTCTAAGGTCTGATTTTAACGTTTTCAAAGCATATAGATAAAACACCCAAATCATAGTTTCAATCCCTCTAAGGTCTGATTTTAACTTTCGGTACACTCATCGCAACTACTGTCTTTGCAACGTTTCAATCCCTCTAAGGTCTGATTTTAACCTAGCATGGTAGCGCTCCAGGAAGTTACAAAGCTGAGTTTCAATCCCTCTAAGGTCTGATTTTAACTTTATATACTATTGAGTTCATAGAGGAGGGAATTCTGTTTCAATCCCTCTAAGGTCTGATTTTAACTATTTTTCTTCAATTGTTGCAGCTGCTAGATTATCACAGTTTCAATCCCTCTAAGGTCTGATTTTAACTAGCGATATCGTCCCATGCAGACACATTGATCTCAAGTTTCAATCCCTCTAAGGTCTGATTTTAACCAAGCCGATCCGGCCGAATTTCGGCCACCAAACTCAGTTTCCTGAAAAGCAATATACATCAATATTGATACTGCTTTTCCATAAATAATAATCGATTTTATCCTATATAAAATCGCTCATTTCGCCATAAATCCCCACCTCCGCTTACGTGGATCCTTCATCTGGCATCCCCTTTATAAAGATCCACGAAAAAACATCAGATAATCGTATCGATCTCAGCCTTCCGGGTTCCCAGCTCATCGATTTCAAGATATTTCCGGTCCCTTACACTATACATATAAATACAGTCCTCGTCCTCATCGATCAAATCCTTCAAACGCAAACGTATCTTTAAGTATTCTGCTTTAGTAAGCTCTCCCTCAAATACGCTGTTCTGCACCCAGTTCAGGTACTGTTTTAGGAAAATACGCACCTTATTCAGGCGTTTTACGCCAGCGTCGTAGACAATGATCACATACATTTTACCACCACATCACCAGCGGCTTATACTCCTCATCCCCAAGCAAATGCTTTGACAGCTTATACAGTTCCAGCCTGATAAGCCGTTTGTACGACACATTCCGCTTCAAGCCCTTATGCTTGATCGTAGTACCCAGCTTGTCATTGTACTCCTGCAAAAATATCTTCTTACCCTTCTCACTCAGCAGCATATCACCGATCTCACCCTTAAAGCAGCCATCATCCAGCATATTCTTGTTCACCAGCTTCAGTATGATCCTGTCCACTATGATCGGCTTGAAGATTTCGCTCACATCAAGCGCAAGAGAAAAGCGCCGCTCGAACGGTTCATGTAGGTAAGAGATGGTCGGATTCAACTGTGTATTGTAGATCTCTGAGAGCACCGTCGTGTACATCAAGGAATTCCCGAAACTGATCAGTGTGTTCATCTTGTTCCCGGGCGGGCGGCGTGTACGGGTTACGATCCTGTACTCCTCAGGAAATATCTCATCCAGCGCACTGTAATAGATATTCCGTATGCGCCCCTCGACACTCATCATCTCAGGTATGGTGCCGGTATTTGGAAGTCGTGTGATCTCGGATTCGATCGAGTTCACATATGCATCTATGCTCTCCTGTATCTCCTCCTGGCTTCTTGAGTAATACCTGAGGTTCTTAAGGATATTGCCGCAGGCCCCTTCAATGAACATTCCTGCCAGCAGCATCCTTTTATCACTATCAAGATAATGGGCAGCCTGGTTTATTACAAGGTCGCCGCTGATGAGGGTCTCACGCGGGTACATGCTACCTTCGTAGAAACCATAGTAGTTGAAGAAGTGTATGGGAATGCCGTTCTTTGCAAGATATGATACAACACCTGATGAAAATGATAATTTCCCGTATGCGTAGATGGAGTATATCTTATTTATGGGCAGGACCCGCCGCTCGTCTTTGTTCACAAAATAAACGGTGTTCTCCTTTCGCTTCAGGATACCGTCCTGCATGATGTAATAATCGGTTCGCATAGTTGTTCCTCCTTTCAAATTGTCTTCTGTACAGCTAATTGTATCATTCGCCGCCCTCGCCGCAGAAGCAGAACTCGAAGTATGCACATTTTGGGCAGATACGGATGCGCTTTGGATGCGGCATCCTGCCGGTGACGATTTCTTCAATGCGGCGGATGTCATCTTCGATATTCTTTTCGTCCTCCTGTGTTAGTATCACATCCCTGGTCTGGTTCAGTAAGGGATAGTTCATGATGCCCTGCGCATCAACTCCTCTCTGTTTGAGATAATATAGGTAGTAGAGCATCTGGCGCAGGTGGGCGTCCTCCATCTTTTTGGTCTTTTTGATCTCGTGGAGTTCTATGATGTCGTTGCGTCGTTTCACAAAATCGATACTGATCGTGTTGTCAATGGTTACGTCTTTTTTGTTCTTACTATATCGGTCTTCGTGGAGTAATTTGCCGATCTTGACGTTTTCGTGTTCATGTTCAAGGGTGATGTTGTGGGAAAAGAGCCATAGTTTGGTGTGGCAGATGTGGAAGTAGTTGATCTTGACACCGGTTATTTTCATGGCGGGGGAGATAGGTGATGTGTTTTCAGTAGTTGGAGGTTCATTTGGGAGGGATGATGTGGTGGTATTGGATGATGAAATGTCATTGGCTTTCATGAGTGTATGATTTTGTTGAAATAGTATATAATTTATGTCATGATGTTCAGGTGATCAAGTAGAGTTCATTGTGAGTTCGTATAAGTTCGCTGCTGAGTATGACTTGAATTTCATCTTCATGTAATAAGATGCGGGTCAATGAAGGAATGGGACTAATAATCCAATAAACATGAACCTCAGAGTGCGCAGAGGCACGCAGAGTATGGGAAAAAACGCTATGTAGACGAAATTACTTGAAAATTACATAGATTATATATTTTAATTGTTGGCGGCGGCAACAACTTGGTATACACAGACGATGCAACCTGAAATCCATATCTAAAAATAACCGGAAAATGATAAAGTGTCACTTAAACTTACTAATTGTTAGTTGAGAGAGGAAAATGTGGTGGAGGATTCGGTGACCTGGGTTGGGAATACTGTGGAGGAAAATATAAAGTGTGTGGTGGTCTTTGTGCGGAGTAGAATATCAACTGTCATCTGGTTCACGTTATGTTAGAAAAGTCAAATAATAACACCAATCGATGGTTTATTTATTGCATCTTTTAACTTATCTGATCTTAAGCCATCGGTGAATGAATAATATTCCAAGAACTTTGGCGTTGATAAAATAACATCAAAGTCTTTATCCTTCTCAACAAACCCATCCGTTTCGAGATATCCTGAAAGGTCTTGATCATACGTTGTATTTTTTATATTGGTTATCGAAATAATGAACTGGTTGAATAGGCTGGTAATTTTTCTTCTGATATATATATCTTCGAATTTATCTGTCGATGTTAGAATTTCTTTCCAAATTTCAAAAACATTTTCGGTGATTATTTTTCCACCTGATATGATTTTATGATTCTTTTCTAACCTTCTTATTTCTGAATCGTTAATCAAAGATTCGATTTTAGTTCTGTCATACTCAGACAAATTCTTTATTGGGATTTCCTCGCATACAAAAATATCTACTTTATCTAATTTGTCATCAATTACATCCAGTCTATTGTTTATCGTTTGGTAATGTAAATCATTTATTTCACGATTGATTATATTAAAAGAATCCTTTGCGACTTTTTTCAATTCTCCAGACAAAACATTATAATATTTATCGAATTGCTTGTAGTTCAATATTTCTGTAACATCATCTTGGTTAATTATCCTATTGGTTAAAATTTTATATCGTTCCTGACCGGCATATATCTTCTTAGAATCTGCTAACTTACCATCTTTGTACTTTATGACGAATAGTTTTGAAACGCCTGCTTTCTTTGCATCACACTCCCTATTTATTCGTCCGGATATCTGTTCTATGCTGTCCAATATGGAATAATCCCGAATACCGAAATCGCAATCGATATCAACACCAGCTTCTATAGATTGTGTTGAAACTATTATTGTTCGTACTTCTTTTGATTTGAGGCTCTGGCATTCTAGAGTATATTCGTTATTTTTTGATTTATGAGATATTTAAGGCGTGTATTTATAAAAAATTCATTTACAAATCCTTAAATTGAAATTTTAAGTAAATTCTAACTATTACAGTTATTTAGGTGCATATTATTGCTAAAAATCCAAAAAAAACAAAAAATAGGATCTAATCTTAACGTATTCATTAGCACCTATCATAAATACATTTCGATACAGTTGAATTAATTCTTTTGAGTTTGTGCATATATTGTATCAAAAATTGCCTGAAATACCCTCAATCCAAACCCATATAATGAAATTTTAGAAAAACTGACACTTTCTAGGTGTTTATTGGCATTTTAAAGCTGTTATATCCATTTTGCCAGAGGCTCATTTATCTTTGATCTCTTCAATCAGCTTCTTCCTGCGTAAGCTTGAAGTGGTACTATTTAGTAAATAAAAAGAAAAATCATTGAATTTCTCATCACATTTCAGTTCTTCGTACGCTTTTCTTGAAGTGCCGACCAAATTTAAGGTCACAAGAATTTTTACGTTTCCTGTTCGATAATTTTTATTAATCTCTTCGATTAACAACTCTTTGATACCGTCTATATCGTTGACATCTTTTCTAAAAACAATTTCATTTCTTTTGAATACCGGGTGATTGTAATATTTTTGGGGATTATCGATAATCTGTGGAACTACAACATCATCGAGAAAATCATTGAAATTCGGAAGTGTAGCACTCATAATGATGTAATAAATATTCAAATTTCTACTGGTTTCCTTGATAAAATAATAAAACACTCTGAGATTTTTATCGCTCAATGTTTGTATCTCATCGATAATAATTATACTGTTGCACATGTTGACGATTTTATAGCGGTTATTCCCACCATTTTTAATAAAAGCATTGAAAAAGTTTACATTTGTAATAACGTTTACGCAATTATTCAGGAAATTATCGTCCCGGATTACCATCATCTTTTTCAGAGTTGATACAGAATCTTCATCCATCTCACCCTGAAACTTGTCTACATATGCCCGTGAATATATGTCCGAAATAAGACTTATTTTATCAGGGAACAAAGATTTGTCGAATAATGCATCATCTATCACTTTGTAGTTCTGTTCTATTATATTGATGAAAGGAAACACGTAAAATAGCCTTTTTATCTTTTCATCATGTTCAAGTATATTTAATATCATTTTCATGGAGATGTTTGTCTTTCCACCACCAGTCGGAACAGCCAGCATGAAGAGTTTGTTATTTTCCTTCAAAAGTTTCTTCATACTATTATTACACTCAATCAAAATCTCTTTTCGTAGTTCGTTTATATTATTGCAACAAGAACTGCCCTTTAATTCTATTTGATCGATATTTGAGTTATATGATATTCTCGAGTACGATTTTATCATTTTATCTCGAATATTTCTATCCATAATATTCAAGGGATACATGGTATTAAATGAATATGTATAATGCATCGTTGAATAAGAATCACTAAGGACGAGCAGTGAATAAATGAGTTTGATTAAAAGAAAGGTTTTGTGCCATTCTAAACCACTCCTGAAAAACTCTCTTTTGTCGTCTTCTGAGAGTATCATCTCATCAATATCTATTATTTGATGAATTTGTGGGATTATTTCTATTTCTTCAGAGCTTTCATAATAATCCTTTATGGTAAAATCATTTAATTTTCCATGATGTTTCAAAATAATGTTGGTAACCAAATATACGATTCCTCGGAATTCTGGAAACTTTCCCAGGAGAAATGAAGTTAACACTCTTTCTGAAAAAAAACTGTGATGACTAGTGCCAGACACCTTCATTCCTTTTACTTTTGCCTTTTGGAAATTAGGATTTATTTTTCCGATGTCGTGATAATAAATCGCAAATGATATGATTTGTTTGATTTCAGTTTGTTGTTTTTCCCCAAACAGATTGGATATTAAATCATCCAGTATCGATTCAAGTCCTAATCCATCAATTATATGCAGGAAATAATTACTACATAGTTCCGAGTGATCTTCCAGCGATTCCAGATTGTCCCCTCGTCTATGAGCAGAATAGAATCGGTTACGTGGAATTAAACTTCGGTCCAGATCTTTGAATATTTCTCTAAAAGTATCAGAAGACATAGTAAACATTATCATCTGAGATGATGCAATTATCTGGATTTTTCAATGGTACAACACACTCTTTCTGCGGTATCGCCATTAAGCGATAAACGTACTTGAAGTTTTCATCGAAACCTACTGGAAGCATTTCCAGTTTCATGTTATCGGTACCTTCCTTTTCCAGTTCATCAAAGGGTAGTATGCTGCAACACATCGCTTCTCTCGTGGAATTTATCTTATAGTTTTCTAGGGAGATGTATTGGATGTTTGCAAAAAACTCATTCTTTCCCAGATATATGTGGAATACGCTGCGGTTATGCTGGATATTTTCAATGATGTTTTTATGCAGGTCATTATTTTCGTCCAGCAATAAGCCAATTTCATAGTCCGGATATAAGAGCACCTGTTCATTGATTATTACGTTTGGAGAAGCAGTGTCCACCCTGTTATTCAAAAAACTGTTCAAACTGTTATATTTCACTATGAACTTTTTATCAGAATTATTATTTGGTTTAATAAAAACTTTTAAATTTCCGATTATGCGATAAAATTCAGGTAGAGTTGACCTGTTTTTATATCCTTCGAGACCAGCAATTGATCCAATAATCCCCAGCAATTGTGGTTTTGGAATGATTGAATACGTATTCCTGAAACGATTGCTAATAGGCTGATTGAAATGGGCAAAACTCCCATATAATCTAAAAATCAGGAGTTTATTTGACTGTTTACCAATCTCATTTTCGTCAGGCGACGAAAAGTGCTTCAGTGTTACATCCATATAGTCACCAAAAGGTTCATTTCAATCTGAATTAATCTACTTGGAAAGAATGTTTTTGACTTTATTGGTGTATTGCTCAAGTAAATCGTTATTTATATTTCCTTCCACTAATTTTGTGACCTTTGAATAATCCACGATTACCCCACCATCTGATTCATATACTTCTACCAATGAGTTCAGGTTGTTGAATATCTGATCGTCTTTGTTCTCAAACCAAAGCATGCTTACCGTCTCGCAACCAAACATGGTGGTAGAAGTTACTTCTCCCACTGAGTATTTCAATGCGTTCTTCAGTTTATCTATGTCATTTTTTGCAATTTCAATTCCCTGTTTCTCTGCAGAGTTCATATTAAGGCAGATGTCATACACGTAATAAACATCGTCTGCCCTGGATTCTTCACCTATTGTGGTCTGCTGTGCATCTTTACTCTTCTCATTTGGATTCCTGTAAGGAGATAATATTTCAGAAGAGAATATATTGGATCCCTCAAACCTGTTGATTCCATAATTTATCTGGCAGGGACCGGTTATAGATATGTTGCTATCAACTGCAAATACTACTCCAAACAATCGAATATCTATGAATTGTTTGAGATCGTCGATTATGGCTCTCTCATCTTTAGGGATGTTTTCTTTCCCACATTTTTTGCAGTAGTTTTCCCTTAATGTCAGGTACCTTTGCACCACCGCCTTGTCTTTAATTTCGTGGAACTCCTTAGTTCTCTGGACGAACACAGGTTCATCTTTTGAGAGATATTCCCTTATACAATACTTCAATGCTTTATCGGTAGCAAATATCCTGCCAGTGGGTAATCTTCTGGGAAGACCATCAAAACCTGCATTAAAGCTTGCATTCTTTGCATTTACAACCACTACACCGTTATAGTTCATCTAATTCTCCTCCTGTTGTTGAGATTCGAGTTCTTCTTTTTCCATTTTAGAATAATATAAATAGTTATTGTCAAAATAACCCGTGTACAGAGGAATCTTATTGTCCTCGTATGATTTTTTGAACTCAAACGCCAGTACGTTTGTGATCAGATTATGAAATCTCTGATTGTTATCAAGATATTCGTTATGAGAATACTTTTCAAGGACTGTAACCAACTTCATTTTTAATATATCCATGTTATGAACATTCATGGTATATTTAGTAAAGAGGTTCAGTTTGTTCTGTCCTTTGTATTCCTGCAACAAATAATAAAATATCTGTCCCATGCAGTAACTCGCTTCAAAATCATTCTCTACTTCGAAAGGTTCCGCAACTTTTAATTTTTCTTTTAGTGTCATATATTCTGTAATAGTATCGCCCCCATTAGGCTCTATGTTCAGATACTTAAAGTAAATTGTTAAGAAGAATCGTATTTTATTAGGTCCGATCTTCATATCATCCCGAAGACCGGGATTCGTAACCAGCTCAGAGAGTATTTCTCTGAATAGTTTCGAATAAATCCGGTCCTCGAAGAAAGAATTATCCTGAAAATATACAAAGTTTCTAATAATTAAGTTATATTCGATGATTTTCAGCTTGAGGAAAGGATGAAGTGATTTCATCAACTTTTTTGGATCGGTCTCAAACAAGGAACGTGTAAGAGTATTATTAAAGATTAGATTTAATTCTCTCAAGAATATTGATTTATTCCTTTCATTTTGGATGTATGTAATTTCTCCCCCCTTACCTTTGGCCGTGAGTTCTTTCAGTGTTGAGTGTAGCGGAATGTCACTAACATTGACAATGGGTTTCTCGTTTGGTAGATTGTAATTGAAATTATTTACATATATGAACTCTATATCCTCAATTTTTGGATCGGTGATCATCATAACATAATCGAACTCCTGAGATCGATTCTTGTTATACAGAGTTTTTAACATTTTTAAGATGCCAATCGGATCGGAAGAATACTCTTTATAATCGCTTGTGTCAAACGTTAAGGTTGTGGGAAACACATATCTGTAAAATTTGTATTTTTTAATATATTCAAAAAAATCGTAAACTTGCTTGGCGCATTTTTTACAAATATTGAAATTTTCCGGACTTTTTGATGTCAAGTTAGTATTGAACCTTGTAGGGTGCCTGAAAAGAAATTTTCGATCTTTTCCCAGATCGAACATATTTCCTCGGGTCAACATGTATAGTTTACCGGATTCCCCACAACTATCACAATTTCCGTCGAATATAGGATATTTCAGAATTTTTTCTATGGTGTAATCTTCAACAACATCTAAATATTTCTCAATATCTGAATTGTTTACAAGAAAAACAATGAAGTCATTCTCCGCTAACCTGAAACTGTTTTCCGGGTTAATTATGTCAAAATCTCTAAAAAAGCTCACGACTCTATCGCAAAGCTCAGGGAATTGGTCATAGTATTTGGTTTTTCTCACTGAATTTTTAAAAGCCTCAACTTTCTCCAAAGGGATATTTATCAAAGCATTCTCATTAAGATGCTTCCGATTTTTACCATTATCATCTTTATCGATGAAAGCTTTTGTAATTTTATAGTGTGTGGGTGAATGGCTCATCAATGCAGAATTGATGCCGATATTGTTAGCGTTGTTATGCGTGGGATTCACAAACTTATTAAAATTGAAATATCTAAATGGGTACTTATCTAACAATAGGTTATCATCAATTTCATCTTTATTAATAACAAACGGCGAATCGATTAAGTTTGGAGGTACGACCAAAATTTTGGTTTTTTCATTTTTGTAACCTTCTTCTTCTCTATTTAATAAATCGCTGTATTCTTCCTCAGTAAACAAATTTACGATAAAGTTGTACATACTTCCTCCAAATCTACAACACAGGCTGTCCCAAAATCAACTTTTCACGACACCATGAAATTCTGAGAGTTTCCAACACACGAAGTTAAGATCTTAATTTCCTTAAATTTTGTGCATAACTACATGGAAATCCACATATTTCACCGACAAATCATTAAAAACGTGTTTTAAAGTACCAATTACAACATTTTTCGTATCCACAACAAACAGATTTGCCCCCACAATCCCGTTTTTCAGTATTTCTTTCACGTTTTTACCTTCCCTCTTCACAAACCCATCAATCTTTCCAATATTATGCACAGTGCACATAATTAAAAACTCCACATTTGCCTTTTCCTTCCCCCTCAAAAGAAACTCTCGAAATCCCCTGTTTTGTTTCATCTGGCCAAAAACAGGTTCTGCCGTGTACATTCGCTCCAAATATACTTTCCCACCTTCATCAGTCCTCAGTTTTCCCCTCATTTCATCCAATAAATATTCTCGTGGGTCTCTTGAAATTGTTCTATTTTCTGCTTTAGTGCATGCTTTTTTAAATACACAATCTGAACAAAAATTGCAGACGTATTGATTCAGGTCAGGTTTATCCTTTCTTTTTTGAATCCTTGTAAATGGCATCATTATGTTCGCAGGGCAATAGTAACAATCCTTTTCCTCATCGAATTTAAATATCGACTTCCTGAACCATTTGCTTTTTCCACGTTCGTCCACCTTAAAAAAATTGTCAGGAATGTATGCATCAATCCCCATTCTTTTCAGCAACTCAAGATTATCATATGAGAAATATCCCGCATCAGCCAATAATATTGTAGGCTTGTAACCCAATGTTGCCCATATGTGTAGTATCATTGGATCAACTTGA
>Ga0255371_10139_pt1 | contig 13794 bp, 16 predicted proteins | sample ANMaggSSYBR01I12_FD_182097 | JGI IMG/M metagenome (GOLD analysis project Ga0255371, IMG submission 182097) | Sediment cell enrichment communities from methane seep in Santa Monica Basin, California, United Staets - ANME aggregate JGI... | ecosystem: Environmental > Aquatic > Marine > Cold seeps >...
TGTTTGAGGAAAGTAACCTCCTTCTGAGATTAAATATGGTATTTTGTACTCAAGCTCTTCATCTATTGCGTCCTTCCCTTTTCCCATTACTCTTTTATCAATATTACCGATGAGAATAAGATTTTTCCCATATTCTTTCCTGATTTTTACAGCATCTACACCTGCAGCAACTTCTAATGGATAAGGGGCATTTATTCCAGATTCCAACCATATGGGTATCATTTCATCTATGTTACCATCGTTATCAATCATAATTATATCAATGCCAAAACTTCTTATATATTCAGTCATTTTTTTATATCTTGGTACCATAAACTTCTTCATAAAAGCAGGAGATATAAGCGGTCCGTTTTTGTACGCCATATCTTCCCAGAAATATACATAATCTACATCTATTTCCGGTAATATTTTTTTATAAAACTCCATAAAAAAATACATGCAAAAATCCATCATATCCTCAATAAGATTCGGATCATCATACATAGCCATTACAAGAGGTTCAAGGCCCATCCATTCCCTTGTAAAACCAAACAGAGACCCCGCATATAGACCAAGGGGATAATCTCTACCTTTTGCACATCTTATATATTCATCCCAGTATGCTGGAAATCTTGCTGGTTCATCAGGATCTAATCTCTTCTTGTATCTATTCCATGTTTTTCTATCCTTTACAGGATACTCCAGCCACTGGGGCATTGCATTCAAATCATTTTTATCAACTCGTACTGTAACACCTTCTTCATTTATATAAACCTGTCTATCACCTTCATCTTTTAATATTTTTTTTTCAAAAAATGGAAAAACAGGCAGAACATATGGTCCATCTGCATGCTTACCAAGAGAAACAAGATCATTAAATATTGGCATTTTTTCCATTCTTTCAAAACCAAAAAATTTATCAAGAGATCTTCCACCTCTTTCGTTTAGTATAGTTGAAGGTGCACCTTCACTAACCCACCTTTCAAGTGTAGCACTCCAAAACCATTGAAAATGTTTTCCAATGTATATATCATTTGGCCTTTTAAAATGTGCTATATCTAAGAATCTCTGCCTGCTATTTATAAGTTCCTCTCCTTTTATTTTTATTGTTCATTATTAGTAATTATTACTTTAAGAGCAAAATTATTAGCTTTAAATTCAAAAGCTTCCTTAGCCTTATCAAATGGAAAAATATTAGTAACAATCTTTTTAGCATCTATCACTCTGTTTTGTTTTTTAAATTTTTTATCTTTCCAGTACTTTTCCTGATAACTAAAGAGAGCGGAATAATTACATTTTTTGCTGCTGATTTATCTCCTCTCATTCTATTTAATAATAATTTGAACGATTCTGCAGCGATTTGTCTTCTCTCAAAAGTCACAGATGTTAGACTTGGTTCCAAATACTCATCTATATAACTATTGTCAAATCCGATAACTGAGAAATCGTCTGGTACTCTATAATCTCTGTCTAGTATCGCTCTCATTGCACCAATTGCCAACATATCGTTGAATGCAATTATTGCTGTTGGCTTTTCGTTCATATCTAAAAACTTCACCATATCACTATATCCATCCTGGATTGAAAAACCATTTCCTTTTAAATAGAAACTTTTTTGAAATTTAAGATTGTTTTTTAATAATCCTTTTTTATAACCTTTGAGCCTTTTCTGGCTATGCGTTAAATTTATTTCCCTATCTATATATGCAATTTTTTTGTGTCCCAATTTGTATAGATAATCAATAACTGAAATTATTGCATTGTAACAATCAGCCATGACAAAATCTATATTCGAATCTTTTATCTCCCTATTTATCAAAACAACAGGGATCTTGCTTCTATTCAGATTATTAAAAATACACATGTTTTCTTCAGATGGAATAGAGATTATTCCATCTACATCCCTTGATTTTAATGTATTAATATATTCAATTTCATTTTTTAGATTATAATCACTATTGCATATAACTAAGCTATAGTCCTCGTCACGTGCTAGTTTCTCAATTTCCTTGGTTACATAAGAAAAGACTAAATTTGAACTATCTGGAATAATCACACCAATCATCTTGCTAAGTTTCCCTCTCAGGCTGCTTGCTGAAGTATTTATGCGGTAATTATATTTGGATATAACTTTCTCGACTTTTTCTATAGTTTTTTTATCAACTATTTCTCTTTTATTCAAGACATTTGAAACAGTAGCAATACATACTCCTGCTTCTTTTGCAATATCTCTGATTGTAATTTTCTTTTCCATTTTATTTTATATAATTATTTTATTTTGATTACTGTCGCATAACTTCTCCAGCAGATACTACAATACCTTCACCGGTTACATGGTCGGAAAGATATGATGCAAGGAAAAGTACGACATTCCCCTGATCTTCAGCTTTTCCAATTTTTTTTAGAGCTGTTTTTTCAATCCATGCTGGTTCAGTTTTTTCATTTAAAATTGATTGTCGAGTCATGTAAGTATCTGTCAGGCCAGGTAATATGGCATTAACATTTATTCCATATTTTCCCAATTCAAGTGCATTGTTCCGTGTTAACGCAAGGATTCCAGCCTTGGAAACTCCATAGGCTGTTTCGCCCGGATTTGGATGTATTCCTGAACATGAAGAAATATTTATTATTTTTCCGGATTTTCTTTTAGCCATTTCCTGTGCCACTGCTTGCGTACAAAGGAATGTCCCCTTTAAGTTAATATTGATTATTCTATCCCATAATTCTTCGCTAAAATCTAAAAAAGGCATTGGCTTATAGACCCCGGCATTATTAACTAATATGTCTATTTTCCCGTAAGTTTTAACAACTTTTTCAACCATCACATCGATGCTTTTTTTATTTAAAACATCGACCTCTAAGCCGATTGCTTTTATTTTCGTTGAATTAATTATTTCACTTGCAGTTTTCAAGGCTTCCTCTTTGTTGATATCTGCAACCACCACTTTTGATCCTTCTCTTGCAAAAATCTCTGAAATGGCTTTTCCTATGCCCCTGGCTCCTCCTGTAATGATAGCTATCTTATTTTTTAGTAACACTTTTCTTCTCCTAAAAATATCAATTAAAAAATATATGATCTATTTTTAAAATATTTTTTTAACTTCAGCAACTATATCCTCGGTCTGAGGCAAGACATGGTTTTCAAGCACAGGGGAAAATGGTATCGGTGACTCTTTTGCTGTAATCCTGACAACCTGATGATCCAGATAATCAAAGCATTTTTCAGAAATCATTGCGGACACTTCAGATGCAACACTACAGTTTTTCCACACTTCCTGTACGATTAGAGCTTTACCTGTTTTTTTAACAGAATTTATTATGGTTTCCTCATCAAGTGGTTTGACCGTACGCAGGTCCAGGATCTCTACATTTATATTATCTTCCTCCAATATTTTAACCGCTTTGATTACCTTATTTATTACATAGGAATATGAAATTATTGTTATATCGCTTCCTTCTTTCAGTATATTCGCTTTTCCTATTGGTACTATATACTCCTCTTTAGGAATCAGGCCAGTTGTATTATAAAGTTTTTTATGCTCCAGAAATATCACTATATTATTATCTCTGATAGCTGATTTCATCAGACCTTTGGCATCATAAGGTGTTGATGGCAATACCACCTTTATACCCGGAATAAAACAGAACCATGATTCCCAGGAGTGAGAATGTTGACAGCCATATGATAGATAACCACCGCTGGGCAGCCTCATTACAAGTGGTACAGATGTTTTTCCCATGAGTAGATACGGCATGTTTGCACCATTATTTACTATCTGATCAGAAGCAATTGTGACCCAATCAGAGATTTGAAGTTCAACTATTGGTCTCATACCGGTCATTGCTGCACCGACTGCTGCACCTGTATAACCAGCTTCAGATATGGGCATATCGAAAATCCTGTTAGGAAATTTTTCATATAAACCTTCAGTTACTCCAAATGCTCCTCCATATTTAGCAATATCAAGACCGACAATAAATATATTTTGGTCTGTTAGCATTTCTTCGTAAATCGCTTCATTTAATGCCTTTTTGTACGTTATTTCTTTCAATATCCTTAACCTCTAGTAATAAAGTTAAATTGTAAATAAAATAATTTCAGTTAATAACATATTTCAATACATCATCAACATCAGGGAATTTACTCTCAAAAGCAAACTTGACTGCTTTATCCACTTCCTCCTTTGTCTTGCTGTGGAGTGTACTGATTTCGTTTCTTTTCATAATATTTTGCTTAATAATTTCTTTTTCAAATCTGGAAATGGGATCATTTTTCTTCCATAACTCTACTTCACCAGCAGGCCTGTAATTATCTGGTTCACCTTCAAAGTGTGAGTTCCATCTATAGGTCTCTGCCTCTATAAATGTTGGGCCATTACCATTTCTTGCCTTCTCTATAGCTTTTTTAACAATCTCATACACACGCATTACATCATTCCCATCAATAGTAATTCCCTCTATTCCATAACTCATAGAACGCATTGATAATTGCTGACATTTTGATGTATTTTTTATACATGTACCCACTCCATAAAGATTATTTTCACATATGTAAACTACTGGGAGTGAAAATATGGATGCTATATTTAAAGATTCATGAAATGTCCCCTGATTTGTGGCACTATCTCCAAAGAAGCAAATAACTACCTGATCGCTTTTTCTTAGCCATGAGGAAAAAGCTGCTCCAGTTGCCAGTGGAATTCCTGCACCAACAATTCCATTAGCTCCAAGTATGCCAAGTTCCATAGTAGCAATATGCATTGAACCGCCACGGCCTCCATTATACCCATCAGATTTTCCAAATAATTCTGCCATTACCCTATTTAAATCTCCACCTCTCGCAATTATATGTCCATGCCCCCTGTGAGTGCTTGAAATATAATCCGTATCTTTAAGATTTGCACAAGCCCCAGCAGCAATTGCCTCTTCTCCTGTATATAGGTGTATTGAGCCAGGTATCTGGCCCTCCTTATAGAGGTCTTTTGCTGTCTCCTCGAAATATCTTATTCTTAACATCATTTCGAGTAATTCTTTTTTTAAATTTGTATGCATAATTCATTGCATTTCTAGCAGATTATAAAATTTTTGTTTATTAAGTAATATCTAACAATATATTTATAAAAATCGTGTAAATTTTAAAACGTTTTAATTTGTATGTCAATAATTTTTTTATTATCTTTATATGATTTTCATATCTCTTCTTATAGAATATTAATTATTTTCTGTCTCTTTTACCTGAATAAGCGTTATGACAGACATGGTAAGGATCTCTACCGGTGCACAACCTCTGGATAGATCATTAAAAGGTATGGGTGAACCCTGGATAATAGTTCCATAGTATTTTGTTTTTGCCAGTCGGTTTACTGCCTTTATACAAATATTTGCAGAATCAAGGTCTGGGAAAATAAGCACATTGGCCTGTCCTGCTACCTCACTATCCCCTCCTTTGGCTCTGGCTGCCTCCGGTACTACTGCAGCATCAAACTGCAGCTCGCCATCTATAGCTATGGCAGGATCTATCTCCCTTACCCTATCAACTACTCTTCGTATCATTTCTATTCTTTCACTGCTGGCACTTCCCATGGTTGAATAAGAGAGCATTGCGATTTTTGGTTTGCCGTCATAGAGAGCCCTGGCTGTCTGGTAGCTGGCCAATACAATATCGATCATCTGTTTTTCATCCGGGCAAGGAATAACTGCCACATCAGAGAATATGAATTTACCATCAAGCCCATATGAGCAATCCGGCACAATCTGCGTCACAGCACCCGACAGGTACCTTTTGGGATTTCCTGTACCGATTACCTGAATAAGGGGCCTTATCATGGCTTCTGTGGAGGAAAGTGATCCGCTCACTCCGCCATGGGCATCCCCGGTTTTTAGCATAATGGATGCATAGTAGTTAGGCTTTGATACCATCTCCCTGGCCGTATCTTCAGTTATGTCCCTACCGCGCCCGGCAAATCCTTTTAAAATAATCTCAAGATATTGGTCAAACTTATCAGATCTGGCAGGTTCTATTATTTCCAGATTAGCCGACTTTAGCCCTACGTGACTAAGATTATCCTCTATTATCTTCCTATTTCCTAAAAGAACCAGTTTTGATGAGTTATGCTTTACAAACTCGGCTGCTGCTATAGCTGTCCTTGGATCCTGGCCGTCTACATAGACAAGTGTCTTATTGTCATATCCTTTTATGGAATCTATCATAAATTGTTCAAATTTGTTTGCGGGAAAATCTATCTTATTCATATATATTGTCACCTATATCTTTAAAGTATTTTTGTTAGTTTTTTTATTGCTGATATTATTCTTTCTCTTTTCTTCATATTGTTCCCTTGGCTATAATATCACTTTTTAATATCTGAAAAACAACTTATAATTTTCTAAATTTTGAGACTAATTACTCTGAACTCTCATTAATTATTTCTTTCTTTTTACTATTTTCTCAATATAAGAGACCATCTCATCACTAGTAGCCCCTGAAGTAAATATAGCGTCAAAGCCAGCTTTGGTAAGTTTTTCCTTATCTTCTTCCGGCACAGCTCCCCCCATAAGATATATCCTACCTTCTGCTATACCTTCCTCTCTGGCTAAAGAAAGGACTTTAGCTCCAAGACTCATATGTGCTCCTCCAAGGGAACTTACCCCTACTACATCAGCATCTTCCTGGATGGTGGCATTTATTATCTGCTCCGGGGTCGAGTTACCTATATAGATCACTTCCATACCGGCATCTCTTAAGTTCTTAGCTACAAAAAGTACTCCCCTGTTATGAATATCAAGTCCCAGCTTTGCAAGAAGTACCTTTATTTTTACTTTCATTATCTTATCCTTCCAATTAAATTTTTTCTAAAATGCCTCAGGCGGACTCCATAGACCATAAGTTTTCTTAAATACCTTGAATACCTCCCCTTCACTGCAGCCTGCTCTTGCACACTCCAGAGAGTAGGGCACTATATTAGTGTCGGATGCACAGGCATCTTCTAGAGCTTTCAGAGCTCTCTGGGCTTTTGCCTCATCCCTTTCATCTTTTAATCTGGCAAGCTTATCGATCTGACGCTCCTCGGCCCCTTCTGGATATGTAAATACATCTATAGGAGCTTCCTTTAAGTCGGATTTGTAACAGTTTAGCCCTACTATAGGAATCTCTCCTGATTCCATCTTTGCCTGCTCTGTCTGAAAATACATGGCAATTTTTCTGTGAAGCCATCCTATTTCTATTGCTTTTACATATCCTCCCTGGGCTTCTATCTGGGAAAGTTCATCTATTATTCTTTTTTCTATCTCATCTGTTAGAGCTTCCACATAATAGGAGCCTCCCAGCGGATCCACTACTTCAGTTATTGCAGTCTCAGCCTGTATTATCTGCTGGGTTCTTAGAGATAATAGCGCTGCTTCTTCTGTGGGAACAGCATATGCTTCATCATAGGATGATACATGAAGTGACTGGGCTTCTCCAAGGACTGCTGCAAGCGCCTGATAAGATGCTATGACAATATTATTTAATGGCTCCTGGCGGGTCAACGTAAGCCCTGAAGTCTGAACATGGCATCTCATCCACTGCGAGCGTGGGTCTTTTGCACCAAATTTGTATTTCATGATACGCGACCACAGTCTTCTTGCAGCTCTTATCCTCGCAGCCTCATCAAAGAAATCATTTGAGATCGACCAGAAAAAGGCAAGCCTTTTTGCTATAAAGTCTATATCATGTCCCCGGGAGGCAAGGTTTTCTAAAGTTTCTATAGCATTTGCAAAAGCAACTGCTATCTCTGTAACAGAAGAGGTACCAAATTCACGCATATTATATCCATTAAAGGTAGTAAAGTTCCATCTGGGTATATTTGTCTTATGAATTCATTATTATCACACTGAATCCTAAATACATCCTTTGGGGGAAGATACTCCGGACCGGACCGGACCACTTCTTCCATGGTTGTATCATTTTGCACCGTTCCTCCAAGAGAGTCAAAAGAGATGCCTCTTTTTTCAGCAGCTGCTAAAAACATTGGAAAGAGTATAGCGATATTTGAGGGAAAGTGAGTAACAATTGATACTGTTACTTCCTCCAGCGGGATGTTATCAAAAAGTATCTCCATATCCATGGCCGAGTCTATAGCTACCCCTGAGGTTCCAACCTGTCCGGCTGATATGGGGTCATCAGAGTCATACATCTGCGTGGTGGGCAGGTTAAATATAACAGAAAGGCCCGTAGCCCCGCTGTCTAACATGAACTTTAGTCTTTTGTTTGTATCTTCGGGTCCCCCGAAGCCATTTATCTGTCTCATGGTAAACTTTTTACCCCTGTACATATTAGGGTGCACTCCTCGCGTGAAGGGAGACTGTCCCGAATTTCCAAGATTGCTCATGTAATCAAGGCCAGGGACATCAAGGAGGGTATAAATGAGATTTCGGGGTATCTCGGAGCCAAGGGTAGTACTGGGGGGGTGACTTTCCAGTTTTTCTTGTCACCTTCTTTTAAACTTCCTTCTTTCCATTTTATGGTATTTTTTTATCGAATCTAAAGTTTTTCTGTCAAACAGGGTCTGTCTTTTACTTTCTGGTATTTTATTTAATATCTCTTTTAATGTTTTTTTATTTTCTGCCATAGACTGGAGTCTCCTTTCTGATTTACGGTCTATCTCTAAAATAAACGGTTTATTATTTTCTCTGCTGCCGTGTAGGGGTCAGTGCTGTTTTTATTATTCAGGAGTCTTTTAAATCCGGGATCGTCTTTAAGCTTTTTCTCAAGCAGCTTAGTCGTATGGTCCAAAAGAATCTGCTTTAGTTCGGTTATAAACCTTGACTTAAAAAAACTTTCAAATTCACCGGTTTTATTTAGATATTTTCTATGCAGTCTTATAGATTCAAAGAGTTTTTCTGTACCCTTTTTACCTGTGGCCCGGGTTAAGATCACTGGAGATTCCCACAGGCTTTGGCTGTCATCACCTGAATGGGTCCTTAGATTTTTTAGATTATATTCCAGATCCTGGCTATCATTTTTATCTACCTTGTTTATTACATATATGTCTGCTATTTCCGGTATTGGAATAAAGTTTTTTTAACTGTTCACTGGACGTCTTATCATTTTTTTCAATAAGCCTTAGGAGTTTGTCAATGGATTTAATGTCTTTTTTTTAGGATATTATTAACTATGCTCATTATTTTTAAATACTTTTCTAATCATAATTCTTGTGTGAAATCTTTCTATCTTGATATCCGGAAAATATGGCCATAAGGGACAGCCAAATCCCCAGGGGTGTGACAGATCATAGAGTTTGTAGTTTTGCATTTTTTCTCCTCTTCTTATATATAATTCTGTTATTTATCTAAATTTTTGAATTAATAATTTTTATAGTAATATTTATTTTTATAAATACATAATTTTCTATGATTGTTTATAAAATTCATTCAATTCTTCTAATATATTTTCGATTGCCTTATCCTGCTCCCTGTTCAGAGTTACTGGTTTATGATTTGAAAGTATTTCTTCATATTTCTCTTTAGCGTTATCTAATGCACTCTTTTTGCCATTTTTTAACCATTCGGGGTATGTTATTCTGTCAGCAATTCTAGTTGTATACTGCTCTTTCCTCCACCATTTTCTGGTATGCTCTTTAGTTAAAAAATTACCAGGTATAGGTCCGACTTCCTTAATAAGATCTACAGCCAGCGTTTCTTCACTTACATCTACTCCTTCGATGAACCTTCCTATCATCCCTGCAACATCATCATCCAGTATTGCCTGAACAGGATGAGCGCTTAGCTCACCAGTTAACCCGCCGTGAAAATCAATTACGTTTATTCCTGCTAAAGCAGCGATCATTGTGGGTATCGCTTTCTCGTACCCGCATTGGTAATCACTTAGTTTTGAATTAGTCAGACCTGATACAGAAACCGCAGTCGGAATACCATATTTTTTCCAGACTTGACTATAAGCAGCTAAATGCAGTGCTGCACCTATGTCGCCAAAAAGCGGAGCACCCGTACTCATATTAGCAGGAAAAACAAAATCTCCCACCATAGTCCTTACTCCTGGTTTTATCAATTGTGCTATTACTACTCCACCAACAAGCTCTGCATTATTAGTTACTGAGCTTCCTGCTATTGTAGATGGAGCGCTTCCACCAGCAACTGAACCACTACAAATATAAATAGGAAAACCCGAATTGATATATGTAAACATTGCATCAATAGAATCACGATAATAAGTTAAGGGAGCAGCACAGTGTGATACTCCAATTGCTTCGCATCCCAATTCTGGCATCATCTTTGCTGTGTAAGCATGCGATCCTTTAGTAAAGCACTGCAATTGTATCTTAGTCGTATTTCTTGCCTTAGCGGCAATACCTTCAGGTATTTTCATATTCTCCGGTAGCCCTTTATAACCAAAATATGGATAACATCCGACCATGTGCAGGTTTGGTAAAGCATCTACAACCGTCAAATAATCATAATATTCCTTTCTAGTTGGTGTTCTGGTTTCCCAGGTATTCAAATCAACAGTTTCCATCCCAGCAAATAATCTGAAATAAACTCTATCGCCTCCTATTTCTACATCATGTTTTTCTATGCGGGCCTTAACTTTATAATTTGAAGGCGCCTTAGCCAGACATTCTTCAACGATTTCAGGTGGAAATCTAACAATTTTTGAATTATAATCTACATTACAGTCATTTTTATCAAGCAGTTTTAAGGCCCTCTCATTTAAAATTTTTAACCCAGTTTCTTTAAGCACTTCCAGTGTACTTTTATGAATCAAGGTTACTTGTTCTTCAGATAACACTACTAAAGGTTTGATTTTTCTTATAAACCCTTTTTGCATGCTAATTTCCTCCCTATTTTCCTATTAACTTTTTGGCCAATTTTGCAGCTCCGGGTGCAGTAGGATCATATCCATCAGCACCTATCTTGTCTGCAAATTCTTGATTTATTGCTCCGCCTCCAATAATAATTTTTATTTTATCTCTCAGATTCTCTTCCTTTATTAAACTAATTACTTTTTCCATTTCAGGAGCAGTAGTTGTTAGCAATGCGCTCATTGCTAAGATATCGGCATCATGCTCTTTTAATGCATTTACAAATACTTCGGCTTTTATGTCAATTCCTATATCAAATACCGTAAAACCAGCAGCTTTTAATAAGGTCGAAACCATTGTTTTTCCAATATCATGGATGTCTCCTAGAACTGTCCCGATTACTATTTTCCCCTGATTTTCTACTTTTCTTCCATTTTCTTTTATTTTCTTTTCAAGGGGCGGAAGAGCTCCGTTCATGGCATCTGCAGCTCCTGCTAAATCTGGAAGAAAATATTCTCCTTTTTCAAAACCTTCACCAATTATTCTTATTGTCTCAGTCATTGCATTCATAGCTACCATGGGGTCCATTTTATTTTCAATTATTTTGTCTACAGTCCGGGCAGCCATATTCCTATCATAAGTTTTAATTGATTTTTTCAGATCATTTAAAAGATCTTTTTGAAATTCAGATAAATCACGTCCTGATTTATTGTCTTCCATATCTTATCTCCTAACTCTTTTGATTTATTATTATTTCAAAGATTATAATATCGTCTTCACCATAATCATTTAATACAATACATATCCGCCATCTATCACCATAATATGGCCTACCATAAAACTTGAAGCATCAGATGCAAGATAGACCACAGCTCCTTTAAATTCCTCTACTTCACCCAATCTTTTTATCGGGTACAGTTTCTCCCAAATAGGTACTTTCTCTTTTAACTCTTTAGTTTCAAGTGCCGGGGTATAGACCGCTCCCGGGCTTATGCCGTTGACATAGATTCCAAATGGAATCCACTCTACTGCAAGGCATCGGATCATATGCTCCTCCGCAGCTTTGGAAACACTATAAGAAATTTGGAATTGTGGTATATTTACCATTACTGCTGATATTGAAGTAGTAAATATGATCTTTCCATGCTTTTGAGGTATCATGATTTTTGCTTCCTGTTGGGCACATAAAAAATTACCTCTCAGGTTAAGATCCATTACTCTATCCCAATCTTCAATAGCAAAATCATGAGCGTCTCCCCAAATAGAAATGCCGGCATTATTTACTGCTACATCAAGTCTTTTCCAATTTTTAACTACTACATCAATCATATTCTTTATATCATCAATTTTGCTACAGTCAACTTTTATAGCTACCGATTTTACCCCCAGATCATTTACCTCTTCTGAAACCTTTTCTGCACTATCAAGATTTATATCTGATATCGCCACATCAGCTCCTGCTTCAGCAAGAGCATGAGCATATGCCCTCCCAATACCTGAGCCACCTCCAGTCACCAGGGCCTTTTTTCCATTCAGACTAAATTTATTGATTATATTTGCCATGATTACAAACTCCTTAATAGACCAACATTTTATTTCCTAAGACTATTTATACTATTCTATATTTAAAAATGTGCTATATTCGAAACCTCTCCTTATTTTTAATGAAATCATATCTCTTCATCACTTATTCATTGGTTAATATCACTTTAAGAGCAAAATTATTTGCTTTAAATTCAAAAGCTTCCCTGGCTTTATTAAATGGGTAGACTTTAGTGATGATCTTTTTGGCATCTATTACACCGTCTTCTATTAATTTTGCAGCCTTTTGAAATTCCTCATAACTATAGCAAATACTCCACTTCATGCTTAATTCTTTAAAAAATGGTGTATATAGATCGAAATCCATAGATTTTGGAGGTGTGCCCATCATGATGATTGTTCCATGTTTTCTGACCAGGTACTCTGCAAAATCTAAATTCTCTTTATTTATAAATGCAAGAACTACTATATCTACTTTTTCCTTTCCTAAAAAATCTTCAATTATTTTGTTTTTTCTTTCATTTTTTACATTTACTGTAAGATCAGCTCCTAAGCCACTGGCTGCTTCAAGTGCTTTATCATCTATATCCATAGCAATAAATTTCGAATTATTTTGTTTAAGTATGGGCCCCATCATAATTCCTATGGCACCTGTACCTATAATAACGACATTAGAATCCTTTATGCTACCGACTGCATGAAGAGAAACAGCTGCAGGTTCTACAAGTCCTGCATATTCGATATTAGATGAATCATTCATTTTGACCAGATTCTTAATAGGTACTGCGATCAGTTCAGACATTCCGCCTTCAAGTTTTGGAGAACCAAACATGGATTGATCAATACATAAATGTTCCAGATCATTTTTGCAATAGTAACATGTTCCACAATTTAATTGCGGATACACTGAAACTTTGTCCCCGACTTTGAATTTACCAGTATCACCATTAATTTCCTTAATGATGCCTCCAAATTCATGTCCCATGACAAAAGGTAGTGGCATTATATCTAGGATCTTTCCTCTATATGGGGCTATATCCGAGTTGCAGATCCCTATTGCTTTGACAGCTATCAATGCTTCTCCATCTTGAGGTACTGGATCTGGGACTTCTCTATAAGTCAATTTGCCAATACCCTCTGTTAATATTTGTTGCATAAAATAGTCTCCTCTATTATTTTAATACCTTTTAAATAATTTATTATTAAGTTCTGTTTGATGAAATTTTTTACTGACTATCTAATTCACATAATTCAATTATCATGCCAATTTCAGAAAAAAATAAAAATACATATCTCCCACCATCGAATGACCCTTCTTCTATAAGTTCCAATCCTTTTTCTAAAAAATTCTTCTTCATTGAATTTAAATCTTTTACCTTGAATAAAATATGATGAATTCCATTACCATTTTTCTCAAGAAAATCACTAACCGCATTTGATTTTCCAACAGGCTCCAATAGTTCAAACTCCATAT
>Ga0255371_10142_pt1 | contig 13747 bp, 16 predicted proteins | sample ANMaggSSYBR01I12_FD_182097 | JGI IMG/M metagenome (GOLD analysis project Ga0255371, IMG submission 182097) | Sediment cell enrichment communities from methane seep in Santa Monica Basin, California, United Staets - ANME aggregate JGI... | ecosystem: Environmental > Aquatic > Marine > Cold seeps >...
TATTTCGGGCCATTGTCGAGGCTAAAGCTTTCGGATCAAAGGCAATAATAGAAAGGTTCATAGAGGATGGGGTAGAAATAAATCAGGTGGTGGCAATAGGCGGGATTCCGCAAAAATCACCCCTCGTGATGCAGATACTGGCGGATGTCATTGATATGCCTGTAAAAGTCGCCAGTTCCTTTCAGGCAGTGGCTCTGGGAGCATCTATATTTGCCGCAGTTGCATCAGGTTATTATAAGGATATATACAGAGCTCAGGATAAGATGGCCAGCGGATTTTTAAAGACCTATTATCCCAAAAAAGAAAATGTCAAAACCTACCTTAAGCTGTACAAATCCTACAGGAAGCTTGGCAGCTCTACGGAGGATATATTAAGAGGGATATAAATATGGATAAGGAAAATCTTAAGAAACTAAAGAAAAAAGTATTTGATGCAAATATAAAGCTTGCCGGTTCGGGGCTCATTATCTCTACATTCGGGAATGTATCCGGGATAGATAGAGAGGTGCAAGTAATGGCAATAAAGCCCTCAGGCATCCCGTACTCTGGGATGAAGGTAGATGATATGGTGCTTGTCTCTCTTTCAGGAGAAAAGATTGAAGAGGAGAGTCCAAATCCGTCTTCAGATACAGATACCCATCTTGAGCTTTACCGAAATTTTACCGGTATTGGCGGTGTGACCCACACTCACTCCGGATATGCTACTGCCTTTGCCCAGGCAAAGAAAGCCATACCATGTCTTGGTACGACTCATGCAGACTATTTTTATGGTCCTGTACCTGTCTCAGAGGTGATAGAGGACAGGTGCATAAAGGATGATTATGAACTTGAAACAGGAAAGCTTATTGTAAGGACATTTAAAAACAGGGACTATCGCAATATGAATGCATGCCTTGTAGCCTGTCACAGTCCATTTACATGGGGAGAAGGTCCGGATGATTCGGTAGAGTCGGCTATCATGCTTGAGTATATCGCTAAACTCGCATACAGGTCCATATCATTAGAAGGGACAGTCGAAGATATAAAAAAGACTCTTCTTGATAAACATTACCGTAGAAAACATGGGAAAGATGCATATTATGGACAGAAATAATAATTAATATAGATCTCTTAGGAGGAGAAAAAATGAGTGATAAAGCAAAAGATTTCTTAGCGAAAGCACTGGAACAAAGCAATGGCCTGCTTCATCTGGCTCCGGCATGGGTGCCAAGGTCTTTCTGCATTCCAGGAAGAAGGTTAAAGCTCCATCCGGACGACCTCTTTGCGCTGGGAGCATCAAGGGGAGGAATAGATGAGAGGTGGTTTTCCTCCACCTGTTCTGCAGATAATGGTCCGGGTACCCCTGTAGATGAAGGATTATCTTATGTAATGGCAGGAGATGAAAAAATGCTTCTAAAGGTCCTTATAGAGGAGTCCGGAGTAGATATCCTGGGAGATAAAGTCATGTCAAAATGGAAGGGATTAAAAGTATTTGCGAAGTTTTTTGACAATATGGAGGCCCTGCCACATCATGTGCATATTGGAGAAAAGTTTGCAAAGCTAGTCAATATGGAAGAAAAGCCTGAGGCCTACTACTTTCCGCCCCAGGTCAACTTTACCGGAAATGAATTCCCTTATACTTTCTTTGGCCTTGAACCCGGCACTACTAAGAAGCAGCTAAAAAAATGCCTTGCTGACTTTGACAGGGGAGATAATAAGATCCTTGATATATCCAAAGCTTACAGGCTTGAGCTTTCCACCGGATGGATACTCCCTCCCGGAATACTCCATGCCCCGGGATCTCTTTGCTCTTTTGAGTCCCAGTGGGCCTCAGATGTATATATGATGTTTGAATCCCTACCTTCAGGAAAGCCTATAGATAAGGCACTCCTATCAAAAGATGTACCGGAAGATAAAAAGGATGACCTCGATTTCCTGGTGGATACCCTGGACTGGAAAAAAAATACTGCTCCTGATTTTAAAAAGAGATTTTTTCTTCCGCCTATTGAGATAAAAAATGATACACCGGAAAAGTTTCAGGAGAAATGGGTTATTTATGGAAAAATAAACGGCCATGAAGTATTTTCCACTAAGGAGCTTACTGTTAATTCCGGAGCTAAGTTGACTATGACTGATACTGGAGCATATGGTACGATAGTCCTTCAGGGGCATGGAAAGATGAACGGCACAGATATAGAATCACCTATTATGATCAGGTATGGAGATATTACCAGGGATGAGTTTTTTGTACCCTACACGACTGCAACTACTGGAGTCACAATAGAAAATACAGGATGTGAGCCCCTGGTTATCTTAAAGTTCTTTGGTCCTGACTGTAATCCTGATATGCCCGAAAAAGAATAGATAATTATAAATTTAATCAGGGTCTTCTACTTCCCCGGGTGGTAATAGAACATAATCTCGACAGGAAAAGTTTTCTTGAGCATGCTTGCCTGCATTTCTTCATTAAGTCTTTTGCACCAGAAAATTGAATAAAAATTATCTGGAAATTTAATATCCATAATAATATTAATATATTTAATATTATACTTGACATTATTAATAAATTTTATTATATTAATTAATATAATTAATTTTTCATATAAAAAGGTGATAATATGGCTAAAGATTGGAAAGAACTTACAGAATTGACCCGCGGTGCAGCCATAGAGGTTGAAAGGGTAAAGCTAAAAGATAAAGGAATTACTATTGAAAGCAGCTTTGAACTTCCTCCCCTTGCCCGGCTTACTCTTGAAGATCAGATATTTGTATCAGCCTTCATAAAGTGCAGGGGCTCCATAAAAAGTATGGAGAAGTTTTTTGGTATAAGTTATCCTACCGTAAAAAACCGTCTAAGCAATATTGCAGGGAAATTGGAATTTGTCGAGATTGACCCGCCGGCTTCCGGAAATGAAATCTTGCAACAGCTTGATGATGGAGAGCTCTCCGTAGAAGAAGCGATTAAAAAACTTGGAGGTGGATGATGATACCGATGATACTTAAGCTCTGTGTAAGGGATAAAGACGGAAAAAGATTTTTTATATGGCTGCCCCTATTTCTGGTCTGGATAATAATTCTCCCCCTTCTTCTTGTCCCTATTCCATTTGTAGCATTGGCAGCCCTTATAATGTGGCCCTCTGGAAAAGGTCCCATTATATTATATGGATACTTTACGATCTTTAAGATGATAGGTTGTTTATCTGGCTTAGAGATTAATATAGGATCCGGCGATAGTGCTTTTTTTATTGTTCTTAAGTGAAAATCAAAGGAGATCAAAATGACTGATGAGAGAAAAAAAATATTAGAGATGCTTTCAGAGGGAAAGATAACTGCGGATGAGGCCGATAGGCTTCTGTCAGTGATCTCAAAGGATAGTGGGTCAGGTTCTGGTAATGTCGGGAATAAAGAGCCCAAATATTTGAGAATAATGGTCGAGCCTGGTCCCAAAAGCAAGAGTCCTGATAAAGTAAATATCAGGATTCCCCTTAAACTTATTCGTGCTGGTCTAAAACTGGCTGCTCTTATACCAAAAAGCGCCCAGACCCAGGTAAATGATGCTCTGCATGAAAAAGGAATCGAAATGGATTTTTCGCAGATTAAACCGGAAGATCTTGAAAATATCGTGAAACAGCTTGATGATCTTACAGTAGATGTAGAAGGAAAAGAATCTGTCAGGATTTTTTGTGAATGACCATTAGGGAATGAGTCGACCCTGTTGTCTTATTCCCTTTCATTAACAAAAACATGAAAGTATAATTTTAATAAAAAGAGGAGGAAAATAATCATGGCTAATGGAGTAAGGGATCATAGCGGTTCTGGTATTGCGGGAATTGCATATTTTATGGGTTTTATTGCTGCAGCTGTATATTTTATACAGAATGCCGCATCTTTCTGGCTGGGAGTGCTCGGTTTCTTAAAAGCACTGGTCTGGCCAGTTTTTCTGGTCTACAATCTGCTTGAGTTTTTAAATGTATAACTTGTCTGAACTCCAGGCTTACTTTATGATTCTTAAGATAATATAATATCTTTGAGGCTTAAAAAAACCAGGATAATAACTATTTATGATATTATCCTGGTTTTAATAGACATGATCGATCAATCTGCTGTCTCTTCAGCTTCCTTAAGCTTGCTGCTGACGGTCTCTCCGTTCGCAGTTTCAGATCTGCGTGTAATAAGCGATACGATGATAAGAGTCAGAAAGCTTAAAGGCACCGATATTATTGCTGGATTATTTATCTGTACCGGAGCATGAATATGGGCCAGATGATATACCTCATTAAAGGTCTTCTGCGACAGCAATATAAGAGTGACTGACGAGATAAGGCCTACAAGGATAGAAGACATGATCCCCTTTGCAGTGGTTCTCTTCCAGAAGAGTATCATCAGTATAGCGGGAAGATTCGCTGAAGCAGCTATAGCAAAGGCCCAGCCGACAAGATATGAGACATTCATGCCTTTAAATACTATTCCCAGCACCATTGCAATGCATCCGACCACAACAGCAGTTATCTTGCCAGCAAGCACCTTGTCTCTGTCAGACATCCTGACCTTGAGAAATTTATCCATAAGGTCATGCGCAACTGCTCCGGATGAAGCTACAATAAGTCCGCTTACAGTTCCCAGGACCGTTGCGAAAGCTATGGCAGAGATGATATCAAATAGTGCAATACCAAATGATTTTGCAAGGAGCGGGGCGGACATATTATTATTTACTATATCTACTACCCCTCCAGTCATAGCTCCAAGACCGATAAATAATGTAAGGATATAGAAAAATCCTATGACGGCAATAGCAACAATAGTGGATTTACGTGCACATGCAGGTGTTGGGACTGTGTAATACCTTATAAGTATATGGGGCAGTGCAGCGGTCCCGAAGAATAGTGCCAGCATAAGGGAGACAAAATCTATTTTATCTGTAGCAGTCGCTCCCTTATCTGAGTCTACTTTAAACACCAGACCAGGACGGAGAACTTCACTGCCCGGTGTAGGATTCTGGTAATAAACATTAATTGTATTTTCACCATCGAAAATAATCTGCTTTTCCCACCTTATTATGGTGCTTTCCTTTATTGTAGAGAAGAAGCTGAATATTCCAACCGGTCCGGTCTCAACATCAGTTTTACCATCTATCTCACTCATATGGCCGATCTGATAGAATCTTTCTTCATCCATTGCCCCGCCATTGTAAAGAGTATGCCCTTCCCCGGTCTGGATCAGAGTAAGTGTTTCTTCAAGGTATCCTTCTTCTGCGTTTAATTTCCATATTGATTCAGTTCCTGTTGAACTATTAAAAAGTTTGACAAATACAAGATCGCCGGTCTTCTGGCTTACAGTCCATTGCTCAATGATCTCATAGGACCCATCCTGGAGTATTATTTCTGATTCTTCAGAAGAGCTGGTTTCTATTGTCTTAAACTCATGATAGGGAACTGTACCGCCCTGATCGGGCGAGGTTGAAAAGCCTCTTCCCATTATAGCTATTACCAGTATCAGAGTAAAAAATACCAGAAGAGCACCTTTTAAAAACTGCACATAGGTTGTGGAAGCCATTCCAGCAGTTGCAACAATGATTATTACTATATCGTTCCGACCATGAGGACGCCTGCCCAGTGGGGGAGGCCAAGGAGCGGCGTTACGAGCGATCCAGCGCCGACCATCTGGGGAATCAGGTAGAACATCGAGACAATAAGGGTGGATATTGCCGCTATGAGCCTTATGCCTTTTGAATTGAATTTGGAATCAAGTGCGTCTGCGAAAGTAAATTTTCCCATCCTTTTCAGAGGTTCTGCAACTACAAAAAGAGCTACCATCCAACCAGCCAGATATCCGATCGAGTACAGAAATCCGTCATATCCTGCAACAGCTATAAGACCGCAGATCCCGAGAAAGGATGCTGCTGAAAGGTAATCTCCGGCAAAAGCTATACCATTTACGGACCAGTGGATATTGCCTCCAGCTACAAAGTAACCTTCTGAGGATCTTGTTCTTTTGGCAAAATAATAGGAGATGACAAAGACAGCTATAACGAATGCTAAAAATATAATGATTGCCCAGGGTGAAGGAATATATTTCATTATTTATATTTCTTCTCATCATCTTGTTTGTCTTTATATTTTCTTTCAAGCTTATTGCTTTGATGATTATAGATAAGCGCAAGGATAAGAGCTATTATGATAAGTGAGAACCCGTATACTATAGCAAGGTTAAGACTTCCGATATCAGTACCCATAAGTTTTGGATCGACCACATTTATTACAATAAAGCCGCCGTAGATTATAAGATAGGAAAAAAACATCCATAATCCAAGTTTTATCTTGTGGGGTATGGATTTATCATCATCCCACTTAGTTGCAGGACCGTGTCCCATGTAGACCTCCCTTTTTTTATAAAAAACCTATGCAATGATACAGCGAAAAGGGGAATAATTTAAAATATTTCTACAATATTTTCAAAGGGGTTTAGGAACTAAAGCGGGAATCCCCGGTTTTTTAAATCCGGGATGAGAGCGTCAAGATAAGGGGCTATCTGCATAGTAAATAATTAAGATATATATAGATAGATAGCAAGTATATCAATATACTATATGTATGAGTGATCTGGTACATGATAGAACTACAGTTTATAATACCAGATAGCATATTATCTGGTCAGTAAAGTATCGAAAAGATGTGTTGACTGGTAAGACTAAAAAAAGCTTAAAACAAATATTAATAGAAATAGCTCATGAAAAAGAATTTATTATTAAAGAGATGGAAATAATGCCTGATCATGTGCATTTGTTTGTATCAGCAAAACCAAAGTATTCACCAATTTATATATACAGAATGTTTAAGGGAATAAGCAGCAGAAGGCTTTTCATAAAATACCCGAATCTAAAAAAGAAATCATACAAAGGTCATTTATAACAGTCCTTCAACATATATTGAGACAGTAGGCCATATATCAGAAGAAGCAATAGAAAAATATATACGTGATCAAAAAAAGAAATGAAAACGCAGCCAACAATAGAAACCGGATATAAGTTCAGGATATATCCAACAGAAGAGCAGAAGACTTTCTTTGAAAAGCATTTTGGCTGTGCGCGGTTTATATATAATTATCTGCTTAACTTAAGAATGGAAGCCTACAAAAATGATAAAAAAGTATCGGGGTTTGAAGCGAAAAGAACTATAGCAAGACTAAAGAAGCAGAAAGATTACAAATGGCTATCAGAGGTCAATTCACAAAGCCTCCAAGAAGCTGCAATCGATCTTGATAAAGCCTATAGGAGGTTCTTTAAAAAACTTGCCGATTATCCGGGCTTTAAGAAAAAAGCAAATAGACAAAGATTTAAAATACCCCAGCATTTTTACTTAAGCAAAAAAGGCTATCTAAAGATCCCAAAACTTAAGTCAAGCGTAAAAGTAAATGTGCATAGAAAGATAGAAGGACCAATAAATAATATAACTATATCAAAGACCCCTACTGGAAAATATTTTGCAAGCTTTAATTGTACTATAGCCAAAAATAAGGTAATTAAGAAAAAAGACAGTAGAGTAGATAAAATAGGCATAGATCTTGGTACCCGGTCTTTTATAGTTACAGATAAGGGTTTAAAGACAAAAGCTCCCGCTTTTTTAAGAACACTGGAAAGAAGGCTAAGGACTGCACAAAAAGCATTATCAAGAAAAAAGAAGTATTCAGCAAATTACAATAAGCAAAGAATAGCAGTAGCTAGTATCCATGAAAAGATATCCAATCAGAGGCAGGACTTTGCCCATAAATTAAGTTTTAAGATAATTAGTGAAAACCAAGCCATTTATCTTGAAGACTTAAATGTTAAGGGGATGATAGGAAACCGCCACTTGTCAAAGTCTATCTCTGATGCAGGCTGGGGGGAATTTACAAGACAGTTAAAGTATAAATCAATATGGCGGGATAAGGAGCTGGTCCAGATAGGAAGATTTGAAGCTTCAAGCAAAATTTGTAATGTCTGTGATTGGAAAAACAAAGAACTGAAGCTTCATCAAAGAAAATGGCTTTGTCAGGAATGCAGGACCTTTCATGATAGGGATATAAATGCGGCTAAAAATATTTTAAAAATAGGGCAGGACATGCCCGAAGTAAAGCCTGTGGAGAAATCGACCGCTGTCTTTTCTTTTAAGAAGAGACAAGTCGGCTCTGTGAAGCAGGAACCAGTTTCCTTATATAAGGATGCACGGTAATTTATTGCCGTGAGGATGTCACATTTTCTTGTATATGCATTAAGCGAAGTGTTAGCATTATTGATAAATGGCTTTTAAGATATGCCCAGTAATATTAAAGACCCGATCAGAAGTAATATTCCGGACACTCCCAGCAGAAAACCTGCAATATAAACGCCCCTTCCTTTTTCTATATACAAACCTCTGTCGATCCCCAAATAATCTTTTATTCCGGTTATGATTGCGATAATAGAGGTGCCTGCAGCCAGTACACCGAAAAGCATCAGCAGGAACAGGATAAGCGCATATCTTAGAAACTGTTCTTCAGGATCAATAGGTTCGATAATATTGGGACCAATAGTCTTCCCAGGCATCATCAAGAATAAAGCAAGATCAGAAAGTACAGAAATTATTCCCAGGATAAGCGATTCCAGGGAGAATCTCTTTCTATAGGATTCATTTATATCTGTCATGATTAGATAATTATCGTCGGGTTTTATTCTATGTTTTCTATTTCTTCCATATCAATTATTTATAATAGCGGTCTTATATTGCTAAGCATTATAACAAATATCCTAATTTTAACAGAACTGCAGAGTTAATTATTAAAATATTACTTTATAAGATGTTTTAAATATCCGATAATAATATCATCTATGCTGTGGATAAATTTTGATTAATAGGTATGATAGGGTAAAAATATAAACCATTATCAAGGAATCAGGTATTATGAAGAAGAAAAATACTAGAAAAATCGAAGATATAGAACTGCTCAGAGCTCCAGGAAAGGGGGACTCTGAATTTATTCATACTGACCCATGGCGCGTATTACGTATACAGGGTGAATTTGTCGATGGTTTTGATACGCTGGCAGGGATAGGTCCATGTGTCTCAATATTTGGTTCAGCAAGGACCAGTCCCGGTGATGATTATTATAAAGCAGCTGAAAAAACAGCAGCATTGCTTGTAGAGAGTGGTATGGGTGTGATAACCGGAGGCGGACCGGGAATAATGGAAGCAGCAAATAAAGGAGCCTTTGAAGCGGACGGCATCTCCATAGGATGCAATATAGAGCTTCCATTTGAACAGGAACCAAATAAGTATCAGAATATATCTATGGAATTCCACTACTTCTTCGTCAGGAAGATGATATTTATGAAGTATTCCGTTGGGTATATCATTTTTCCAGGTGGTTATGGGACCCTTGATGAGCTCTTTGAAGCACTCACGCTTGCCCAGACTGATAAAATCGAGCATTTCCCAATAGTTCTCTATGGAAGCAAATATTGGAAAGGGTTGATAGAGTGGATCGATGAATATCTCCTGGAGAAATATGAGAACATAAGTATGCAGGACAGGGAACTTTTTAGAATTGTCGATGATCCGGAAGAAGCGGTACACTATATTTCGAAAACGATAAGGAAAAATGGTTTTGTCTGATTGGCCGGTAACCGGTTATGTTCCTGCTTTCTTTATTTTGGCCCATTTATCGCGAAGGGTGACGGTCCTGTTAAAGACGATCCTTTCCCTGTTTGAATCCGGATCGACACAGAAATATCCCAGGCGCTCAAACTGATATATATCACCGGGTCTTACAGAAGACAGCGAAGGTTCCAGCCGGCAGGTATTGGCTATTTTTAATGAATCAGGGTTGAGGTTTTCCTTAAAGTCATGGCCCTTTTCCAGTTTAAGCGGATTCTCCTTTATAAAAAGACGGTCAAATAATCTTACTTCGGCAGAAATGGAATGTTCTGCAGATACCCAGTGAAGTGTGGCTTTTACCTTCCTGCCGTCAGGTGAATCGCCGCCTTTTGTCTCCGGGTCATATGTGCAGTGAAGTTCAATTATATTACCGTCAGTATCTTTGACCACATCTATGCATTTTATAAAATAGGCATATCTTAGCCTTACTTCTCTTCCCGGAGCCAGCCGGTAGAATTTCTTTGGAGGATCCTCCATGAAGTCATCTCTTTCTATATACAGGATCTTTGAAAAAGGCACATTTCTTGTCCCTTTTGAAGGGTCCTCGGGATTATTAATAGCAGTAAGCTCTTCAGAACTTCCATCAGGATAATTATCGATGACTACTTTCAGGGGATTTATGACTCCCATGACCCTCGGCGCCTTTTTATTAAGGTCCTCTCTTACAAAATATTCAAGCAGTGCGATATCTACTGTGCTGTCAGCTTTGGCCACACCTATTTCAGCACAGAAATTCCGGACCGCTTCCGGAGTATAACCCCTCCTTCTGACACCTGAAAGGGTAGGCATCCTCGGATCATCCCAGCCACTTACATATTTTTTTTCAACAAGTTCTAAAAGTTTTCTCTTGCTCAGCACCATATATGTCAGATTTAATCTGGCAAATTCTATCTGCTGCGGATGGTGGATGCCAAGCTGATCAATAAACCAATTATAAAGGGGACGGTGGTCCTCAAATTCCAGGGTACAAATAGAGTGGGTAATATCTTCAATAGAATCAGATTGGCCATGCGCCCAATCATATGTCGGATATATGCACCAATCATTTCCAGTGCGGTGATGTTTTCTATGCAATATCCTGTATATCACAGGATCCCTCATATTTAGATTGGGAGATGACATATCTATTTTTGCCCTGAGCACCTTTGAACCGTCTTCATATTTTCCTTTTCGCATAGCCTCGAGAAGCTTCAGATTTTCTTCGATACTTCTTTCCCTGTAGGGACTGTCTTTCCCAGGCCCTTTAAGTGTTCCCCTGTATTTTCTCATCTCTTCAGCACTTAAATCGCATATATATGCCTTACCTTTCTTTACAAGAAGAATGGCTAATTCATAAAGTCTGTCAAAATAACCGGAAGTATAATACTCTTTTTCCTCCCAGTCAAAACCGAGCCATCTCACATCTTTTTTTATTGACTCTACATATTCGAACTCTTCCTTTGTAGGGTTTGTATCATCAAATCTGAGATTGCATTTTCCACTGAATTCTTCTGCCAGTCCAAAATTTAGGCAGATAGCCTTTGCATGGCCTATGTGCAGGTATCCATTGGGTTCAGGCGGGAACCTTGTATGGACCCTACCACTATTTTTGCCCTCTTTTAGATCCTTTTTTATTATATCCCTTATAAAGTCGGATCTCTTCTTAATGTCGTTCATAAACCGTTTCTCAAATCTGTATATCTGTTAAAACTAAAAATTATATTTTAAGAAATAGGATCATTTATGTCAAAGCTAATCCCTTTCCTTTTCTGATTGGTACATATTTGCTAATCGATGTATTTATCCAGGATTCTTTGTGCCCTGATTTTAGAAAGATTGATACTCTGCCAGTTGCTTTGCTCTGCAAGTATTTTCTTTTCTCTTTCAAAATAATCCTTGACCTGTGCCGCGATCTCTTCATCCTGGCAATCAAGAAGTCCTGCCGTAACGGCAATAGCATCATATGAGAGTCCCTCTAAATAATCTATGTCGATCTCTCCAGTGCTTTGATATCTATTTATATTATTCTTTGCAATTATTACATCAACATTAGCGAAGTTTAAAATTATAAATAAAATAAGGGAACATAAAATATATGCACTTATAATAGGCATCTTGCTATACCATATATATATGAGATTTATAATAAAAAGCAAAAATAACAAAATCATAAATGCCTGCACAAAAATCCTGAGATAAGTATAGCCATATGCCATTTCATATAATACCATCCGGTAAAATGCAGATATAAGTAATATGAATGTGAAAAATACAAGAGCTGAAAGGAAAGACTTAATAACAATATTGGCTTTCCTGCCTTCTTTTCTTACAAAAGTAATGCTAAAAAACAGTATCACAAAATTAATAACTGTTACTACAACAAGTTCGAAGAAACCTCTTCTTGCATATTCTGCATAGGAAAAAGATGATGGAAGAATAAAAGTATCCCCGCCAAACAAATAAGTAAATTGAATGACTGCAAAAACAATATATACAATATTTAGAAGTGACAGTATGGTAAGCAGGACCGTGGGATCTATAAATGATTTCCACCCTATCTTATCATATACCTTTCTTTCATTTGATTCCTTTGCCTTGAATATACTGAATATAAAGGAAAATATATAAATAGAGATCGGTAGGACTATAAAGATATGCTTGATCATGGTCCGAAATGGAATATCGGTAAAAAGATTTTTAAAGACAATATCTGCTGAAGAAAGAAGCCATATGATAATAGCCAGAAGAGGAACTGAGATAATGACTCCGATGAAAATCTTTAATGCTACTGTCTTTCTTTTATCCCCGGTATCCAGGCTGATCATCCCGAAGAAAGTTGTAAATGGCTTATGAATACTTCCAAAAGGTATGAATACTCTTTTTACCATATCTGCAATAAACCTGAAATCGGACCAATGAGCCTTGTTTATATTTGTTGCAAGTGCAGACAGGGCGATCATTAAAATAGGGATCAATAAAAAATTCAGGATCCTGAGCACCATATTTGAATAAATACCAGATATTGCAGAAAGTGCCAGTATTGGAACAATGAGAACCAGTGCTTTTTTATTTATGGAGACTTTAGAGATCAGCATGCTTATGAAAAAAACCACCAGTAGCGAGGCAATAAAAATAGGATATGAAATGCCCAGTGTTTTATTATAAAAAAGGATATCAAATAAGATCCCAATTGCGAGTCCAAGGGAAAGAAGTATATAGCTTGCTCTTTTTAATGCATTTGAATCATTCAATTTATCCCCTATGATAAGATAATAAAATAAGTATAAATTATAGTATACGATCCAATAATTTAATAGTGGCAGGCAGATGGCTGCTACTATTTTCAAATTATGGATAAAATCCCAAAGTAAAACTTATATCTTATAACTAACGTCTAATATATTGATGGAATTAAAAAATTTGTCATCTTTTTATTCTTACCTGAGGAAAGTGAAAAAAATGGAATCAGAAAAAAAACCCATTAAAGTCAGTCATAAGTTTAACCTTGCCCTAAAGATTATATTCTGGTTATTAGTGGCATTTTTTATAGTGTTGATAGTCGTAATTTTTAGTCCAATGGAGTATATATCTATCAGCATTCTTTTTATGGCTATACCGGGGATAATCTTTCTTTTATTGGGCATAGCCCTGATTGTTTTGACTGTAAAAAGCGTACACAGGGGGCTGCTTAAGAAATTCTTATTAATAACCGGTGCTGCACCTATTGGTGCTGTGGTGGGTGTAATCCTGCATAATGTTTTTTATGGAATTTTTATTCATTTCTTTGGTGCAGATTTCTGGGATAGAATCGGCACAAGCGATGAGCCCGTCTTTTTTATCCTGTCCATTATTGTTTGTCCTATTGCTTTCCTGGTTGGTATGGTTGGCAGTATGGTACTGTTTAAAAAAGGAAGAAGAATTGCTTGAGGATAATAAGCTAAAAGTTTACAGACCATAAGAAGTAATTTCGAAGTATTGCTGCCTGAAAACTAATAATCCAAGGATCATACATCATATTTGACAAATGATTTAGTCTGTATTATTATTAGTAATAGTTACTATTACTAATAAATTTAGTTAGAAGAGATGGCTACCTTAGATAAAAATTTAAGGATGACAAA
>Ga0255371_10145_pt1 | contig 13619 bp, 10 predicted proteins | sample ANMaggSSYBR01I12_FD_182097 | JGI IMG/M metagenome (GOLD analysis project Ga0255371, IMG submission 182097) | Sediment cell enrichment communities from methane seep in Santa Monica Basin, California, United Staets - ANME aggregate JGI... | ecosystem: Environmental > Aquatic > Marine > Cold seeps >...
TATTCGTAACTTTTTTATCTATACATCCTGATCCTGAAAAGACTGAAAGAATTAAAATGCATACAAGAAGAATAAATAAATTTTTTCTATTAGCTATATTTAAACTCCCAGTTTTTTTATTTTCTTAATCATCACCTGAATAGTTTGCACAGGTGAGAGGATTTGTTTCATGTTATGCTCCCTTTAGATTTCATACCATGAAACTTGAATATAATATTACTAATATCCTAACATTATTGATAATTATATTGTATTATATTATATTATATTATATTATATTATATTGTATTATATTATATTATATAAAGATTTACAGTTTTAATTTTACTGCTCACGATTAGCATTATTACATTAAGCAGATTCTGCTATGACATTCTTGCATTATGCCCACACGATACTGTAAATATCACTAAGGAGGTATCCACTTATCACTAAATGAATTAAGTTCATCGGCCATTGGTTATGGATTTAATGATTTAAGGCTGTTGAAATTGCAATTATATACATAAATATCTGTTGTTTCTGACACCTTTCAGCTTATGTCAAGTGCATCATCAGTCGTCATCATTATCCAGTATCCTTTGCCAGGTTCCAAAGTTGTCAGATCATTCCCGAAAGGTGCACCCGGATCATACTTCTTCCATTGATCAGATGTGTTACTTACATTATATGCCCATACAATCGTAAATACTCCCATTTGACCTATAGGTTAACCTACCTTGCCACTAAACCAGCACTGGTGGCACTAATGTTACTAGAAATCTCCAAAGAATATCTATCAACCTTCAATCGTCAACTACAAACACAGCTTTACAACGAGCTACGTCAAGACTATTCATTTCCCCGTGCAGTGTGCAGGTCACTTTCTGACCTCTTCACTTCATATCTTGATCTCTATTTTAGCAGTCAGCGTAAAGAAGGCCAGATAATCTTCCATGCAATCTCAAAAGAAGTACCGCCAGGTGTACCGGTAGAAGAAATGCACATAATTCCAGTCAGACTCAGCCTCTACGAACCCGATGACTGTACAATCCAAAACCAGCAAGACCTGCTTGACAACCGAATCATACGCATCAGCAACGAAGCACATTATCAAGGCACTTTACTCACCCAGGCTGATATAGCCATCCTCATGGGAGAAAGCACAAAAACCATTGCAAGACACATAGCAGAACTGGAAAAGAACGGTAAGTTGATACCAACCAGAGGAAAATGGAAAGATATTGGACCCGGAGTCAGCCATAAAAAACGGATACTTGAGCTCTATCTCAAAGGAGATGAATATACCGACATCGAGAGGAAAACAAAACATAGCGGCGAAGCCATCATGCGGTATATCAAGGACTTTGCCAGGATACTGGTGCTGACAGATGAAGGTTTCAACGATATCGAACTCAGGATCATAACAGGACTTTCAGACAAAACCATCCGGGAATATAATGACCTGATCGAAACTTACTCAACTGAAGATTATCAGGAGCGGTTAACTCAACTTCGTGCCATGTTCCGAAAAAAAACAAATCCTCAGAAAGCCAAGGAAACAGATCAGGGGAGCAGTTCAGGAAGGTGGAGTACATGAAAGTCCCCTCCATGATCGAGACAAAAGTAACCAGTTCCCTGAAAGGTTCAGTCCTTGATCTGATCCAGAAAGATTACCAGTTTATTGCGGGCGAGAAAATACAAGATATGTTTGCTGCTGATCTGGTTGATCTGGTAAATAACTGCTATAAGGACCCCTGGAAACTGGATGTAGGACAGATTTTGTGGTTTGGGGTTAAGGTTTTAGAGAAACCGAATTACGGTAAGAATAGCAAGAATACGCCACTTACTCCTATTGTTTTGACTATGATCTCAAAAGAGGATCTGGATATGAAGAATGCGGGTTATTCTGATAGGGAGATTCGAGAAAAGAAGATTGTGAGGCTGTTTAAGGAGGCTTATGGTCAGGGGGCATTGCTTACTCATAGTGATGTGGCGTTTTTACTTCATGTTTCTACAGGTATGGTGAGTAAGCAATTGAAGGAGTATATGGAACGAACTGGTGAGGTTGGGTAGTGTCCTAATTTAGACCGCATAATCAAAATAGAAAAATTGATCCCAATTCCATTGATGGTTCGCCAAACCTTCCAACATTGCAGGAGTATCAGTTTTTGTCAACTTGTCCATAAAGTTCCAATAGAAATGAAATATTTCGAAAGAATTTATGAGTTTTGGCTTCTTTTTCGAAAAGCATTTTGTATCTCTAACTAATCTGCCCTGCCTTTCACGACAAATACCATTCATATTTTCGATATCTGTAGTCTCGATTTCATTTATGTTGGGAGTTCCATAAATGACTTTTTTGATTTTATCAACAATTTTCCCCCCTTCCCTTATTTTTATAACTTGCCCATAATCAACACATGTCTCTGCATAATATTCAGGAATAGTATTTGTATAGTCATCGTGTCCATCAGAAAATATCTCAATTTTCATATCTGGAAAAGGTAATTGTACTCGATCAAAAACTTTTTCAAATAATTTGTTGCATGTTTTTTTTGTCCGTTTCCCAATCTCATAAGCAACAATGAGATACGACCCTCTCGTCATGAAAGTGAATATCCAGGTATCACCTTCGATATCTGAATTAGGGCTTCCTGGCTCAACTTTTTTTTGTTTTTTTTTACGAATGTCCACATTTCATCAACTTCAAATTGTCCAAGTTTTACATCATGAAGAAGAATAGAATTTACTAACTCAGCATGCAAGGCAAGATCTTCTATTAAATTTCCTATTGTATCCCTGTGGTGGCCTGTTATTCTTTCAATTGATCTGATACCATTTTTCTCAACAAGGTGTTTGCAGATGTTGATTATCTCAGATTTCGAAAGATGTTTATGGTACAGCGGTGTATTTGCGGTTTCAACAAACCAACGACAGCAGTGATTACAATAATATTGTTGATGCCCTGCACGATTTTTTCCGCGCTTTATTATATCTTTCCCGGACTCTACCAAAAAATATTTACATTCTGGATTCTGACATGTAATATCGATTTTACTTCGAGGTCTAGCCATGTAATATCACTAAAATAATAATGGATATTATAGGAAATAAGTTATGCGGTCTATTCTAGGACATTACCTGAGGTTGTGCCCACTCGTGGAATTATTCATGATATCGGGAGGGCGATGACTCATAAGAAAATTATTCTTGAGTTGTACAGGAAAGGATATCAGACGCCGGAAATTGCAAGGATGGCGAATCATACAGAACAAGCATGTGACAGGTATATTAAGGCATATAAGAAGGTGGAAAAGTTGAACAGAACGATGAAAAATGAGGAGATTGCCCAGATATTGGGAATGGGAAAGTCTCTGGTGGAAGAATACATAAGAATTTTAAATGAGGAGGGAGATTAATGAATAAAGCAAATTACGGCAAGTGTAGAGACCTATCGGTCATTTGGGAGTTTAGTAAAAATGCAATTTATTTTTTAGTTCGTCGTTTTCTTGTTTAAGTTCATGAATTTTTTTGAGAGCCCCGTCTCTTTCAGTGATTATTTCTATGGTGGTTTCTTCGAGTTCCTTGATGTAATCAGTAGAATTCAGTCTTCACACACCACCACATAAATATCATCAGTGGTCATCATGATCCAGTACCCATTTCCAGGTTCCATATTTGCCAGATCGTTCCCGAAAGGTGTATTAGGATCATATTTCTTCCAGTGGTCAGTCGAATCGCTTGCATTATATGCCCAAATGATACTGTAATTTCCATTGATTGAAGATAGGGCATCAGTTATTGTCTGTGGATTTAGCGAATTGTACCCTATTAAGTTCCAACCACCCCATAATTCAATATTAGTGGATGCTGGCACAGTTCCACTGATATTAAGTGTATCATCAGAGGTCATCATTATCCAGTATCCTTTTCCAGGTTCCATAGTTGTCAGGTCGTTTCCGAAGGGTGTTGCAGGATCGTACTTCTTCCAGTGATCAGCTGTATCGCTGGCACTATATTCCCAGACAATACTGTAATTGCCGTTGATTGAAGACAGCAATGAAGTTATACTGGTGTCTTCCGGCATCAAGGGCAGAGATATCAGGTTCCAGCCAGTGTATAGATTAAGAGTTGTACCTGATGCTGGTAGTGTTGACGCAGTGTCGTTGACCCATGTAAGGTTTATATTTCCATTGATATCTACGGTGCGTGTGCTGAGTTCGTAGGACGTATCCGGGAGCAGTCCTGTGGCATTGTAGTAATTCTGCGGCGCCGGGATGTTGGTTATGAATGTGCCGTTGAGGTAGAGTTCGGTATGGTTGAAGTCTGGGTCTGGTGGGTTGGTCCAGGTGAAGTTGAGCCAGGTGATGCTTGATTTAGATTCTAAATTAGTTATATAAGTAGGAGGGGTATTATCAAATAATATTGTTATTCCAATTATATCAGCATCAATTGCACCATCATCATCGAAAACCTTTAACACAATGGAATGGTTCCCCACACTCATATTTTCAGTATTTAAGGTAATAGATGGTCCTGTCAAGTTACTACATGAAAAACATCCATCTATTACCCAATGTAGTGATGTATCATTTAATGTTCCATCCTCAAGATCGGTACCTGCTCCATTTAGAGTTATTATGCTGCCTTTTGAAAATACCATTCCATTTAATGGATATTCAATTGAAGCATTAGGTACAAAATTAGTTTTTATTAAATCTGGAATTTTAATAACATCAATAATATCATCGCCATTTAAATCTACATTTAAATTATATTCAGATTTATTATTTATATCTACTATTGATGTTGTTTGAAGTGTAGGCTGTTGTACATCTCTATATTCAAACGTCTTAATACGACCATTCATTTTATGCGAAATAATTAAACTAAAATTGCCTAAATCTGTAGCTTCAGTTATTAATGTATAATTTAAGTTTTCTGGTTCAAAAATACTAATATGGGTGTGGTTTTGTTGGTCTCTATAATATATGCTATTCGGAATTTCTAATTCAATCATATTTGAATCATTTAAACCAACATGATTCCCAGATGAATCATATAAATGAATATTAGCAGGACTTAAGATGGTAATGTCTAAATATTCATGAGAAAAAGCAGCTAATAGATCATAAAGACATTGTACCGCAGCAATAGTCAATTGAATAACATCACTTGCTGTTTCAGTTATAATCCCTGATCCAGGGGCAACCACATTAAGGATGTGTGATGCAACACCTCCACCATCTATTATGAGCTTAGCTGAAGATGTTATAGCCTTTACAACACCACCAACATATTGACCTTGATCTAATCTAGTAGCTATATTACACAAACTGTCAGTGATTTTTGTGCCTTTTAATATTATTGATGGTACTCCTGTAAGGTCTATTAAATCAATAAATTCAACCGCAAATGCTTTATTGCAACCCCATATTGCATTGGCCATATTTGATTCAAAATGTATGGTAGTGTATTTTTGCCCTATGCATAAACCTCTATCATCAAGTGGATTTAACAGAAACTTTACCGTGTACTTACCATCAAACCCTTCGATATAATGGTCAACTATCAGTATTCTTCCATCTCGCATCCAGTAGTTATAGAAAGGAATCTCTGAACCATCACTGTCCCTGATAACCTTCAAAATCGGCACCTTATTGTCATACGGATCTTCAATTGAAACAATCACCCATTGCCCGGTCAGATCCTCGATAGTTATATCCATGTTTGGATTGCCCGGTGTCGGACCGCTGACAACCGTATAGTTCGCAATCGATACCGGTGTGGAGCCTCCACTGTCCGAGTCAAGAAGCAGATAATATGTTTCATCGTCTTTCGGCGTCACGAGGAAGCTATAGTTAACAGCTCCGGTCTCAATCTCCCTGTGGATTATATTCGCGTTGAGTTCCTTTATCAGTGAAGTCTCCATGCCGCCAAGCTCGCTGCTGTGAGTATATTCTCCTGTGAACTCGGTAAATGTCCCATCCATGCTGACAACCATTTCCCACCACGCAAGCTTGCTCTCGCCCGGACTCAGGTCGCCAAAGTTTATCTTCAGAGAATCGCTTCTACCCTCTCCTTGAAGGGCGCTCCGAATGATTTCAAAGTCGATCATAAGACCTGATGGATTGTAAATGACTGGCTGGGCGGTCTCGATTGAGAAGTTCCTTGCAGTGCCGTAGCCATCGTTTGTTGCCATTACTGCCAGTTTGAATGGTTTATTGCCGATTACATCTGATGGGAGATAATAATCAAGGATCAGCTGAGGTTGTGGGTTGACCAGTATCTCTACATCTTCGGTTTTAACCCGGAAGTTGTTTCCATCGACGCTGTATGTGATGTCTGCTGAGATGTTATAGGTCTGACCGCTCACACCACCTGCACCCGGTTTTGGGATGATGAGCCACTGGGCTTTCGCAAGCTGAAGCGGAGATATAGTGCCAGATCCGTCGATATCACTGATGTCTTCAAGGCGTGGAGCTCTGATAAAGAACTTATCGTTTGCAGACCCGTTTTCATCGGAGATGTGTAAACTGACCCCTACATTGTCTATATTCGTATCCGGCATCCGGTTGCGAATACCAAGGCCTGCCCAGAAAGCATCCCGCTCCATAGTAGCATTCTGAGAGATCGAAAGTTGTACGATTTCGTGTATCGTTTCGGTGAATACGGGTGGTTCCCATGCAGGTCCTGGATGGTATGGGTCAACCCATATCCAATCTGGCCAATCTGGCCATGGTGGGAAGACTATGTTGATGGCAGCCTCTTTGATTTCCACACCGCCAAGAGGTATAAGCTCCAAGCAATCACTGTTCGGTTCATGGGGATATGGCCCGTACACAAACGCAAGCGCACCGCCAAAGATATCTGGTATGGGAAGTGTAATGCCAAAACTTTCCATATCTGAGTAAAATCTACCCATATTCTCCACGTCAAGCATTGTTTCTTCATTTGGGTCTATCTGCTTTGGAATAAACTCGCCATGCCATATATCACCTTCCAGAATATTAAGGACAGACGATATAATAGTACCTAAATTTACCTCAAGTGAGGGTAGCCATAGTGAATTGAGACTAATGGTAGCGCCCCATGCATCGCTAAATTCAATGGTACCTTCATCGTTACAATTTTCAATAAACATCTTGCTGGGTGTTGTAGGCGGGGGAGTGAGCCATCCTAAATCGGGTCCTTTATAGACCCAGATGACAGGAGGTGTTCCATCAATGCATTCACAATCTGGAAATGGGATTGGTGGTATGATGATCTTCTTTAGCTGGAGGTTTACTATCGTTGTACGATCGTCATCGACCTGCACGGTCTTTGAGGCGGAATAATACCCCATCTTTGAGGCTCTCACTCGATTGCGTCCCACTGGCACGCCAGTGATTGTATAACTGCCAGATATGTCAGTGAAGTCAAAACCACCATTTGTAACCACCAGAGCAAGGGAAAGCGGATCACCAGTATCGTCAGTAACCATCCCACTGATAGATCCAGTGGGAACCTCAGGTATTGGTGTCAACTGGAGGTTAACCACTGCTGCATTATCCTTTGTAACCATTACCGTTGTTGAACTCGTGTAATATCCTCTTTTGGATGCTGTAATGGTGTGTGTGCCCGTGAGTACACCTGATAGGGTGTAACTGCCAGAGTTATCAGTAGCATCTGAATGTCCACCTGCAGCCACCCGTGCCCCATCTATCGGGCTGCCATCGCTGGTGTCTGTGACTATGCCGGTTATGCCACCAGTTGTAATCGGTGTTAGCTGCAAGTTAATGGGTATTGTAGTATCTTTGGTCACACGCACTGTCGTGGAATTTAGATAATATCCATCCTTGTATGTGGTGATCCTGTATGTACCGGATCTGACATTTGTTAGTGTGTAGCTGCCAGAACCATCTGTATACGTGGAATAACGACCTGCAACAACCCTTGCCCCATCTATCGGGCTGCCATCGCTAGTGTCTGTGACCATGCCGATTATGGTTCCGGCACCAACATCCGGCTGTTCGCAGGGTGGTGTTTTGATGATCAGCGGAACGGTTGTTCCTGTATAACTGGCAACACCTTCGCCACCAATGAAATGTATGTATTTCCCATTTATATTTATTCTACCAGTGAATCCATTGCAGGAACTGGCGTCGTCTGCCAGTTCTATTGTGTATGGAATCTGTACGCTGCTCTTTGGTTTCAGTTCTTCGATATGGGACACGATTGGAGTGAACTGCACATTACTATTGATATTTGAAGTAATCGAGACATCGAAGAGAGACACAATACCCAAATTGGCTACGGTCAATGTTCCGCTTCGGACATCTCCCGGATCCATATCATATTCGAGATATGGTGGGAAAGCCACAATAATCGGAACCGGGGCGTCAGTCTCAAAGGTCATGTTGAGAACTATCTGATACCAGTCATCTATGGTCGAGGGTATGACGTCCCATTCAAAATCGATGAACGAGAGTTGCATGGTAACGTTAACTCTCCTGGGTTGTTCCATTGGTTCAACTACTACCGAATTCAATTGAGATAACGTATTGTCACTGGAAGAGCTGACCTCATAGATGTACCTGCCAGTTGGAAGATCATTGATCAATGCATATCCGGTGGAATTGGTAATTACCGTATATTCCTGGTATAATGTATCGTCTATCAGCGAGATGCTGGCTCCGCTGATGTTTTGACCGAGTTCATTTTCAACATAAAACAGCAGACTTCCATATGTTTGATCAGTGATAGAGGCGCTCAGATCAACTACCATGCTCTCGTGGTTATCACTGGTTATACTGACCGTATCATGATATGTCCCAAGACTTACATTGTAGGAGTGAATGTGAATATCAAACGAAGTGTTTTCACCGGGTTTCAGATCACCGACTGTGGTATTTGAGGTAATTCTCATCCAGTTATAACCTGGCTGTGTAAGTGTGAGATTACGCAGGACTCCATATCCGGTGTTTGAGATGGTAACTGTTTTAAGGGCAGTTTGATTTTGATTCAGGCCGACTGCAATGTTATCAGGTTCAAGGACAACAACAGGGTTTGGCGAGAACAGATTGACATCCAGTTCACTGGTTTCATCTGACATCTGGTCGGTTGAAACAGTGATAAAGAATGCTGCATTCTCCGGAACTGGTGTACCCGCGCTAACATTCAGGGTTATGTATACGTTTTCAGACGGGTGGAGTTCATTCGGGATAGTGGTTATGATAGTTGCATCGACGTTATCGGACATATCAAGATCGTTTACGGCTGCAGTGATGCCAGTCAGTGTCGTTTCTCCGAGATTGTAAAGTATAAAATCGATGTCCTGAGTCGAATTTTCGACCATCTTCAATGTTCCGGACGGTGGAGCCAGATATAGCCCGTGAATTGTGAAGTGACTTTCAGCCGTTCTTTGAAGTCCCAGATTTATGGCTGTGGATGTTATTGTATAGTTTCCGGCCTCAGCAGCGAAGGGCTGGAATGTATAATTGAATCCACCGGTTTCATTTGTGGTAGCAGTGTACGATCTCATGAAACCTTTGAGAGATATCCAGAGATTTACATCGGTACTCGAAAGAGGACTTCCGTCAATAAATTCCATTGATCCATGAATATTAACAGGCTCGTTCCGGTCATAGCACGTCTTATCCGTACCAACAATTATGTTAAAGTCTTCTGATACACCAATTGTCAAACTTTCGGTCTCAATATTGCCATCGGTATCGTTGCCGCTGAATACAACAGAGAATAAGCCGGATCCGAGTAGACCAGTGTTAACATCACCATGGAATTTCCCAGTAGTATTGTCAAATACCATCTCAACCGGTCCGGACACCAGTGTTGTGGTGTTGAATAGATACACCGAAAGGTTCAGACTCAGGTTCTGGTCAGTAAGAGGTTGAGATGAGCCTACAGGTTTCACGACCTTAGCTGTGAAGTTTGCAGTCTCGCCCAGGAGATATGAGCGCGAATCAGTGTAGGGCTGAATGAAATAAGCACCGATGAAGAACAGCTTAAGAGATGCCTGACCGCTGCTGGTCGCATTAAATGCGTTTATGTTCACTGTCCAGATACCGCGTGCATCTTCTCCTTTAACAGTATATTCGCCAACAAAGTTGCCCGCATCTTCGGACAGGATAACACATCTTGAAGTGCTATCCGGTCCTGAAATATCTGCGTAAGCTGATATCCCGGAGGTAACAGGATTTCCATTCAGGTCCGTAACTGCTGCATTGAATTCAACTGTCTCTCCCACTGGATAAAACGAATAGCTGGTGGGTTTTGATATCTTGATGCTAAGACCGCCGGGCAGTTCGCCCGTCGTCATAGCTGTATCATTCACCCATGTTTCGTTCACATTGCCGCTCAAATCTACTGTACGAGTGCCGATAGTGTGTAAGGTACCTTGTATCAGATTAGTAGCATTAAAATATAGATCACTGGTATTGTCCACGAATTTCCCGTCTAGATAAACCATTGTATGATTAAAGTCTGAATCAGAAGGATTTGTCCAAGTCCAGTTAATCCATGAACTACCACTATTTGATACCAGATCACGAATTGAAGATGGAGGTAATGTATCAACTAATGACAACGAAACTGCAATTTTTCCATTAGATGTCAAAGGCGTTATAAGTGCCCCGGATTCATTGTTAAGACTTGCATATTCAATTGTAAGAGCAGAAGTCCCATTTGAGCTTCCATTAAAAACAATATTTGCTAGGACAGCCTGGTTCTTGTTCACATTGTCAGCCCTTGCTGCCACCAGCTTGACCCAGCCACTAATATTGTTAATATTAGCTACAGGATCGCCAAAATCACCTGCACCAACATGTTCAACTGAGACAATGGAAGGATCAAAGGATATATTTACCATTCCACCTGCCACAGATTCTGCGTCACTGATATTGATGAGTACAGTAACTTCCGAATCAATTGCAGTGGAATAGTCTCCAATACTCATTGTCTGAGCCGATGCTAAAGGTAATGCAAATAAGAGGAAAAAAAGGATGAAAGCTGTCTTCATGTCACTCTAATCCTACGACCTTTCTCATCAGGATAGTCACATCGCCGCTGTCAAGTATGCCGTTACCATTGAAATCACCGAAGAAACCGCTATAGTGAAATACCTGGATTGATTTTTCTGCGCTATACGTGGTATTAGTAGAAACGTTCACAGTGATTGTATTTATTCCAAAACTCAATGGAACAGTTGCGTTCCATGAGGTAGTACCAATTGCAGGTATGCCGTTCACAGTCACACTGCTAATTTCATTTGGCGAATATGCCGTGCCATTAACATTTACTGGCGAATTTAAGATCAGATCACCGTGTTGCGGGTAGGTTATACCTATTTCAAGTTCCCTTTTACCAATACTTGCAGGGTTATCCAGCAGTTTGTAGGATATAGCATCTGCGTATTTCACCACCATTACACCCGGTTCGCCAATCAGATGACTTACAGAATTAGCATCTTCCAATGGTTCATATGAAATAACATCCGCGTATTTCACCACCATCACATTTGGTTCGCCAATCAGATGACTAACATTTGTGTTATTGTGGAGTGTAAGGTTCCCTACGTAATCAGCATCTGTTACATTTATTTCTTCAGCTAAAGCTAATTGTGAAAATCCTGATATTATAACTATGAGGAGAATCAGAAGTTCATTCTGCATACTCCAACACCAAACCTATACGACCGGTGGCTGAGGAAGCAACCACTATGGTGAGTTTATGCTCCATACCATTGCTGAACTCTCCTAAAAAAGAACCATATTTTGCACTGGTAGATCCATCTATGCTACTTTTTTGAATATCGTTAAGATACATTTTACTATGGTCATCATAAGTACTTGTATCAATATTGTAGTGCGACCAATCCACAGCATACACTGTAAATGTCGTAGGTATTGTCACATAAAAGTCATCAGTTCCTGCAGATTTAGACTCAAGAATAATCATCATCTTAGATGCATCTGGATATCTAAAATCGTAATATTTAATATCATCAGTAGTACCTCCGACAGCAGTAGCAACAATACCCAATGCTTTGCTCAAACATGTAGATGATAGCGGTCCGTTAACATAATCAGCCCATGGTAATATCCAACTCGATTCTCTATCTTTTGGATAATAAGCAACAACCCAGCCGTCTGTGCTCACATATACATGTGGATACTGTTCTTCTGTATGTTTAGCCAGCGCAACAGTCCCGATAATATAATCCGCTGTCTCTCTCTCAATGGATGCAAATGCTGATTTGGCATTATTGAGATCAATGCTCGACGATGCTTTTACATAAGCAGAAATCCCTGCTTCATCTGCCGGAAAATCAACTGCCGCACTCGCACTTCCCGTAAGAAAAAACATGCAAAGAAATGCAATCGATACAATTATTTTACTTCTCATCATCATATTTGTTTTCTCCTTAATCAATAAATGGTGGTTTTTCAAGTGGAATTGAAACCGGACCTGCCGATCTATTAGTGGTATCGTTAAGATCCGCAGCCTGGTCACCTGTATCATTGCCACTGCTGTTAACAATGTTTTCATCCTCGATCTCCTGAGTTGGGGATTTCGTAATGCAAGCTGATGTGGCAAGCACAAGAACGGCCAATATAAGAAGGACAAGTCCGATTCTCAAATATTTCATAATAACTCCAATCTCCAGATTTTTTCGCATCCAACTTTTTAGTCATTCACCCAAAGCACCGCCGTGCCCGCCGATGTCCTACAAATGCCAGTCAACAGTATCGATATCCAGATGTGAATTATGCTATTCCCACTACTTCTTACATTCTTTGTAAGAATATAGTTTACACTACAACGGCGCTTATTTTTCATCTTTCATCCCACACTGCAATTTGAATAATGAAATTGCGTAAATCCTGAAATCATCCCGACATTTTCGTTCAATATATTTTCAGAATATTTAACAAATTTTTAAAACTCATAGTTTATAAATATTGTGATAATATTTCAATATAACTATGTAATTATATTAATAATTCCATATAAATAAATACAAGACCAACAAAGCCCCGAAGAACACAATCGTAAAAGAATGACCCCTGGCATGGCGGCCTCAAGCTGGGATTTGGTTCCACCGCTCTTTAAGCTGAGTGCAGTATCCAGGGTATACCTTGAAGAAATACCTGTGTGCCTTGCCCGGCGGCGGGCAGGGTCCATTATAGCCGATCCTGCCAAAGTCGTTCTTGCCCTTCTGGGGCTGGCTGCTCTTGCCTGCCGGGTTCGCATATGAACAACCTGAAATATTCAGCCCCACTTCATTGGCTGCCAGTTCCTCGTACATCTTGCCTGTAACTGGCAGGTATGCCGTCCTCATCTGTCAGCTATTCATAGGTAGCCGGGCGCACAATACTAATGATTCATAATAACATAGGCATCACACACTTAGCATCCAGAACCATATTGGGCGCACATGTATGCATATCCCGTCCTGTATCATATCATTATATTCATTATCGGTCAGTATCAAACCATCTTTAAGTCCATATTGTTGAGCTGCATCTACCAGACCGTTGATCTCTCTTTTTTGAGTTTCCGGGTTTGCAATTGATTCTGTCACCTGTATTGCGTTGGTCAGGTGCATTCCTTCTTTTATTAAAAAATCACATTCCACT
>Ga0255371_10151_pt1 | contig 13428 bp, 11 predicted proteins | sample ANMaggSSYBR01I12_FD_182097 | JGI IMG/M metagenome (GOLD analysis project Ga0255371, IMG submission 182097) | Sediment cell enrichment communities from methane seep in Santa Monica Basin, California, United Staets - ANME aggregate JGI... | ecosystem: Environmental > Aquatic > Marine > Cold seeps >...
TGATTTATTTATTGCTTTTACAGGTGGATTAATTGCTATGCTTGTTGGGGGTCCATTAGGAGTATTTGTGGGTTATTTTGATGGAAAAGGAAAAGGTCTTGGTTTTATTGCTACTAGTATTCTTAGAATTTTGGATGTAATTCAAGCTTTCCCACTTATAATTTTAGGATTGCTTCTTGTTGCCGGATTTGGTGCGAGTCCAATTAATATTATATTTTTGATTGCTATTGGTAATATCCCTACAAATATAAGATTGGCAAGGACTGAAACGCTAGCTCTAAGAGAAAAACTTTTTATAGAGGCAGCCAGAGCACAGGGAATTACAGAGGCAAAGATAGCCTTTAAAGAAATATTACCAAATTCTATTAATCAAGTTATAGCTATGTTATCGATGTCTATGGGTTTTGGTATTTTATTTACTGCAGGAATAAGTTTTGTTGGAGCAGGGGTGCAGGCTCCTACGCCTGAATGGGGTTTAATGATTTCTACTGGAGCATCTCAAATGATTACGGGAGAATGGTGGACTGCTTTATTTCCAGCATTAGAGAAATAAAAACTATAATTAACCCAAAGGTTTGTATCTTATTCTTCTTTAAATAGAAAATATAAAAATTATTTTTCATTTTTTATACCTTTCTTTTAATCAATACAATATAAAGGCAAGAAAATTAACCTAATTGCTCTATTCTCGGATCAACAATAAAATATACTATATCAACCAAAATATAAATTATAATGTTAATTAGTGCAGCAACTAACACAACACCTTGAATTGCTGTATAGTCCATATTTGTTACCGCACGGACTGCATATTGGCCAATACCTCCCCAGCTAAATACATTCTCAACTAATACAGCCCCACCAATAAGAAATCCAAGCATTAAGGCAGTCATTGTAACTGTAGCAGGATAAGTAGCTCTTTTTACATAACTTGAAACTTTTTTTGCAGGTAATCCGCAATTTTTTGCAAATCTAATAAAATCTGATTTTTGTACAGAAGTAGCTGTTACAAGGGTCACTTTCATAATGCCAGAACCATAAACAAACACAAGAACAAATACTGGTAATATAAGAAGCTTTAAATGTTCTATAAATGCTAACCAATTTGCCGTTAGTAAGCTATCAATGAGAACTACTCCAGTTATACTGGCACATGTGATTCCTATAGGTAACTGTCCGACTGGAGCCGGAATCCAACCTAACTTTGCAAAAAAAACTAAAATCAGTATTAAACCCAGCCAGAAATCTGGAAAACACCCTGCCGTCAAGCCATAGATAAATAGTGATTTTCCTGAAAGTTTTTTAATAAAACTATTTCCTTCAGATATTGATTTTAAAGCAATTGGAACTAAGATTGCTATGGTTATTATGAGTGCTAAAATAATCAATTCCATAGTTGCCGGTAGCTTTGCCACAATATCATCTATAACCTGGTTTCCGGTAAACCAAGATTTTCCCAGGTCGCCTTGAAACACATTTTTTAAATATTTCCAAAACTGCAAATATAAAGGACCTGTTAAACCCATCCTCTCACGTACTATTTCAACACCTTCAGGTGAAACCAAAGACCCAGCCATTAATCTGGCAGGATCTCCTGGGACTAATCTAACAATCATAAAAATTATTATTAATACACCAAAAAACTGTGGTATAACATAAATTATTCTTCTGCGAAAATATCTTAAAAATCGCAATTATTTCCTCCTTTTTGCAAATTCTCTAAATATCTAAAAGCATATTCAATTTGAAATTAAGTTTTTTTACTACTAGACTTAGCTTTAAAACAAGCAACAAAATGATTTGGCTCTAACTCTTCTAATTTAGGTAAACCTTTGGAACAATAACTCTCTGCTAACGGACATCGTGGAGCTAGGTTACACCTGTCATCAGGTAAATTTATTGGACTTGGCACTTCTCCCTTCAGTATAAACTCAGGTTTTTTCTGGTCAGGGTCAGGAAATAATGTTGCCGCAAATAAGGCTTTGGTATAAGGATGCATTGGATTATTAAAAACTAAATCACATGAGCCCTCTTCAACTATTCTTCCTAAATACATAACACTGATCCTATGACTAAGTTGAGAAATTACAACTAAATCATGGGAAATGAAAAGATAAGAAACTCCGGTTTCTTTTTGCAATCTTTTTAGAAGCACAATTGTCTCTGCCCTGAATCTAATATCCAGTAATGATGTGGGCTCATCTAGAATAATTAATTTTGGTTTTGTCGAAATTGCTCTTGCAATACCTACTCTCTGCTGCTCCCCCTGGGTTAATTGTATAGGATATTTATTAAGATATTTCTCTGTTAATTCAACCATTTTCAAGACTTCAACTACTCTTTCTAAGCTCTTCTTCTTGTTTAATCTTTTTTCACTTATAAGAGGCGCTTGAATTATTTGTCTAACTACTTTTCTTGGATTTAAAGCATCGTATGGCTCCTGAAAAACAATTTGAGCCTTTGGTCTAAATTTTCTAAACTTCTTTTCAGGTAATTTAGTTACATCTTCACCTAAAAAAATAATTTTTCCAGAAGTTGGTTCGATAAGGCGGACTACACACCTTCCAACAGTTGTCTTCCCACAGCCACTTTCTCCTACCATTCCTAAGGTTTCATTTGATTTAATTGAAAAATCAATACCGCTTACTGCATGAACTTTTAAATTCCTTTTCTTAAGAGGGAAAAGTTTATATAAATTTTCAACTCTTAAAACTTCCATATTACTATAAATCCTCCGATCTATGACACCTTATATAGTGATTGAGTCCAATTGACACTTCAGGGGGATTAATCAATTGGCATTCTTTTTTAGCTAGATAACAGCGATTCGCGAAACGGCAACCTACATCAGTTTTCATCTCTACCACTTCCTTACTTTTAAACAACTTCAAATCCCTTTCAATCAATTTACCATGCGATGAAAATGATGCTTCTAATAGATATTTACTATATGGATGTTTGTAATTATTAAAGAACTCTCTTTTGTCTGAAAATTCAACTAATTGCCCGTTACATAAAACACCAACCTTGCTACAATAATTTGCTACTATCCCCATATCCCTGGTTGCTAATATTACACTGGATTTTATTTTTTTAATTAATTTATATAAAATATCTAACACCTGCTTTTGGATAGTAACATCTAATCCCATAGTCGGCTCATCAGCTAATAAAAGTTTTGGTGATAAAAATAGTGCTATTGAAATTATTACTCTTTGAGCCATGCCACCACTAAGAGTGTGTGGATAACTATCAAAGTTTCGTTCAGGTGCAGGCATGTTAACATCCCTAAAAGACTCAATAACTTTATCTCTAGCTTCATTTTTGGATAATTTTGAGTGAGCTATAACAATATTAGCAAACTGCTGACCAACAGTTAAAATAGGATTAAGTATATCTTTAGCATTTGGGGGTATAAAACCTATTCCCCTGCCCCAAATCAGTCTCATATCATCCTGATTTTTTGTCATAAGATTAATATCTTCGCTGTCTTTGTAAAAAAACAACTTCTTCGCATCCACGTATAAAGGACTTCTAAGATTTCTTCCAATAGAATTAATTAAAACTGTCTTACCTGACCCAGTTTCTCCAACAAGACCAAGTATATCCTCTTCATTAATAACAAGATTTATTTTATCTAAAATTTTTATAGGCTTTCCTTCAATTGAGCCAGGTGAGTAAGTATTTAGATTCTCTACAGTTAAGATTTCATTACTCATGTCACATAATCCTTTACTTAAAAACAAAACATATATATTTTATAAAAATTATATTAGTATTTTGCCTTAATAAACTTTAATTATAATCCAAAATTTTTAAATCCTAAAATATTTCTTTTATAAAAGTACAGCTTTCTTTTCCCTGGCTCCTAGCTTTAAACTCTTTATGTAGCCTACATAATCAGCATCATCAGTATCAGCTGAAATTGGATATTTTCCATACTTATAGGCTGTGTCAAAAGCAGCAACTATACTTTCAGGCGGTGTATCAGATTGTATATTAATACTTGGTGCAAAGACATACCCGCCTCCAGGAGCATACTCTCTGAGTAGTTTCTTAACCCCGCATATATTTTCTTCAGGAGTCCCACTGGGTAGAAGCAGCTGTGTATCATGTCCGCCAAGCAAAGCTATGTCTTTTCCAAATTCTTTCTTAATTCTCCATGGTTCCATATTTTTTGCCAGTGGCTGTAGCGGATTTAAGATTTGCACTCCTATTTCTATTAAATCAGATATAAAGCTATATACTGAGCCACATGTATGTAGTAGAATCTTCGCCTCAGGCTTAATATATTTCCTTATATTCTTAATAATCTCAGCCTGATAAGGCTTTATCCTTTTTCTATAGGTATCAAGGGACACAAGACCTGCTTCTTGAGTTCCAAGATCGTCATAAACCATTGCACAATCAATGTAGGGACCTATCTCACCATAAAATTGAGCCAGGTATGCAAGATTCGTCTCTAAAAACCTATCAGCCAACTTATGGTATAATTTAGGACTAGCTATCATATCCATAAAATACTTATCCATCCCGCTATTGAACCCATAGCCATTATTTGGATAATATGAAAAAGGATAATCAGCACATACAAAATAATCAGTACTCTCGTGCAGATATTTTGCATTCTCAGTAACACCTTTCATAATATCTATATCAAGTTGTGGCCAATAAGGGTATTTATCTATATCCTCTTCAGTAGTAATGTATTTCATTGGAGGATTTGTAAAATCTATCATATCATTTCCACCCATACTCTTTATTCTCATACCAAAACTGAAAGGATAAATTTTAGTATTCTCATCTACTTTTATTGTATCTATTGGCGGATTTGAATAAAGATAATGAAAATCAGAATGGAGTCTTTCTATGACTCTATCATCTGGTGCACCTACAATATTTCCAACCATTGTATATTTGGGTTCTGTATCATTTATTCCTATAAACCTGTAAAGATTTGTTGCAGCGCGCCCATTAGGCGGTACCTCTTCAATGACAGTGGCACTATTCCCGCCAAAACATATTGGAACTCTATCAGGTTCCTTAAAATTTAAAGTTGTATAAACTCTTTCCCTGGATGTCATTTGTTTCATTAAAATTGATATTATAATTTCAAATTTGCAAATTATTTTATATTATAGCAAATTAGAAAAAAAACGGAAGATAAATATATATTTTATAAGATAAAATTTAAGTAATAATTTAGCTCCATAAAAATTGTAATAAATTATTATCACTTTAAGAAAATAATTTATCTTCAATTTCCCCTAAAAATAGCTGGCATTATACCAATAGATGAAACAAGGCTTTTAAGTAAGGATAGAAAAGCAAGAATTTGCTATATTTTTTACCTCTAGAACTCAAATTTAGAAAGTAGTCTATGTAATTATTCTTACTAACATGCTGATCTAGCTGGTATTTTGTGTAAAATAGGAAGAAGATGATGAATCACAGATTATTTACTTGGCTATTTGTCACCTGAGGAATTTTAGGATACACTTATTAAAAATAAACTCTGTAAGCTTTCTGCAACTTAAGTAGAGTAGTTAAAGTGTAAAGTCTTTTAGAGTTAATACCAAATATAGGTTTTTTAAATATGAAGATTATAGATATTACTGGTCCAATCCACGAGAATATGTGGAATTTTGGTTTTCCACATGGACAATTCAAAATTATGCAGTTAGATTTTGAATTTTTAGGACACAGATACTTTCATGAAGGTTTTATTGGGTTAGTAGGTACAACTGGCACTTATATTGAAACAGGGGCAGCTTATCATGGATACAAGAAGGATATCCCAACTCACAAAATCTCACTTAAAAGATTAGTGAATATTGATGCTTTTGTAATTAAGATTGATCTAAGTAAATTATCTGAAAGAAATAATAGAAAATATATTAGATTGGAAGATATAATTGCCGCTGAAAAGGAAATTATTCCTAATGGTAAAAGCATTATAATTAGTACAGGCCATAGCAGTAAAAATTGGGATAGTGATAACTATATTAATAAAAGTCCTTATTTCAGTAAAAATGCACTATTTTACTTATTAGATAAGAACCTAAATCTATTAACAAGTGATTTTCCAACATGGGATAATAAGCTAAATCCTGAAAATACTCTTGAAAGACTGTATAGCTCCGGCACTGTGATACTTGCTAATTGTATAAATTTAGAAAAAATTAAAAAATATAAAGTTAAATTAACTGCAGTACCAATAAAAATACTCAATGCAGGTATGTGTCCTGCAAGAGCTTTTATCATAGAAGAAGATTAACTAAATTTTAAACACTTTTTCTAAAAGTCGGAGGGTAAAAATATTCAATTCCAACATTCCCATCTTGAACGAAATAAGTTATTGGTCTATTTGTATACTCGCAAATTTTAATAAGCTCATCTACTTTAATCCTTCTTTTACCATTCTCTATCCTTGAAATTGTTGAATAATTAATACCCGTTTTTTCAGAAAGTTCCTTTAATGATAGCTTTGCTAAAAATCTTGCAGTTTTTATTCTTATTCCAATAGTTTTATAATCTAAAAAATACATTGTTAATAGAACATACTAGCTAATTTATTTACATAATTCAATTCACGTAGTATATCTAAGCTCTAACAAGTGATTTTTTTATTTTATCACAAAATACACTTCCATTGATATAATTTTTAGTTTTTTTAAAAGACAGCTCCTTTTTCTTTTAGCCAAACTGTATTTACTTTTAATTAATATTTATTCATATATTATCAAGATTTTTATAGTGAGAAGAAAATCACTCGTCGGAGCTGTACCCTCAAATCCACATCTTTTGATTGTATCTCTTTGTTTATAATAATTAACCTTTTTAAAAAATTTATAAATATCAATTGCCACTTATGCCTAATATACTAATAATATATAAACACCAATAACTAATAGAGCCCAAAATATAGCACTAAGGGTTACTTCTAACCTATAATACTTTCCTCCTTTTAAATTTCTTTCAAAAGAGCTTTCATCAAAGTCAACCACATCTTTCGAAAAATCCATACCCTGTCTTCTTATTTGTTCTTTCTGTAAATTAGATTCTTTTTTTATTTTTTTCATTACTTTCCAAATAAAAAATCTAACAATTGCTATCATTATTAGTATTACAATAAAAACCCATATATTCCAAGCCAATTAAGTCTCTCCTATATCATTTTACCAATTCTATAACCCTCGCTTATAGCCTGCTTTAGCCTGCCTGGTTCCACACAATCTCCCAGCGCATAAGAGTCCTTACAGGCTACAAGCAGTTTTTTAATATTCTCTGGTTGTGATTTAAATCCTACAGCAATTACTACAATGTCTGCAGGTATTTCTACAATATTATCTTTTGAGTCTTTTATTTTTATATTACTGCTTTTAATTTCTATAGCAGTCGATTTTGTATATATCCCCACTCCTTCATTTGTTAACATCTTTTCTAAAATAACAGTATTATGTTTTATTTCTTCTTCCTTCATTAGCTCATCCAGCATTTCAACTATTGTAACTTCATTACCCTTTCTTTTTAACAACAGCGCCGTCTCACAGCCAACATCTCCTCCACCGATTACAACGATCTTTTTATCACTATAACTATCTGCATTATTTAATGCATCAGTTGCACAAACAACATTATCACTATCAGCACCAGTTATACCGGGAATAATCGGTTCGGCACCTACAGCAGCAATCAATACATCAGGTTGGTTTCCTTTAATAAAGTCAGGGGTTATTTCTTTGTTAGTTATTATACCGACATTGCTTTCTTCTATTTCATCTCTAAAAAAATTAAGCAGATCTAAAAATTCATATTTAAAATCAGGAACACTCCCCGGGATCAGCTTCCCGCCAAGACAAGGATCCTTCTCATACAAACTGACATCATGTCCCCTCCTTGATGCAGTTATTGCAGCAGTGATACCTCCTGGTCCGCCACCCACAACCATAACTTTCCTGGGACTTTCTGTTTTTTTAATATCGTCCTCTGCCAGCACATCCGGATTTATAGAACATACAATTAGCTTTTCATGCATAGCGACTTCATTATGGCATACATGGCATCTAATACACGGCCTTATCCTTTTAACTCTACTGGCATTATATGCCCACATGTTTTCTGCAATAAATGCTCTTCCAACTGCTACCAGATCTGCTTTCTTATCACCAATAATTTTATCTGCCTCATCAGGCTTCAGTATGCCGCCCACAGCAATCACCGGGGTGCCATTGACATTAGACTTTATTTTTTCAGAAATATCTATTGTTGTATTTCTTGGTTGGTAAAGATTTGGCATTGGAGGATATTTAAAAGTCGACATTAGGAAATCCCATGATTTAAAAGAAAACTCATGAATATACGCAATTTTCTCCCGGGATATTCTCCTGGCGATCTTTACTCCCAGATCAAGATCTATACCGTCCTCTATATCGTGAATAGCATTAAATTTGAAACCAATAGGGAAATCTCTTCCGCATACCTTTTTTATTCCATCTATTATATCTATTGGTAATCTCATCATATTTTCAAAGCTTCCTCCATACTCATCTTCTCTTTTATTAAGGCATGGACACATAAATGATGATATAAAAGCATCTTCAGAACCAAATAATTCTATCCCATCAAAACCTGCTTCCTTTGCACGTCTGGCAGCATCGACAAATTCTTCTATAATCTCCTTTATCTGGCTATTCTTTAGCTCCTTTGGTTTTTTATCACCTTCCCACTGCTCCTGGTAAATAGGGATATTTAGTGATGTGACATAAGGCTCAAAAGGATCCTGCCTGCCTAATGTTCCGATCTGCAAGAAAATTTTTGCACCGCTGCTCTGAGCTGCTTCTGCCAATCTGCTTAAGCCCGGGATGAATAAATCATCATATGCACCATTTAATTTGTATTTGCCATACTTCGATGAAACCCTGGTTCCTGTTGTAATGATCAGTCCAGTTTCTTTTGACCTTCCTTTTATAAATGAAACATAATCATCTGTAATAGTTTCATCATCATTATATGAGCCTATGCCCATTGGGGCCAAAGCTATACGGTTCCTAACCTCAACACTTCCTAATTTAATTGGAGAAAATAAATTTTCAAACATTTTTCACCTCATATAAAACTGTATATTATAATAATTTTTAAAATACTTTTTAAAAAGTACCAGAGTATATTCCATAATAAAATATTTTATAAATAAAATAAATGTTTTTTAACAAATTATATACAATTCTGTAAATAAATTGCATTACCTGCTTAAATAAAATATAATTCCACAATAAAATTCTATAAATAATATAAAAAGAAAATATAAAATATTTTAAGGAGCAATCACGTAATGATAAAAATTCCATTAAAAGATCCTAAACCTGACTTTGAAGAACTTCTAAAAGTCCTATCAGGGGAAAAAGAGCCAACAAGGGTCCATTTTGTAGAAATGCTAATAGACGAAGAAATAAAAAAAATCTTAATAGAAGATTATTTTGGTGAAAAAAATTATCCCCCGACTGTAACTTTTGGCGGTAGTAAAGAAGGTGTGGCTAATAATGAGGATTACAGAGAAAATAAAGAAGCCTCTGAGGAATACTACAAACAGCTGATAAATTTTTACTATAGAATGGGCTATAGTGTTTTAGCAGATTATGAATTTTTAGTAAATTTTCAGGCATTCAATACTGTTGGAAGGATCGGGCGAGATCAGCCAAATAATGCTCTTGCCAGAGAACAGCGGCATTGGGCGCAGGAAGGGATAGGACTGATCAAGAATGAGGATGATTTCGAAATTTTCCCCTGGGAAAGTGTTAATAAATTAGTAGTAAATTATTATGATCATCTTGAATTCTTAAGTAAAAACCTTCCGGATGGAATGACTATTGCCGTTGTTGGATCAGTTCTGGAACAGGTCATGGAATGGCTGTTAGGTTATGAAGGAGTTCTTTATAATGTTTATGATAATCCTAAATTTTTAGAATTAGTATTTGATAAAGTAGGTCAAATAGTATTAGATCTTTATAAAATAGCTGTTTCCATGGAAAAAGTTGGAATAATATGGCATGGAGATGATCTTGGGTATAAAACAGGGACAATCCTCTCACCTGATCATTTGAAAAAATGGGTTTTCCCCTGGTTCAACAAATATGCAGAACTTGTCCACAAACACGATAAGCCTATATGGTTCCATGCCTGTGGAAACAAGACAGAAGTAATGGAAGATTTCATTAGCAGTATCAAATTTGATGCGATACATTCTTTTGAAGATTCATGTTGCTCAATAATTGATTATAAAGAAAATTATGGTAACAGAATTGCACTACTTGGAGGTATAGATATAGACAAATTGACCAGATTAAATGAAGATGATTTGCGTACATATATTAAAAAAGTTTTATATAAGTGCATGCCGGGGGGAAGATTTGCATTTGGCTCAGGAAATTCTATAAGCAATTATATTCCAGTAAAGAATTTTCTAATTATGCTTGAAGAAGGAAACAACTTTATATATTGAGTAAAAAGGTTTCATTAGGGAGTATAACAAATTTTATGTAAACCTTTGAACGTAGAATAGGATAATACTTATGTATTATCCTATTCTACTCTTAAGATATAGGTATTAGAACTTTTTATCTATTCAATAAGCTCTGCTACTTCTTCTGGTAATTCTGTTTTAAAAGCTAAACCCCAGATTTCTTCTACATTATCCTTAGTAATAGATGTAACAGGACAAATTGTAAATTCTGGGCATGGTTTATCAAGTAATCCATATGCACCTACCAGTACGTGATCCAATCCCATATAATATGGCATGTCACTAAGTATTGCTGCGATATTTCCACCTGACAACATATTTATTAAAGCTGGAGCATTAACACCAAGTGTTGAAATCTTAATATCATCTCTTCCAGCATCCAGGCAGGCTGCAGCAACATTCTGTGCCGGATCCATCCATGAAACATAAAACCCTTTAATATCAGGATATTTCTGTATCATAGCTGCTGCTACACCTTCAGCTTCTGGTATAGCAGTCCACCCTTCATAGGCAACTACTTCTATATCAGGATAATTTTCCTCAAGTGTATCTCTTGCCAATTGGTCTACATAGTTGCAGATCCAAAAATCTACTCCGAAAACTGCAAATCCTACCTGACCGCTTCCACCGACTATTTCACCTAGTGCTTTACCTGAAACAAGACCTTCACCATAAATATCTGCAGCTGAAATTCCTACATAATCCTCACCGTGTACATAGCCCTCTGGTGTGTTTGACCAAAACACAAGACTTACACCTGCATCTACTGCTGGCTTGAAAGCTTCAGCAGCAGTTATCTTATCCACTGGAGCTGCTATAATAATATCTGGATCTAATGCCATTAAAGTTTCGATATCTGACATCTGCTTTGTTGGGTCATATTCAGCACTACCCAGCGCAACTATTTCTATATTTAGATAATCACAAGCATCTTTAAATGCTTTTTCGCATGCAACAGTCCATGATCCATGATCACCATCTAAATTAGTTGCAAGTCTGAATGGTGTACCATCTTCTCTACCTTCCCTGATTTTTTCTACTTCTGCCACAGTCAGAACTAACTCTGTATCCCAGGTTGGGGTTTGACCATCTGGCCCTTGTGATTCAGGTGGAATTTCATATCTTAATCCTTTCAAACCTTCCCTTATCTCTAATATCCATGGGTCAATCTCGTCTCCTCCAGTTTCTTCTTCCACTGCTTCTGTAACTTCTTCTGCTGCTGCTGGAGCTTCCTCCTCTACTTCCTCAGCCGGTGCTTCCTTTACTGTTACTTCTTCTTCAGCTGAAGCTTCCTCTTTTTTACAACCTGCAAGTGAAAATACTGCAACCATTGAAATACTCATTATAGACACTAACAGGACCATTAAAAGCTTTTTCATTTTTTCCTCCCTTAAATACTTTTTAATCTTTTTAAAAATGTTTATCTTAACTTATTTAAAAATCACCTCCCATAACAAATTTTCTTTTACCTATATCTTATCTATATATTTACTCTTCAACAACTACAGCCCTTACAGGAACAACTGTTGCTGAAGGAATGTTCAATGGTAATACTGATAGCTTAACTTTATATTGTTTTATTTTGTCCATATTAACCAATGGAGCAAGCAATAAAATACCTGCATCATAAAACTTTCCAAAGTTACCCTCAGAATGCTTATAATTTTCCCAGCTTCCAGAATCTCCACCAACCATACTTAGCTTTTTCTCTATAAAATAATCAAATGCATCAGCTTTGAAATACCATGATCTTTTTATAAAATCCTGCTTATTCCAATTTTTTCCATATCCTGTAGCAATTAATATTGTAGCGCCTTCGGGTATTTCTTCTTCCTCAGCCTTTTTGATATCTGCAAGAGATATTCTTGATCTGCCATCTATTTTTTCCAGACTGTCCTCAGGTATTTTCAGAACATAAGCATCCACCATAAATAATCTCTCAAGTGGAACATCATTTAAATTAAATTTGTGTCTTACCCACATTCCTGGCGTTTCCATATATGTCCCTGTATGTTCATTCATCCCTTCATACTCATCAGTCCTGTATTCTTCATCATGGAACATACCTTTTCTCGTTTTAATGTTTATTTTCGTATAACCTTCGTAATACCACATACCATTGTAAATTGGCCCTGATATGTCTATTATTCTCATAATTACCTCCTCGTATAATGAGATTATAAATGTTATTAATTAGAACCAGGTGAATAAGTATTTAGATTCTCATAGTTAAAATTTCATCACTCATAAAATTTAATCCTTTCTATAATAAAAAATTATTCAATAATTTTATTGATTTCATTATTGTCATATGTTCATAACACAATTTTAAAAATAATGCAACTATGTTGCAAAATTTATTCAAATATGGATAATTTTTATATAAATTGAACTTAACTCCTTGGGTTGGACACGTTTTTAACTAAAAATAGATAAGTTAGAATAACAAGATACATTATAAGGGCGTCATTCTCACAGAAGAGGATTAAATATTATCCGGATGAGGCAAAGGTCAAATAGCTGCAACATTGATATCAGCTATTATATTTGTCTCAGCTTTTATCGTAGATTCTTATAATTTAAATCAATATTTATAATGAAATGTGATACTTTAGAAAAAGTATGGTTTATATATTATTTCACAAATCCTGGTATCAAAGAAATTTTGTGAATGTGAAGGATTTATTACTATGGCAGTGTCTGCTCCCTTTCCAGTACCTCCAATTGCAATAATGTCATCCCCTGCTTTGATCAATCCCGCATCAGTGGCCATTACACTTATTTCCACACACACTTTCATGCCCTGACCAAGCATCCTTAGCGTGGTAGAAACAATTTCTGAAGGATAAACTCCTTCAAATTTCAGCCGTAGAGCTCTGTCTACCCCTCCCAGAAGATGAGTAGTG
>Ga0255371_10147_pt2 | contig 13416 bp, 14 predicted proteins | sample ANMaggSSYBR01I12_FD_182097 | JGI IMG/M metagenome (GOLD analysis project Ga0255371, IMG submission 182097) | Sediment cell enrichment communities from methane seep in Santa Monica Basin, California, United Staets - ANME aggregate JGI... | ecosystem: Environmental > Aquatic > Marine > Cold seeps >...
AACCAGGATATGGCTACATATAATTGTGAGGGCTGACTTAATAAAACCTGCATACAGCGATGTGCATGAAAATATTACCACCACTAATACAGCAAAAAAAAGATGTTTTTTCATCATGTTCTCCTTTTTTCTCAATTTTTATTTTTTCCCACGGCATTTTTCAGCAAGCCCAAAAAGTAAGTTGACAGTTTTAACGTTTCTCGTTCCCATGCTCCAGCGTGGGAATGCATACTATATGGGTTCCCACACTGGAGCATGGGAACCAGGTAAAATCTCTCATTTCCATCCCTTTTCAATGTAGGGTGCAATACAAAAAAGTGACATTTTTTAGATAAAGGATGTTTTTCGTCTAACATACTGATTTAATGTCGAATGTCGAACAGGGAATGTCGAATTATGAAGTCTTATCCTTGTTCTTTTTGGCAGTGCCTATACTTTTAACAAAAATTGAGATCAATTGGTTACTTTCATCTAACAAGTCATCAAGCTTTGATGCAGGTTTTATTAAGTCAGCCCTCACAATTATATGTAGCCATATCCTGGTTTCTCTTAATTCTTTCAGCGCTAATCGCATTTTATGGACAAAATCAGCTTTTGATTCAGCGCTTTGGGCCTCACCGTAATTTGGAGCGGGTGATGTTCCGCTACGAATTAGTTGCCCGGAAATATGATTTCCTGTTTTTGTTTTCGGCAATGACTCTGCCGTCCGAATAACACGTACTGCAAACTCAATTAGCCGTTCCTCAAGATCAAATTTGTCACGTTCCTTCGACATTCATAATTCCCTGTTCGACATTCGATATTCAAAAAAATGCCCTTTACTATCTTATTAATTACTTTTTTGTATTGCACCCTTTCAATGCTAACGGCTAAATGCTAATGGCTAACCGCACAGGTTGTTCCACGCCTTTATTCCCCGCCATTCTCCTCAATCAGCAGTTCGATCCGGCGGTTTTTTGCCTTGCCCTCCTCTGTCTCGTTAGAAGCAATCGGTCGCTGGAAGGAGAATGCCCCCGACCCAAAACGAGACTCCTCCATCCCTTTTTCTACGAGAAAGTGTATAATATTTATGGAACGAGCAGAAGCCAGCTCCCAGTTTGTTGCAAATGTTGACGCAAGCTTAGGGCTAATCGGCACATTGTCGGTATGTCCTTCGACTATGATATTTACATTCCTGCGATCCTTGAGTGTTTCCGCCACCTTGCAAAGCACGGACTTTCCTCTGTCAGACAATACTGCGATCCCGGACGGATAGAGCACAGTTGCTGCCACCGTAATCTTGACGCCCGTGGGCGCCTGTTCAACCTCGATCTCGGTTTCAGTTGCTAGTTTCTCTTTAAGCGCATCATAGGTTTCATGAGTGGACGGGCGGTATGTTATCTGAAACTCAAGATCATTTACGTTTGATCCATAATATGTGACAGTATTGTGCCGGTGCACCCATTTGCCTTCGCGATTGGCTTTGTATTCAATTGGTTCCAGGTTTGCGGGAAACACCCATGAATAAGAGATTTTCTCAAAGTTGTCGGGGCTGTTCCAGAGTCCGTAATGGCCGTCAGGCGTTTTCACTATATCTCGGCAATTACTAAAATTATACACACCATCTTCAGTGACCTGCAGGCCGGCTTCAAGTTCAACCCGCTCCATGCCGGCGAAGCTTCTTCCGGGCATTTTCAGAAGGGTATAGCCGTTTTTTGAAACCGTATCCCATGTGTATTCATTAGGATGGATGTAAAGAAAATCTTTGATGTAATCCTCTGTTTCATAGCCTTCCCTGTTTCGAAACCACATGTTGTAATTGGAGTAGTCGGTGCGGCTGGTCGTATATATCAATGCGTGCCGGCCATCTTCCTCTAGGAAATATATCTGCTCCGAAACAACGCCTGATGCTTCTGCAAACGATGCAGACACAAGCAGGCAAAATGCTATCAACAATTTTTTCAGATGACTCATTATAAAACCTCCTTTTGGTTTGAATAATTGTAAGTGTTCACGGAACGTTGAAATTAGAAATTTGGCCCTCATGCTTTTGTACCAGTTATCGTAACCGTTCACGGTTTACAGTTATCGGTTCACGGTTCACAGTTACCGGTTTACAGTTGCTGGTTAACCGTAAACCGGTAACTGTAAGCCGACAACCGTAAACGGCTACACAGGTTCTCACTCCACCAGATTAGGAATGGTTCCCTTAAGGTTGCCATAGCCTCCACCCCCGCCACGTCCGTCAATAAAAATGAGATCGCAGTAAACGTTTACGCTCACCGATGAGTCGGGCGGCGGGTTTGGCATATGGATTTCGATCATAGCAAAACCTACGATTGGGATGGCATCGTTTGGATTTTCGCAAAGATCATCATCTTCGTAAACAGGAACCGTTGCAGTCCAAATGCTGTCGTTGCCATCATCGTCACGGCGCCTGAAATAGTCAAACAAGGCCGGAAATGGCGCCGGATGTTTTGCATCTCCGAGGATCTCCTCCGGCAGATTGATATCGTTTTCCGTATTACCCAGCCTGCCACCAAGAAACAGACTGGCAACAGTTCCACCCTGGTGGTTAAACTCATCTCCTATTCCGGCATCAGGAGTAACTTCGGCATCAGGGGTGGCTTTCATATCAAAGTTCGCATCCAGCCATGCCCATCCACAGGGCGCGAGGAGGCAATCACTATTAGTATTGCCGAACTCATCCACACCATCGCCTGTGATCAGCCCGAGCAATTTGTCTGCCATTGTGCTGGCATTGACCGGATCAAAAAAATTGTGCCAACCCGCGCAACTGTCAGCAGTCGGCGAAAAGATAATTGGGTCTGAGCAATCATTTGGGAAGTTGTTTTCAGACAGGCTAAAGGGTACCTTAAGCTTTCCGACTGTGGCCGGGCCGGTTAAGGCTGCGGTAGCATCTGCAGACACATTCACGGTATTTATGTTGAAGATTCGGGCAAAAAAAGTAAGGATCGGACCGTTGGCAATGCCGTCCCGTCGTGCGATAACCCTCACAGCATCCGGGCCGACAATTGGAGCCGCCATTGGAGGCAATGGGTTTGTCCCGTCCCAGTTGCCGATGGTCACGTCGGCATCATTGATGACTATATTCATTTTTGCTGCCTGATTTTTGAGGGCGACCTGCTGGGCGACACCCACAATATCAGATCGAGAAAACTCGTGCGTTTGCTGCTCCTCATAGGAGAGCCCCGCGTATATCGAGCCCAGATAGCCGGCCCCTGCCAATGCAGCGGCATCCGCTACATTCTGGAGCTCGTTTTTAGTGACATACATATAACCCACATCAACCGCCAATGCCGTAAAACCGATTAGCATGGTCAGACAGATGGCAACGATCACGGCGGAAACACCGGCCTGATTCTTGACTTTTTCAAAAATTTTGAAATAGGATTTCATTTGCTTCCTCATTAGATCAAATCTTTATATGGGTTATTCCATCTTCATCACTGAAGTAGCCCGTAAATCTATGTCACCGACCAAGTTAAATAAAAAAAGAAATTCGTATGTGTAGTCCACAGTTACCCCCAAGTCGCATTGGAACGTTGTGCATGGAGCAGAGATAAAAATATCATCAGCGGTTAATACGTCGTCGCCAAAGGTAACCAGATGATTTTCTGCGTACTCAAGCACCTTCGCCTTAATTCTGAGATTTATTTCCTCGGATTGCCGATTCGAACGTGCAACGATTCCGGCGCGTGCGCCTTCCCGTGCGGCATTGGTAATCACCTGGCGGTTGAAGATGAACAAGCTGAATTCAATTATGCCGAAAATCAGGGTAATGAGTAAGGATAAAACAATCGCAAATTCAACTGCTGTTGTGCCTTTTTGATTAAAGAAAATACTCTTTTTTTGCATTTGAATTACCCTTTTTTTTGTTCACTCCATTCGCATTATGGTTTGTGCAGACAGGGTTTTGTCGGTAAAGCCCAGGATACCGCCGAACAAAAAATCGTAATCATAAATGACGCTGACGCTAAGGTCATTGTCCGCATCCAGCGCAGAAACAGTAACCGCGTTTGCCTGCAATTCATTAGCACCATTCAGGTTAATCAGCTTGCCGCTACAGTAGTTTTCAACGATTTGTATGATATCGGCATTCACGGTTTCTGCTACAATTCCGGCGCGAGCCCCTTCCCTGCTCGCATTGGTAATCACCTGCTGGTTATAGAACAAGAGCCCGAACTCAATTGAACCGCAAACCAGTAGAATTAGAACCGGAAGGCAGATCGCAAGCTCAACCGCGGCAACCCCTCTGTTGTTCCGTAAATATATCATCAGCGATTCCTGTTTGACGGTTGTCAGTTTACGGTTATCGGTTTACGGTTGTCGGTTCACAGTTTTTTCAATGAACTATGCAACGATTGAAAACGGTTACTGGTTTACAGTTACCTGTTTACGGTTAAGCGGCAACTGTAAACCGTAAACTGTTTCTAATAAATTTATAAAGACGTACTGATAACCTACAAGATTTTTTCCAAACTTCTAAATCTTCAAAAGAGGACCCCATAATTCTCCTCTACCTTCTGTTTTTTTCAACCGTGAACCGATAACTATAAACCGTGAACTGTTATATGATTTTATTGGCGGTCACAAATAAATAAATATATTCTAAGGGTGCAGAAGTACCTGGTATATGCGAATAGCTGCCGGCCCTAAAATTACAACAAACAGGGACGGAAAAACAAAAAAAATCAAAGGCACCATTAACTTTACCGGCAGCTTTGCCGCTATTTCCTCTGCTTTCTGAAATCTTTTTGTTCTAAAGGAATCAGAGAAAACCCTCAGAGATTGGGCAATACTGGTGCCGAATTTGTCCGCCTGGATCAACAGGGTCACAAGGCTGTGAATGTCTTCAATACCGGTCCGCTCGGCCAGGTTTCTCAGCGCGTCTTCACGCGACTTTCCTGCTCTTATTTCCAGGTTCAGGATATTGAATTCTTCACTCAACACCTCGTTGCTTAACTTTATTTCTTTTGCCACCCGGTTTATGCCTGCATCCAGCCCCATGCCTGTTTCCACACAGACCACCAGCAGATCAAGCGCATCAGGAATTCCTTCAAATATCTTGTTCTTTCTGGCAGAGGTTTTCATGCGCAGCCAGATATCAGGCAGATAGTAGCCTGAAAAGGCAAGGAAACAGGAGGCAAACAGTTTTGTGGAACCATCTACAGGTTTTAAAAAAATGATTCCAAGAAAAAAACAGACGGGCAGAGAAAATGCGAACAAAAATTTGCTTCCCCAAAAAAGAGCCGGAACATTTGCGCCACGCAGGCCGGCCATAAGAAACCTGGTTCTCATTTGAGCATAATTTGCAACTTGCTTTGGGATTAGACGTTTACCTAATAAAATCAAGAAATTCAAGATTGGTTTTTGGGCCGCGTCTCTGGTTTCTGAAGATGATTTTTCTCTATTGGACGCATTTCTGTTTTCTCCGGTTTTCCGCACTTTTTCTGTCAGCTCACGCGCTTTGGCATTTTGACGAATATATTGATATAATCCCGCAAAAAGCAGGGACACTGCCAGAAAAGCTGATGCGGAAATTAAAATCGGAATATTTGAAATCGTGGATGCCATTTCCTGCCCCCTTTATGTTATGTTGAGCTAATAGCTCAATTTAGGCACTTAAATTACACTTTGATATTAACCATTTTTTTCATCACAAGAATCCCTATCAGCATCATGAATGCAGCCATGCTGGCCATTATCCGCCCGGCAGGCTCAGTAAACAGGGTGTTGATATAATCCGGGTTTATGAAACGAAGAGCTATTATTAGAAGAAAAGGTATTGCGCAAAGAATTATAGCCGATAATTTTCCTTCTGCGGCCAGGATCTTGACCTTGCCGTACAGCTTAAACCTTTCACGTATAATATAAGCCAGGCTCTCTATAATCTCGGCAAGGTTACCACCGGTTTCACGCTGCAAAATCACGGAAATGACAAAAAATTTCAAGTCAGGGCAATCAATTCGATCTGTAAGGTTTTTCAATGCATCAGGAACGCTTACCCCAAAGTTGATTTCATTCAGGGTCTCATCAAATTCAGGGCCAAGCGGGTCGTCAAACTCATCGGCCGCCAGCTTCATGCCGCTTGGAAAGGCATGGCCTGCTTTTAATGAACGGGCAATCAATTCCAGACTTTCAGGCAGTTGTCTCTGAAATTTCTCCATTCTTTTCTTTTTCTTTTGGCAAAGATAAAAGAAAGGAATTACAGCCAGAGCCGGCGCAATTATTATGGAAAGTGCATAATTGCCTGTGATTAAAACTCCGGCAAAAAAGCCTGTCAGCGCAAGGATAATTGTAAGTAATATAAAAACACCGAGACGATATTGTACATTGGCCTGTTGTAATAACCGGTCTAACTGTTTGGGGCCCGGAATGCGCAAAAGGATTTTGTTCAGAAAGGGAACATCACTCAGCAGTTTTTTTTGTAGAATATCAGGAAGTCCGGCTTTGTTTTTTCCGGAGGAAAATGTTTTCAGCCTTTTCCGGATTTTTTTGCGGTCTGGGTTACGTATGGTTCTGTAAGCATAGAAAAGCGTTTCTGTGAGAAAGATTGACACAGCGAATATAATTATAAAGGCAACAAAAATTTTCATTTTCTAACTCCATTCGTAAGCGTTCAAGGAACGTTGAAATTAGAAATTTGGCCTTCATGCCTTTGTACTGTTCTTCCCAATTTCTACTTTCCAATTTCAAGTTTCAAGCCGTGAACGGCTACATAAACTCAAACTGCTGCGATTTACGCAGGGTTAAACAGATCATGGGAGACCTCTATTCCGGCTGTATTAAATTTATCGATAAATTTAGGTCGAACACCATGAAATCTGAATTCTCCTTCTATTTTACCATTCTCATCTATACTTTTTTGCTGGAATGAAAAGATTTCTTGCGTGGTAATCATGTTTCCCTCCATTCCCGTGATTTCCTCCAAAGACACCAGTTTTCTTGTTCCATCAGTCAGGCGGGATACCTGAATAACAACATTGATGGCGGAGCTGACAAATTTCCTCAGAAACTCACTCGGGATATCGAGGTTTGCCATAGCCACCATAGTTTCGAGCCGCAACAGGGCATCGCGGGGAGAGTTGGCGTGGACAGTTGTTAAAGACCCATCATGTCCGGTGTTCATGGCTTGAAGCATGTCAAACGCCTCTTTCCCGCGGACCTCCCCCACAATAATGCGATCAGGACGCATCCTTAAGCTGTTTTTCACAAGTTCTCTCTGCGTAATCTCACCCTTTCCCTCTATGTTTGGAGGTCTGCTTTCCAGCCGCACCAGGTGTTCCTGCTTTACCTGTAATTCCGCAGCATCTTCGATAATAACAATCCGTTCGTTTTCAGGAATAAACCGGGAAAGAACATTTAACAAAGTGGTTTTACCACTGCCGGTGCCTCCTGAAATCAAGACGTTCAGCTTTGCCTTGACAACTCCTTTCAAAATTTCAGCGATTTCAGGAGTCAATGTTTTCAGCATGATCAAATCGTTTAATTCCAGGGGATTTACGGCAAAACGCCTGATAGAAACCGAGGGCCCGTCAACAGCTACAGGGGGTATAATTGCATTGACCCTTGAACCATCCGAGAGCCTGGCATCTACCATAGGAGAAGACTCATCAATGCGCCGTCCCACAGCAGAAACGATTTTATCAATGATTTTCATCAGGTGAGCATCATCTTTGAACCTTGCATCAGTAGGTTCCAGCTTACCCAGTTTTTCCACATAGATATGTTTGTATGTATTAACCAGGATATCGGAAACAGCAGGATCTTTAAGAAAAGGTTCAAGTGGGCCGAGTCCCATTACTTCATCCTGGATTTCCGTAAAGAGCCGCTCTCTTTCCATTGCATTGAGGGGCGCGGCAAAGTTTTCTTCGCCCAATATTCTTTGTACAATGACCCTGATCTGAGACTTGAGAACATCGTGCTCAAGTTTTTCAATAGCGGAAAGGTCAATAAGATCTAATAAACGATCGTGAATTCTGGTCTTTAACTCGAAATATTCATCAGGCACATAATTCATTGTGATATTTTTTGGCATGCTTTCCAGGTTCATTTTCATCTTCGTTTACCTCCGCTTTGTTTTCAATATTTCCCACCACTTTGTTGTTTGATTTTTCTCTTTTGGCGCAAAGGTATCAGCCAGATCATTTAGGTTCCTGGTTATCTGCGCTTTGGCTGCAATCTCGGAGAGCGGCTTTCCGTTATTTATAGCGGACATTGTTGTGCTGTAATCGTTTGGTATGGTCCAGAATATCTTTTTATGAATGCTCTCTTCCGCGTCTTGCAGAGAAATCTCCGAATTTGTCAAATAACGATTAATCACAATCCTGATCCGTTCTTCCGGAAGAAAACCCAGATCACTAATTGATTGTAAAAGCTTATTAGTATTGGACATGCAGGGAAGGCTCAGAAGAGACATGAGCAAAATATTGTCCGACATTTCCAGAACTTTCAGGGAAATTTCATTTGCGGACTGGCCTGCGTCAATTATCACAAAGTCAAAAAGTTTTTGCATGAAACCTATGAGATGTCCCATCATTTCAGGGGCCGCAGATGCGGAACCATTTAAACTGCCCGGAGACGGGAGGATATGAACTCCGGAAGAATGTTTGGAAAGGGTGTTCATTAAAAATGTAGAATCCAGTCTGGAAATATTTTTTACTATTTCACCCCAATCATAGCCCGGCTTGATTTCTAAAAACAGAGGCACTTCTCCGAACATCATATTCATGTCTATCAGCGCTACTGATTGAACGCTTTTTTTCCCGGCCAGGTTGACTGCCAGATTTACGGCAACCGTAGTTGTTCCTATTCCTCCCTTGCTGCCCACAACACTTATAATTTGCCCGATTTTCGGGGAGTTTCTACGGTTGGCTCTCTTTATTTTTTTCTTTAATTCTTTCAGAGCTATCTTTACTTCTTCTTCTTTAAGAGGAAGAATGAAAAATTCTTTTGCGCCGGTTTTTATAGCCTGCATCAGGACCGCGGGATCGGAATTCTCTGAGATTAGAAAAACTTCGGCTGCCGCGTCAGAATTTAATAATGACCGGATGTATTGAAACTCTTTATCAATATCATTCCCCAGCTCAAAGATCAAAAGGTCTGCCCTGCGAGTATCATGAGACATTTGAACATGCATGCCTTCAACAGAGCGAATGATCTCATCCAGCTTTTTTCTCAGACCTGGTTTTTTTACTTCTATCTTGATCTGAATCATATTATCAGACATGGGAACCTCTCTAACACGGTTTACGGTTTACGGTTGTCGGTTCACAGTTTTTTCAACCGATAACCGTGAACGGTTATTCTACTCGTTTTTAATGGTGATAGTCATTTCCTTTGACATATCCTTTTTAAACCCTTGCCTGTATTTTTCCATATTATTCCCGGCTACCTGGCCGTCCAGTCCGACAACAGGTTCAAGATTTCTTCCGGCTTCAGGGTTCAATATCTGGCTCTGTTTTGCCGATTCAAAAGAGTTTCCCCAATTTCTACTCAGCATTGTTTCCCTTGGTCCGCATCCTGAAAAAATCAACAGCGTTGCTATCAATCCTATTAATGTAAAGCATCTGGTTAACATGTTATTCTCCTCTACCAATCTTTTTATAAGTTAATCCGGATACGGCATGCCATGTCCAAATTCTCCGTCCAATTCTCCTCTGGCAGTCGAAGGCTGGTTCTTCTCCCATCCTTCCATTAATCCCAGAAGATAAATTTCCGTATCGTCAGGCTCTATATAAAAATCCGTCGGCAGGGTCTGTTTTGCCGAATCAAGAGGTTTTACAAGGTGAGGGGTGACGATAATAATCAGTTCTGTCTCATTCTTTTGAAAGGCGCGGCTTCTAAACAGGGCGCCTAATACCGGAATATCACCCAAAAGCGGAAACCTGGACATGCTGTCTCGAACTGTTTCCTTGAGAAGACCGGCAATGGCAAAACTCTGACCGTCTGCAAGCTCCACCACAGTCATAGCCCTTCTTGTGCTCAATCCAGGCACAGTGTACCCTCCGACTTCCAAAGCAATTGAAAAGTCGAGTTCTGATACCTCTGGCGCAACCTTAATGCTGATCTTGTCTTCGCTCAGCACGGTTGGGGTGAAAGAGAGTGCTACTCCAAAAGCCTTGAATTCGATAGCAATACCATCTTGCGAAGGTATAGGCACCGGGTATTCTCCGCCTGCCAGAAAGTTTGCAGTCTGTCCACTTAAGGCAATAAGGGTCGGCTCTGCCAGAATCTTGACCAGACCATCCTTCTTTAAGGCGTCAACAAACCCTGTCCAGGTCGCGCTCCCTTTATGAAAACGGAAAAGGGCATTAACTGCCGGCGAAACAATAAGATCGAGAGTTGTGTCTGTCAATTCATCCAGTTCCGTCAGACCTCCGAGTAAGCTGAGACCAACGTCTCCTCCTCTGGCGTAGCTGAAATTTATTCCTAAATTGTTGATCACGCTTTTTGACATCTCGGCCACTCTTACTTCCAGCATAACCTGGTGTACGCCGCCTACCTCAAGAAAATTGCACACCTTTCGGGCTTCGCGAGCCCATTTAATCTTGGTTACTTTTCCCTGGACCTTGCTATCTTCCTGCTCTTCGACTTTTATCACATATCCTGCGTATGCGTCAGCCAAAGCCACAGCCTGCGAAAGGTTTGCCGTGCTCGATACCGTGCCGGAAAGGGTAATCGAATCTTGAGTCGCAAAAACCCTAAGATTTTTCTCGTTGGGCAGGACTTCTTGAAGTTTTTGCTTTAACCGGGAAATATCATAAACCACTTCCAGGTCATAGATGGCAAAAATCTTTTTGTTCTGCCATAATGTCAGGGTAGTGATCCCTGTGATATTTCCGAGTATGTAAATTTCGTGGGGAGAAATAATGACAAAGTCAGCAATCATCGGCACGCCAACGGAAATGCGCTTGATCGGCTCAGAAGTTCTCAGGATAATTGATTTTCCTGACACAAGTTCGAGTTTCCGCGGTTCCCGGGTTTCCGGAAGCACAGAGCCGGCTGCCCAAGAACTGGCGAAAAAAATCAACAATACCGGAACAATAAATATAAAAGATGCTGTTTTCTTTTTGTTAAGTTTTCTTAGTATAAACATGGGCTAAGCCCCCCTCCGTGTTTGCTAAAATTTGACTTTGATTTTCCTCACGTCACGTCCTTTGATTACCTCTACCTTGTAAGTCGTATTTGCCGCCTTTTGCCTTTTTTTAGGGCTAAAAGAGGCAAGGATTCCGGAAATAGTGGCTCCCTTCGTCAGGACAGTCTCTTTGTCAATGACATTTCGTAAAGCAAAGTGGAGTTTTCCCTCGGTAGCGGCAAGGGACAGCTTTTCCCCTTCTCTGGGAGTGACTTCCAGGGTGTAAACATCAACCGAATGGGGTTTGCCGCCTTCTTTGTTTTCTTCAATTTCTATTCCTGTTGCAAGGACAAGAATGTTTTCAAGCACTGTCTTGGTCATCTCCCTTTTGTTCCGTGGATTGGTTATGGTAGCGAGAACATCCACCCGGTTGCCCGGTCTGATAAAGCCGGAGAGCCCGATTACTTTGTCGCCTTTTACAGCCAGCGCGCGCTTTCCGAGTTTTACGATCGCGGATACGCCGCCGGTAGTCACACTGTCCGGAGCCAGCCTGCACTCCATGATGGGTTCGTTTTGTCTCAGCGGACTGATGACAACTCTGCCTTTTAATGATTCAGTATCCAAAAAAGCCCCTGGAGGAATGCTTTCTTTAATATAGAGGAGGGTCTTTACCATTTCAGGCTCAAGCTTTGTTCCCCAGGGCAAATCCGCTGCAGCCACTGCAACAGGCACAGCCTCGGATTCCACGTTTACAACTTTTTTCTGAGTCGTCTGAACATTTAGCCATTTGTATGCGAAAATACCGACTAATGAAGCAATTACTAAGCCCATTGCAAGGGGAATAAATGCTTTCCATTTTCCCATGAAATGCCTCCTTTCTATATATTAGATCGGGAACTTGTAGTATCCCGAGAATTCCAAAAAGACCGAAAACAGTGTTCCCAGAGCGATGGCTATGCCATAGCAAAGCTTTGGTTTTTTCTCGTTTTGGTCATCCGGAATCGGAATTAATTGTTGTGTAAATATAAACGTTTTCAGTGTTGTTAAATGTCTTGTGAAGAAACCTTTAAAATGTTGACGCTTTATTAGAAGGAGTATCAGTGCGTAAACCCCGCCTGCAATGGCGGTAAATAGAAAGGCAATGAATACTCCTCTAACGCCGAGTATGGCGCCAACCGCACCCATGAGCTTTGCATCTCCTGCTCCCATTCCTCCCATCAGATAAGGGATGATTAAGAGTGCGATCCCCAGGGCCAGGCCTCCGGCGCTGAAAAGCAGACCATCCAGGCCGTTCATCACAACGTGACAGCCAACTGCTACAGCCATGGACGGATATGTCAGCAGGTTGGGAATCTTCTGAAACCGCAGATCATTGATCGCGGCAGCGATCAAAATAATGCTTAAAAATATAATTAAAAAAACATCTATTGACAGGTTCATGGTTTCCTCATTCATACTGCATAATGTAAGAAGGGTGCGCATGCTTGCGCAATCAGTAAGCACGCGCCCCCTTCTAAGTATTATGTCAATGCCGTTGTCAATTCATCAGCGATTTTTTGGAAGACTAATACCAGTTTATCACCAACTAAGGTGACAGTAGCGATAATGGCTACGGAGATCAGCGCTGCAATAAGACCATACTCAATTGCTGTTGCTCCTTCTTCATCCTTCAGAAAACTAATCAATTTTTTCATTTCTTTTTCTCCTTTTTCTTTGTTGGTTTTTTGTTTTTTGTCGTTTTATTACAGGACGTCCTTCCCTTAAGTTATTATAGCTTATTGCACCATGCGTGCCAAAAAGCGCTATTTCCGAAAAATTAATAAAAAACCATGTAATTTCAATAGATTAGAACGAAAATGGTTTTCCTGGTAAAAGCGGACCGGGATTTGACTTGACAGGATGCCGGTATGCCAATATGGCACGGCTCACAAATAAGGCTATTTTTTTCAAATAGTTACATACCCAATGCCATTTTGGCATAGTCCATTAAGGAATGGTTGTCGGTTCACGGTTCACAGTTTTTTCAATGAGCTATGCAACGACTGAAGCATTTTAACCGTTAACCGTTAACCGTGAACCGATCTATCGTTGATGAAAATTAGGTCAGGGAAGCGGAGGAGCAATTGCCCGGAGTTGTGAAGGATCGGAAAACCGATAAGCTCGGTGGTGATTTATTCCATCACTCTTTTAATTTCATGCATCAATTGGTCAAGTGTATAGGATTTTTCGATAAACCCATTACAATGGTTGCGGAAAGCTTCAATTAACAGGCTGTTTTCAGTGTATGCCGTCATAATAATTACCGGCAATGACCCATAGTTCATGCGTATTTTTTT
>Ga0255371_10155_pt1 | contig 13228 bp, 12 predicted proteins | sample ANMaggSSYBR01I12_FD_182097 | JGI IMG/M metagenome (GOLD analysis project Ga0255371, IMG submission 182097) | Sediment cell enrichment communities from methane seep in Santa Monica Basin, California, United Staets - ANME aggregate JGI... | ecosystem: Environmental > Aquatic > Marine > Cold seeps >...
TATTTGTTGTTGTCATTAAATATTCGGTATCGAGATAATGAGATACAAAATTCCTTGCTGTATTTTGTGTGACATTTGTAGTTGGAACTGGAATAGATAATGAATTATTATGGCAGAATGAACAACTGGTTGAAGTGTCAGTCTGAACATCCTCACCAAGGGGCTGATGTTCAGGTATTTGTATTGGATTTATTCGTAAATTATTACTGTTCAGTGGTATGTCAGCATCGTGGCAATCTTCACATGAAGGCAGCTGGGAGGAATTTTTCGAATGGACAGGATTTGTTAGCTGGTCAGTATAATTTACATGGCATCCCCAGCAGACTTTTGAAATCTCTGTATAGTTGCTACTGCTAAAGTTTCCTGTAATGTTATAATGAACACTATTGATAAAACCTGTTTTGCTGATTATGGAACCATTCCGGTTCATTGCTGTATAGTTGCCGCCTTCCATGTGGCAGTCTGTACAGTTATTTCCATGATTTATTTTTGCTGTAATGGGGTGACAAACCAGGCAATCCTCGATTTTAAGTTTTTCCTCTGGTATAGTGGAATGGCATTTAGTGCAGTTACTACTCGCATTTAACTGCCAATGGTGTGTGTCTGACAAGCTAGGACCATGACAAAACCTGCAGTCATCTTCTACCAATGCCTGGGAATTGCCAATATTAGCTGTAAATAATATCAGCAGGAAAGCCAGGACTATGAAAATATTACTTCGCATCGATATTGATTTGCTTATGTTTTTGCAAAATCCCTTGTTTATTTGGATTTTCTTGAGCATGAAAATTGAGGTTATACATTTTTTTATAAAAAAAAGGTAGGGGTCTGGTGTCAGATCCCTACAATATTCTTCAGCAATACCCTGAGGGAGTTATCCTGGTATTGTTACCATTTCGATTTGCACGTCAGGTATGACGGCTAATGTAACTTTATTGCTACTCATATCCCCGTCCTTTACTACCCTTAAATCATATACATCTGGTACGAGTGTCCCTGGGATTGTCACTTCGATTACGGTAGAAGTTATGGAATCCAGTTGTGTTAGTTCTATTGTTCCGGTGTCGTTATCCAGGGTAACAATGGAAGTATAGGTTGTTCCATTACATTCATTTATGAAGCTAGTACCATAGATTGTTATGACAGTATCCTGACCCGCTGTTATTTCATTAGGAATAACTTTGTCAACTTCCGGAGCAGTAGGTCCACATATTGAATCGAAGTCTGGTGGACTATCCAGCGAACTTAGGGCGTTTGACTCTTGGAATCCATGGCATCCCCAACAGTCCCAACTGTTACCAATGTGACCATATCCAAGTTCTCCAGAGATATCATCATTCTCATACTGGATACTATGTAGTGACTTGATACCATGACATCTTTCACAATATCTGATATCAAGAACTGCACCTCCTTCTCCTGGTGTTCCTGTTGAGTCATCGGATGAGTGGCAAAGATTACAATTGTACGCTGTAAATCCGCTCAGGTTGTGGTGGGTATTTGAGTTTGATCCAATTTGTGGATCAACTGTCGAATCTGGTTCATGACAGGCTTCACAGCCACCAATTTTCGCTCCGGAATCATCTATGTACTTATAGCTGGAATCAGGTGTAATTATGGTCTTAGCATAGGTTGGTATTACGTGTCCATCATTATAGTCATCAACGAAACTACCATGGCACTCACTGCAATTGAAATTCTGAGCATCATCTGTCAAATGGTGTGGAGAGATTGAATGACAATCCGAGCAGTTCCTGAAAGCTTCGAAAGCGCCATTGGTTAATGCATGGCAGTCCAAACAATTATAGCCTTCGTTCGCTATAAGCAAGTGATGTCTGTTTGGAAGATTCTCATCACCGTGGCATTCTATGTTCTTGCATTCTTCTGTAGTAAAACCAGTAAATACAGTGTCATATAATCCTAGATTTTGATTAGCTGGTGGTGGCGGGACAAAAGCCATAGCTAAACTGACCAACAGCAAAATCATAAGAGTTGTCGTTAAATAAAAAAGTCCTTTTCTTATCATTTTATTTTCCTCCATTAATGTTAACATTTCAGGACCGCAGCATTTTGTATTAGCAGAATAATTATTTGCCACTGGTTACATTTTTCGACACACTTTACGGTTTCGGACAATAACTTACCTATTGTACATTTTGCAAAACCAAATTTTTCTAAGATGAAATATATTATTCCCAAATACTACCAATTACGACGATCGTTGTACTATTATTTCCACATAAGGATTTTATATATTAAAGGTTTTCGAATTTGTTCGCATCTTTTTTTTAAAAAAAATATTTGAAAAAATATTTGAAAAAAAATAAGGAAATAATAGGGCATAAATACTTGCCCTACTATTTTTTCCTGCGCAATAACTGCACTACAACCACCATAATAGTAAAACCGGTCAGTAGACTAAAACCCGGGATGCCTGTATCTTTCTCGTCTGGTGTTTGCTCAGTTACAGGATCTTTCCTTTCTACGACAACTGTTGGCTTTTCAACAACTTCCCCTTCACCACCTTGGGCAGCAGATGATTCGTTGCCACTTACCGCAAATTGGGAAAAACCTGGTGTTTTTGACTTGAAATACAGGGTATTCTGGTCTTCATCTGTCAGATCGGTTTTCAAAGGATACCATTTTCCATCAATGTAACGGTTAAGCGTAATTGTGGAAATACCGATATTATTTTCATTTACCCACGATTTATGCACAATAAAACTGATGGTTGGATTAGCAATATTATTTGGGCTTGCCCAGCCAAGATTTCCTACATAGATACCCATGTTCTTGAATACTTTACCTGGAGGAGCATGGTCTACTAATGTAGAAGTGTCTTTCAATGTATCAATTTTTGCTGTAATCCTTCCTGAGCTTGTTTTACCAGTGAAGTTAATATATCTGATTATGTTGCCTTCCAGATCAAAACTGTAGCTTACTTTTGAATCTTTATTAACATATTCTCTTTCAGTCTCTGAGACAAATATATTCTTAAAGTCTTCACCAGAGGTGCCGCCGCCACCGCCACCGCCACCGCCGCCACTGCTTTTAACAACTTTGTTTCGTGTTACTGTTATTGAATCATTGTTTATCAGGCTTACTCCATCAGTTACATTTGCATTTATCGGATTATCCCCCAACGTCAAGGAAACAGACAATGAAAAAGTTCCTGCATAACCATCTTTCAATATGACCTCTGCAGGTATTTCATTTACAGTTACCGTCGGAGTTGAATTGGTTCCATCAACAACACCACTGATAGTAATAGAACTGGAAGTAGTGGAGTCTCCGTCATTATGAGATCTGATGCTGATAGTTGGCTGTACTTTTTCCACAACTGTAACTTTTACCTCATCGCTTGTCTCATTGCCTGAAGTATCATTTGCAATGATAATATAGTTCCAGGTTCCTAAAGCAGTGGTGTCGATCGGTACCTGAAGTTCTTCTCCATTTGTATATCGTGTGGGAGAAACAACTTCAGTGCTGTCATTTAATACCTTGTAAAATCCTGATGTTTCAGTTACAATCCATGTAATGTTTTCTGTAGCATCCTGCTCGATCCAAATATCATGAGGTTGGTTAATAATCGTGGTGGGCTCTCGAGAAAAACGTACAAATTTCCAAGTTGTATTTGTGCCGTCATCATTCAATATTGTTTCGCCATTAACTATAATTTCTATATTGTCAACATAGAATCCGTCTTTAATAGTACCAGAGTCATCTGTTCTATAATAAAAACCAACGTATAATACATCACTAAAAGGATCTAAATTATATCTCTTTGTTGTCCAATCCTCCTGGCTTCCATTCAATTTCCATCCATGTAGCTCTTTAACGTTTGGATCATATGATATGAATGCCATACCATAATCTCCCGTTTCTTCTATATCATATTTAGTTGAAAAACTAAGAGTTGCATTGTCATCAGCTTGTAAATTCAGATCCGTATACATATAATTTGCAAGATCATTACCTTTGCCAGAATAGTAATAGTAATTTATATCCTCGGCAGCACAAATACCTGCCACTAAAAACATACTTGTCCCGACAAACAAACAAAACATCAAAGCCATAAATTGATTTATTGATTTCATAATATTACACCCTTAATTTTATCAAATGAACAGTTTTATTCAAGTTATAATCATATAACCATTACCTAAAATGAATATCCTCCGCAACTTTTATAGAGTGTTGCCATAACAATCTGCACAATGACCTTCATAATTGATCATGCAACAAAAGCCGATTTTATACAGACTATTCCAACTCTCTTTACTGGCTGGTGATTCCCACATTTAGATTGGAATTTGCCTGATACTAATCTATTTCTTGAACCTCAAACTTAATATATGCACTCACTGGTAATGTTTTTAATACTGAATTGAACTGGTATCCTCCTGACTAACTTTTATGAAAGTTCCCGACATTTCGAGTTAATACCATAATATAAGTAATTTTATATATATATGTTTTTTTGTAGTCCTATATAATCCTGTGTAGCCCCGAAACCTTTTTAGAATACCACTGCGCTATTTAGTCCCTTACGATCATGAGTAATATAACTTACCACACATTTGAGACTGCAACCAGGATATTAAAAGAAGGCCCCATATGCGACCACTGCATGGGCCGCATGTTCGCCAAACTCTCCACAGGTCTGACCAACGACCAGAGGGGGGCAGCCGTGAAACTGGCACTTGCCATGGAGGCCGACCACACACACAGGGAAACTTCAGACGATTCCCTATTGCAGGACCTGGCACCCAGCAGCATCCACGCACGCAAGAGCCTGGGGCAGGACGTACTGCAGGGCAGGTGCTGGGTCTGCAACGGCCTTTTTGAGCAGATTGACCACTGGGTCGGACTGGTAGTTGATACCCTGGCAGGATACGAGTTTGATACATTCCTCATCGGCACACGCCCCTCGGGACTGCTGCTTGAGAACGAAGAAATACTCTGGGCAGAATCAGGGACCCAGTGGGCCGAACCCCTGAAAACCGAGATGAACAGGGAAGTGGGCAGGCGGGTGGAGGAAAGGCTGGGTAAACGGGCCAACCTGAACCGCCCACATATCACTGCCCTGCTGGATATTGCAAAGGATAATGTAGAACTGGAAGTACGGTCACTGTACATATTTGGCAGGTACCGCAAAATCATAAGAGGTATTCCCCAGACCCGCTGGCCCTGCCGGGAGTGCAGGGGTAAAGGCTGCCCGCGCTGCAACTTTACCGGCCGCATGTACCTCGAATCAGTGGATGAACTGATCGGACCCGAAGTCATAAAGGCTGCGGATGCAAAAGATACCGTGTTCCACGGAGCGGGCAGGGAGGATATCGATGCCCTGATGCTGGGAGATGGCAGGCCTTTCATAGTAGAGGCTGTGCAACCACTCAAGCGGCGTATTGACCTAACCAGGCTGCAACACAGGATCAACCGTTATGCTGCCGGTAAAGTCGAAGTACTGGGGCTGAAATATGTTGAGCATCCGGCTGTAGAAGCCATCAAACAGGCAAAAGCAGATAAAGTTTATAGAGTAAGAGTGACATTCAGTGCAAAGATATCCGAGGAAAGTCTTATATCTGCTCTCGACATAATTGTCCGGGCACCGATAATGCAGAGCACGCCCACCAGGGTAGCCCATCGCAGGGCTGATCTGGTACGGGAACGAAAAGTGCATTATACCAAAATGGAAGAACTTTCACCCGACGGACTGTCAGTCACGATCGTAGTGGGCTGCCAGGGTGGATTGTATGTGAAAGAACTGGTGTCAGGAGACGAGGGTCGCACAAAACCCAACCTTGCAGATAACCTCAATGTAGAAGCAAAAGTTGTTGAACTTGACGTAATAAAAATTGAAGGAATAATCATTTAATATTTATCGGAGGATTGAAAATTGCCAACATCACACGGTGAGAGAAGGAAGACCAGGTACAAATTGAAGAAAAGCCCGCGAGAGAGAGGACTCAGCCCCATATCACGTGCCATCCAGGAATTTGAGATCGGACAGGCAGTCCATATAAAACTGGACCCCAGTGTACATAGGGGAATGGCAAACCCCAAGTTCCATGGCAAGACAGGAAAAGTTGTCGGGCAGCGTGGCAGGGCATATCTGGTAGCAGTCAGGGACGGGAATGCTATTAAGCAAGCCATCCTGTACCCGGAGCACCTGCGACCGCAGGTATGAATAATTGAATATTGTAACCAGTATCCAGGGTATAATTTATGATAGTAAAAGGAATCATAAACGAGGAAATGATCACCCTTGCAGAGGCAAAGGGAATCCTGCTCGATATCAAAGAGAAGCGGGTAGAAGAAGATATGGAATTGGGATATGAACTGAGAAGGGCTATTAACCATGCCGAGTTATTTTCCAAGACCGATGCTTCCAAATCCAGGAAGCTGGTGGAAGAACTGTTAAAACTGGAAAAAATGAAGCCGGAAATTGCATATCGCCTGGCAGATATTATGCCTGACAGCTTTGATGAGATACGTTCAATATATGCAAAAGAGAGGTTTACCCTATCTGAAGAGGAACTCATTACTATTCTTGACAGCATTACCGATGCATATTGAAATGTGGCTTTCAACAATATAAAACTTTATATGTAATCGGCATTATATTATCTTGAAAAAAGGATGCATAGGGCTCCATTTTTAGTATTTTGGAAATATTGGATTATTAGGGTTGTGAGTGGAAAAGCATGGTAAGTGGAAAAAAACCTCAAAAGGAAGAGTGGGGATTGGTATTGGACTTTTTACCATATGGAAGTCCGGAAGATAACAGGCCTGTGTATCAAAAAAAACCACTTGTGCAGGCTGTAGGTGAATCCTATTTTGTTATAATGGAATTGATGCTTAAAGATAACATTGTTCCCCAGACGCAGGATAGAGTATACATTGGCGAAGGGGACCGGAATGTGATCGATCATGTCAAACGCAGGATCACTTATGATGAACTCACGCACGGTTCGCAGATGGAGCTACCATTCATCATGGAAAAGATCATACTTGAGAACGAGTCCAAATATATTGATTTCTTCAATGATGCATATCCCATTACCAACAGGCTTCACATGCTCGAACTCCTGCCCGGTATCGGCAAGAAATTGATGTGGGCGATCATAGATGAGCATAAAAAAGGCAAATTCCTGAACTTCAATAACCTTGTTGAGCGGGTCAAAGGTCTTCATACACCAGAGAAATTGATAGTTCACAGGATCATCGATGAGTTGAAGGATGAGAATATCAAATACCGCCTTTTCACAACACCTGCCAAAAGCCGACACCATAAATGAAGCCAAAATATGGACAGCATTTTCTTATAGACCAGCGGGTTCTTAACAGGATAATCGGATATGCAGGGTTAACTAAAGCTGATACCGCTCTTGAGATCGGCGGTGGAACAGGTAACCTGACATTAAAACTTAAGGAGGCAGCAGGCAAGGTCATAGTAATTGAACTTGACCGCCAACTGGCTGTAGGACTTACACAGATTACCAGGGACTCCAATGTTACGGTAATACAGGGGGATGCACTGGAAATTCCGCTGCCCGGTTTTAATAAAGTAGTGGCAAACCTTCCCTACCAGATATCATCAAAGATCACATTCAGGTTGTTGCGGCATTCTTTTGATCATGCAGTCCTTATGTACCAGCTTGAATTTGCAAACCGCATGCTTGCTTCACCCGGCACACCAGACTATAGCCGGCTTTCTGTAATGGCCCAGTACTTTGCCGCAATCGAACTGCTGGAAACGGTACCACCTTCTGCTTTTAAGCCCCAGCCTGCCGTCAGGTCCGCAATATTGAAACTCACACCCAGGGAACCGCCGTACCATGTAAATAATATTGGTTTTTTTGAAAATTTCCTAAAGGCCGTATTCGGTCAGCGCAGGAAGATGATGAGAAATTCATTACGCTCGGCAGCACCGATGCTGGGTATCGCACCCGAAAACCTACAAGAGGTAGATCAAGGGATACTGGAAATGCGCCCCGAATCCCTTACCCCAAAAGAACTGGCCGGACTGGCAAACCGGATTCAGGCAGGCACATGACTTCGATAACTTACAGGGATAAGACCATACAACTGGCGTCCCATGTCTATGAACCGGCAGAGGATAGTTTCCTGCTTGTTGATGCACTACTTGAAAATATTCGAAATGGTGACCGTGTACTTGAAGTGGGGTGCGGTTCAGGGATAGTATCTGTATTTGCCAGCGATATTGCTTCAATAGTGGTTGCCACTGACCGTAATCCCTATGCTGTGAGATGTGCAGCAGGTAACGGGGTAACTGTAGTCAGGACCGACCTGTATGCAGGGTTGAAAGGCACCTTTGACCTGATAGTATTCAACCCCCCCTACCTGCCCACATCAAAAAACGAGCGCCTGGGTGGATGGGATGACCTTATGCTTGACGGTGGGCCGGACGGGAGGAGGACCATTGCACGTTTTCTTAAAGGAATATGGGAACTTTTATCCCCGGGCGGACGGGTGCTCATGCTGGTTTCATCGCTCACAGGTGTCAGTGAGGTTAGCAGATCGATGCAGGATGCCGGCCTGGCTGTGGAACCTGTGTCAGAGTCCAGGCACTTTTTTGAACAACTGATTGTACTAAAAGGGAGTAAATAGATATACTCAGACGTATGATATGATTTTATTATGAAATCTACATGCCCGTCAGTCTAAATATCCAAGGTCTTATGTGTATCAATATCAGTCCTGTGTCCCCACACGTTGCCAATCCTTATTTCAATATTGTTCATTGACATTAATGTTTTGGTTGTATTTGATAATGTGTTGAAATAAGAAACGGGAAGCTGGATCATTTTAATTTTTGGACAGGTACGGACAACATTGAATATCTCTTTTTCTGATGGTCTGAAACAGAAGTGGATATATTCCTCTTCAGGCTTCAGGCTGGCCATATCTTCTTCCGAACCGATTATACGAAATACTACTTCCATAATATGTAAGAGTATAGGATTCAACTATTTATAATTATTGATTATTGATGATAACAAATCAATTTATGTCAGGTAGGCCAATGATGTGGTTAATATTAGCAGTACCAGACTGCTGCACAGGATGAACTATCTATAGATATACCATCTTTGCATTCAATATACCTTTCACAGCCCTTATCTCATTCAATATCTCCTCATTCACCTCTGAATCCACATTGAGTGCCATAATGGCTGTCCCACCTGCTTTTATGCGCCCAACCTGCATGCCTGCAATATTGATATCATGATTGCCCAGCAACATACAACATGGGCCTATTATGTTCGGATGGTCCTCATGAAGGGCGATTATCATATGCCCTAAGGGCAGCACATCAATGCTGAACTCATCGATCTGTACGATCCTGGGATTTGTACCTACCATGGTACCTCCCACGGTCTTTACCTTTCCATTATTGAAAATATTCACCATGATCAGGTTGGAGTAGCTCTCTGTGGTCTTTGACTTGCTCTCTACCACTTTTATCTTACGCTCTTTGGCAATGACAGGAGCATTGACATAGTTCACGGATGATCCCATGGCGAACTCAAGCAGCCCCTTAAGGGCTGCTACGGTTACGGGTCCTGTATCCCAGTCAGCGATCTCACCGCTGTATGATACCTCTATCCTCTCATATTTTTCTTCCATGAGCTGGGCGGCAAGTTTGCCTATCTTCTCTGCCAGCGGCAGGTAGGGCTGCAGCACTTTCATTATCTCCTGTTTCACATATGGCATATTGATGGCGTTTTTTACAGGCAGCCCCTGGTTAAAGTTGATGATCTGCTCGGCCACGTCTACAGCCACATTTACCTGGGCTTCTTTTGTGGATGCTCCCAGATGTGGCGTGACTATAATATTATCCTGTTCCAGCAACGGTGAACCGGTTGGCGGCTCGCTGGTAAAAACATCAATGGCGGCGGCTGCCACTTTACCACTGGCCACGGCCTCAGCCAGAGCTTCCTCATTGATTATCCCGCCGCGGGCGCAGTTTATGATCCTGACCCCGGGTTTGGCTTTTTCGAATTCTTCCCTGTCGATGAGGTTTCTTGTGTCTTTTGTAAGGGGTGTATGCACAGTGATGTAATCCGCATTTAACACAATATCCTCCACAGTGGTAAGCTTGACACCCAGGTCCGCTGCTCGTTCTTCACTGATGAACGGGTCATATGCCATGATATTCATCTCCATTCCCTGTGCGCGCTTGGCCACTTCCGTACCTATCCGTCCAAGTCCTACCACACCCAGGGTCTTGCCCCTTACTTCAACACCCATGAAGAGTTTACGGTCCCATTTCCCTGCTCTCATAGACTGGTTTGCCTGTGGGATGTTCCTGGAGATGGCCATCATCATGGCTATGGTGTGCTCGGCAGCCGATATCATATTGCCTTCCGGGGCGTTGATAACAATAATACCCCTCTGGGTGGCTGCTTCAACATCGATATTATCCACACCCACGCCGGCCCTGCCTATGATCTTAAGGTTTTCTGCAGCCTCGATGACATCTTCGGTCACCTGGGTCTGGCTCCTGACTACCAGGGCATCGTATTCTCCTATACATGCCTTCAATTCTTCCGGGCTCATGCCCGTTCTTACATCAACTTCCGCTCCTTTTTCCAGTATTTCTATACCCTTTTCAGATAATGAATCGCTAACAAGAACTTTCATATCATATCCTCCGATGATTAATGGTATTCTATCTTGAATCTGGAAAGTAATATGAGTATTATAACTTCATTGTTTCGTTATGGGACAATGGTAAGCATGAAACTGCATATTCCGGAATTCGTATCAGGTGGTATATTCGGCATTGATCCGCACATAGTCGTAGGACAGATCGCATCCCCAAGCCGTAGCGCATTCGTTGCCCACTCCAAGGTCTGTGCTGATAATAACCTCTTCCGAACCCATGATCTCCTTAAGCGTATCTTCAGAGGTATTGACAATCCTGCCTTTTTCCACCAGCATTACCGATGAGTGATTGCTGGCAAATGTCAGGCTGATACGGTCCGGTTCCATTTCTGCACCTGAATATCCCACAGCAGCCACCACCCTGCCCCAGTTGGGGTCACGGCCAAATATTGCGGATTTGACCAGGGGTGATGTGATGACGGCCTTTGCAGCCAGTACTGCATCACTTTCGCTTGCTGCCCCCGTGACCCTTGCCTCGATCAGGCGTGTGGCACCTTCACCGTCCCTGGCGATCATCCTGGCAAGTGCTGTGCATACTGCTTTCAGACCCTGCCCGAACTCTTCCGGGTCAGTGTGGCCTATTGTGTGGCTCACTTTGTGGCTCTTTGCGTGACCCACTGCGTGATCCATTTGTCCAGTGGCGGTTATCAATACCATATCATTTGTGCTGGTATCCCCGTCCACCACTACCATATTAAAACTCTTATCCACTGCCCGCTTAAGATGCTTTCCAAGCTCCCGGGCACCCATCGCAGCATCGGTATACAGGAAAGCCAGCATAGTACCCATATTCGGGGCGATCATGCCGCTACCCTTGGCTATCCCGCCTATGCGCGTGCCGTCAGGAAGCTCAACTGCCGCCTCCTTGGCAAAGGTGTCTGTGGTCATAATGGCACTGGCAGCGGCTGTACTGCCTTCTGCCGATTCAGTCAAACCCGCTGTCACGTCCCTCATCTGTGACCTGATAATATCAAGATCAAGCCTGTGACCTATAATACCTGTGGATGCCACTGCCACTGTCCTCTCATCCAGGCCAGGACCTTTGGCAGCCAGTTTAGCCATGTCCCTGGCATCCTCTATTCCTTCTGGCCCGGTAAATGCATTTGCATTGCCGCTGTTAGCTATCACTGAAGATAACCTGCCCCCCTCTAGGTGCTCCCTTGTAAGTATCAGGGGTGCGGCTATGACCCGGTTGCGAGTGAACACACCTGCTGCACTGCCGTCTGCCCTTATAAGCGCCAGGCCGTACTTATCCTGCTTTACACCCCAGGCAGACACACCTTTTACAGCACATATGCCACCGTCTATGAACTTCAACTGCAACAGCAACAGCTCCCATTAAGCCGATAATGCCAGCCCGGCAATAATATTATGGCGCGTCACAATACCAACCAGTTCACTGTCCTTGATCACCGGCACCCTGACAACATTATGTTTAACCATTCTCGATGCCACAGTCTCCAGGCTTTCAGAAACATCTGCGGTGACCACGGGATGGCTCATTACATCGCTGACCTTCTTATTACCCACATCATCCAGTGCATGGCTGGCCTCTTCCCATCCGATAAGTTCCCTAAGCGGCACCTCAATGATCTCGAAGGGGCTGGGCAGCCAGAGCTGGCTATCCCTTTCCGGTACTTCCAGCAATTTGAGGATATCACTTTCTGTGATCATCCCTGTCACTTTCCGATCCTGTACCACTGGTATCCCGCCTACCTTATGCTCCCTGAGTAACCGGGCAGCATGTTTGACCGGGTCGTTTGGACTGCAAAATATTACGTTCTTTGTCATGATCTCATTTACCTGCATAATTATCACTCCTTTTGGCACTCCTTAGGGCACTCCTCATGGAAAGGTTGCAGGATTCCATAGTCCTGCCGTTTCGTCAAGTCCGAACATCAGATTCATGTTCTGCACCGCCTGCCCTGATGCTCCTTTAACCAAGTTGTCAATGGCAGATACCACTACCAACCGCTGTCCTTCTGCATCCGTCTCAAACCCTATATCGCAGAAATTGGAACCCCGCACCGGACCCAGCATGGGAATGCCATCAATAAGCCGGATGAATGGTTTGTCCCTGTAGAACCGGTTGTAGATATCGGCAACCTGCCCTGCATCCATATCTTCTTTCATGAACAGGTGTGCTGTGGTCAGGATACCCCTGACGGACGGGATCACATGCGGCGTGAAACTGACCCTGGTATTATTATCCAGCCGTCCCAGTTCCTGCTGCATCTCGACACCGTGGCGGTGGGTAGTAAGCTTGTACGCCTGCACGTTATCTGCCATGTTCGGGTAGTGGGATACCCCACTTGGTTCGGCACCGGCACCGGATATTCCGCTCTTGGAGTCAAAGACCACCCGCTCGACCAGCCCGGCAGCTGTCAGTGGTGCAGCTGCCAGGGTTGCGCCGGTCGGATAACATCCGGGATTGGCGATCATTGAGGCACCGACAACTTCAGGATGCAGTTCAGGCAGGCCGTAAACGGCCTCCTTTGGTGCTTTGTGTTTAAGGTTGTAGGTCTTTTCGAAC
>Ga0255371_10154_pt1 | contig 13224 bp, 9 predicted proteins | sample ANMaggSSYBR01I12_FD_182097 | JGI IMG/M metagenome (GOLD analysis project Ga0255371, IMG submission 182097) | Sediment cell enrichment communities from methane seep in Santa Monica Basin, California, United Staets - ANME aggregate JGI... | ecosystem: Environmental > Aquatic > Marine > Cold seeps >...
ATATACATCAATTCCCTTCCCACAATGGAAGAACTCTCACCATCGCCAATAGCCCAGACTTCAAAAGTCTATGACATTGATGGAAATCTTATAACAGAGTTTCATGCAGAAGAAAATAGGGAAATAATACCCTTTAGCAGCATGTCTGATAATATAATAAATGCTATAGTATCTATTGAGGATAAGAGGTTTTATGAGCACCAGGGAGTAGATTACATAAGGATAGTAGGCGCCGCTATTGCTGATATAAGAGCCGGTGAACTGGCTGAAGGAGCGAGTACCATAACTCAGCAGGTTGTAAAAAATATTTATTTTTCTCATGAAAAGACATGGAGAAGAAAAATAAATGAAGCACTTATTGCCATACAGTTAGAAAGAAACTATACCAAAGACAAACTTCTTGAGATGTATTTAAACACCATTTATTTTGGTACAGGCACATATGGGATTGAAAAAGCTTCAGAAGTCTATTTTGGAATAGATGCCTCTGATCTCAGCATACCTGAAGCAGCACTGCTTGCAGGTATGGTCCAGGCCCCGGAAGTCTATTCTCCGTTTAATAATATAGAAAGTGCAAAGTATCGCAGGGACCATGTATTGAAGATGATGTATGATCAGGGATTTATTGATTCCGGCCAGTATATAGATTCTCTTGCAATGCCAATTGAAATAAATGAAGACGGGACCAATGTATCTGGCAATCAGTATGGAAACCGTATGGCTCCCTATTTTATTGACTTTGTAAAACAACAGCTATACGATCAAGAATTCAATGATTATGATGTCTTTAAGGGGGGCTTAAGGATATATACGACTCTTGATGTAGAGCTTCAAAAAAAAGCAGAACAGGCAATAAAAACTGTCTTTCCCGGCGATATAGCACCTTCCTATTCTCTTATATGCACCGATCCGGCTAATGGATATATATATGCTCTTATTGGCGGCAAAGACTATGCTGAAAGCAAATTCAATATAGCTACCCAGGGTAGGAGACAGCCGGGTTCTGTATTTAAGACGCTTGTCCTTATGGAATCAGCTATACAGAATATCTCAGCAAAAAATGAATTTGATCCAAATGGTCCCATAACCATAGATATGCCAGAGGGTCCTGACTGGATAATAAATAATTATGGCGGACAACAGTTTGGAGAAAAGATGTCCATAGCGGATGCAACTATATCCTCTGTTAATATTGTATATGCACAGCTCATTATGGACGTGGGAGCTGAAAATGTTGAAGCCCTGTGTAATAAGATGGATATCTTTGATATAGGAAGCAATCCTGCTATCGCTCTGGGAGGACTTGAAACAGGTATCACTCCTCTGGATGTAAGCAAGGTATTTTCCACTCTTGCATCAGGGGGGATATATCGTAAACCTGTTACTATCCTAAAAATAACAGATGCCCAGGGAAATATATTATATCAATATGATCCCGAAGAAAAAGATAATAGTAAAAGAATACTTGAAGAGCCGGTATCATATTATATTACCAATATCCTCAGAAAAGTCATAGAAGCCGGAACAGGCAGGGGTGCCGGTATCGGCAGGCCTGCAGCCGGAAAGACCGGAACCACAAGCGATTACAAGGATGCATGGTTTGCTGGTTATACTCCTGAGTTAGTGACTGTAGTCTGGATGGGAAATCCTGAAAGCAGCGAACCTATGGAACCTATCAATGACCGTGTTGTTGTCGGTGGTACCTATCCGGCTGATATATGGCGGGAGTTTATGACTCTTGCCCTGCAGGATAGTCAGGTAATGGAATTTGCCAGTCCAGAGGAAGAACTCGTAGACATAGAGATATGCAGTGAGTCAGATCTTATCCCCGTTTTCTGGTGTCCCGAGGAAACACTTGTCTGGAAGATCTTTGTAAAAGGAGACAAACCAGACGGTATCTGTGATATACATAATAAAGTAGAGATCCCTGATGTTGTCAGCCTTAGCATTGATGAGGCAGCGCCAATATTCGAGGAACTATATACCGAAATAACACAAGTACATGAATTTAATGATACATATAATCAGGGAATAATTTTCGAGCAGAGTCCTCCGGCCGGATCATTTCTTGAATCGCTTACCGGAGAGAAACTCAGTGTGATCCTCTATATAAGCAAGGGTGAAAAAACTTTTAATATGCCTGACCTGACAGGACTTAAGCTTAATAGTGCAAAAAATATCCTTTCTGCATTTGATATGGATATAGATGATATAATATATGAATTCAGCGAACTGGAACCTGTTGACCGCATATTTGGGCAGACCCCTGTCAAAGACTCGACAGTCACAAAATCAACTGAAGTAAAAGTATTCATAAGCAAGGGTGTAGATCCTGAAGGAGAAATACCTGATCTGATCGGCCTTACAGAAGAAGAAGCCCTGTCGCTTCTTTCTTTATCCGGTTTTGAAAATATAAGTATAATATTTGAGGAAAGCCCGGAAGAAATAGATAAGGTATTTTCACAGGCGCCGGATAGCGGTACAGTATACAATAAGTCTGCTGAGGTAATACTGATAATAAGCAGCGGCATAATGGTCCCTGATATAATCGGCCTTGAGCTTGAAGATGCCGTGATTATACTGGAAGACCTGGGTTTTGAGGCGATCATCCTTCCAGAAGGTGTTTTGGAAGGGACAGTATCGGCACAGATCCCGGACCATGGAGGGTATCTTGACTATGGCTCAAGCATTACTATAGAAATTGAAGAAGTGCTTCCTCCAGAAGAAGAGGAGGAGGAGGAAGAAGGAGCTTAGCTATTATTCCACTCCCCTGAAGAAATGTCCCTTTGAATAATCCATGAACAGAGGGTCGCTGGAAAGATCCTCTGTAAATGATCTGTATACATCTACTTTATTGCCGGCAATCAGTGATAATGCTTTTCTGTAGTTTTTTAGTATATTCTTAATATCTTCCGGCCGCATAAATATGCTGTCTATCAGAAGGCTGTTTATTCCGCTTGTGATTATTATTTCAAGATCAAATATGCTGCAGATATTTTTAGAATTGTAGATAAGCGTATTGGCATTTTCATCCCCCGTGATCCTGAACCTGTACTTTTTACGATCCTCAAGGAATAAGTTTGCATGACCCATACTGGATGAATTTTCATATAATGAGATATCACATCTTGCAGTCATCACCTTAAAGAACCCGTGAGCAAAGACTGAAAAATCAATACCTCTCTTTTCCCTATGCATTTTTTTAAAGGAATCAATTATTGACCTGCTTTCTTCCATATTGATCTCAGGAGATAGCTCTATTCCTGAAATACCCGGATAGTCTCCTAAAATATTATAATAGAAATCAAGGGCCGCTATATTGGAAATATTAAAAGTGTTTCCTATAATGACTTTTATACCATTATTCTTTTTTATATTATCGCACTGGCTCATCAGCTTCATAATACCAGGATTTGAGATCCTGAAATATTTGGCGCCGCGCTCTATAAGATTATCTATTTCAGATTTTAATTTATCCATATCCCTGTCATAAATAATATCAGGAGTATCTATGATCAGCTGCTTTCCGGGCTTATCTTTTTTTATTAAACCCTGCAGCACTTCATTTTCTATCATCTTTCCGCTTAATAGCTCCTGCTGGCTGGATATCAATATATTATCTGCATCACCATCCTGGATACTTTCAAGCTCACGCGAATTATATATTTTAACAGTCAGCTTTATTTTTTCGGTATTATTACCCTTAACTATTATTTTCCCGGAATCCTCTCCTATATGATATCTTTCAAGATATTGTCTGAGCTTCTCCCTGGAATGAATGCCGGATGTTTTCCTATTGTAAGGTTTAATATCATCTTTAATGTTCCCACTGCTATATCTGAACAGGGATTTTGCTTCTTCATCAATTTTTTTATCAAAATATTTAATGACTCTGTCTTTCAGGGAAAAACCATCTTCACTATCAAGTCCTATCCTGTAATAATATTTCCCTTTTTCTTCTATTCTATCTATGTTTTTTACAATTATTTTTTTATTTCCCTTTCTTGTCCATACTTCAAGAATATCCCCGCTGCGTACGGGCCATTTGCTGTTTATATATATAGCTTCAGCCCTGCCATATCCTCTTTTTACTCTGCCGGAATGGCTGTAATCTATTTTTTTTATCCTACCGATAAGATTACCTATACTTCCAGATCTTCCAGGATCTATTATGTTTTTTAACGAACTGCTTTTATAATAGCCATTGCATAACTGCCGTGAAAACATCTGCTTTATCTTATATACATCTTCTTCTTTTACTTTATAATTTTCCGGATCCCTGTAATAGAGGTCTATATATTTCCTATAGGTCCCTACGATGATAGCTACATATTCAGGTGACTTCATCCTTCCTTCCATTTTTAGGGCCCTTATTCCGGCCACTATTATTTCCGGGAGTATATCAAGAGTATAAAGATCTTTCTTGCTCAATAAATATGAGGGACTCCTTGATAAATATATATCTTTTTTACCGTCTACTTGTACAGGGGTATATTTCATCCTGCATGGCTGGGCGCACCTTCCCCTGTTACCGCTCCTGCCTCCTGTAAAAGAACTAAAATAACATTTTCCGGAGTAGCAGTAGCACTGCGAACCATGTCCAAATATCTCAAGACTGACTTTTGTCTTATTTGACAGGCCCTTTATTTCATCCAGTGTCATCTCCCGGGCAAGGACCGCTCTTTTAAAGCCGGCTGTTCCGAAAAGATCAAGAGAATTGCTATTATGGATATTCATCTGAGTGCTGGCATGCATGGGAACATCTGGAAAAAGATCCTGAATTATCCTGCAGAGTCCTGCGTCCTGTATGATGATACCGTCTTTACAGATATTCGTATAATTATTAAGAAAATATACAATATCATATATTTCATCATCTTTTATGATCGTATTAAGGGTAAGATATATCTTTACACCGCGCGCATGAGCTTTGCTGACAGCTTTTCTTAATTGTCTGAAGTTGAAATTTTCAGCATATGCTCTTGCACCGTACTGTTTAAAACCCAGATAGACTGAATCAGCACCGGCATTCAGTGCAGCTACAAGCTGTTCAAACCCGCCTGCCGGCGCAACAAGTTCAATTTTTGATTTATTTCCTGTCATCTACACCGATTTGGAGTTACCGGATCTCCTGTGCCTGTAAAGCCCTGCACCAGCGACTATGTCCAATCCTTGATCCTCGAGCCTGTCACAGTATCTGTTGATACCAATAGAATCACTTGCCATATGGCCGGATATTACCGCATTTATTTTACTTCCGGTTATTGCCTTTATGTTATCCTGGCCATAATGCATCGCTATCACAGTATTGACACCTGCTTTTTTAAAATAATGAAATATCTTCGGATCGGGATCTATTCCTCCGGTCATATCGACCATTATATTTCCAGGTCTAGCTTTCCGGTCCCCTATGATATATGGTCCGTCTCCATATTCTGAAGCTCTTTGAACTTCATAAAGAGAATCTATTTTATTATATACATCTTTTACTGTATCAAAATTATTTTTTTTAAAAATATTTTCGAAAAAATCCTGAACGATATTATCGATTGCAGTATGCATGCATATAACCGGAATATCCAAAAACTTGCCTGCATTTTCTACTGCAAGGAAATTTCGGGCCCTGAGCTCAATATCTTCTTCTTCTACCATTATTTTATGTATCCTATCTGCAGCTTTTGGGTCCATCCCGGACCTTTTCCAGTTATATTTTTGAATCTCCACTACTCCTGTGAGATTATAGCCTGCTGGTCCGGTAGGATGATGCATTATGATCCCATCTATTTTTTTACCTCTCCTGTTTAGCTCATCTACCAGGAGAAGCTCAGCCACGCCAACGTCCACGGCCACATAGACCGTATCTACTTCCCTATCTTCTCTTCCCGATATGATGGCACAATCTGAATAACTGCCAGTATAGCTGCCGGGAGCATCAATATTTCTAATATCGCATTCCTGGCCCATTTTAATACCCAGATCAAATACATCTTTCCATCTCATTATTTACTTCCCGCATATCCTTATCAATTTATCCCGCTATTTTAATTATACTTTCAATATTGGCTGTCCTCTTTTTTAGCTTATCTATCCCGGCCTTATAAGATCTAATTGTTTTTTTGGCCTTTTTAATCCGCTCTGCCACTCTTTTTTTTGAAGTACCGCAGTCGACATCCCTTGCTTCCAGGCAGGATTCCATTTTGATACGGCTGTAAATATCATCATTAAATAGAGGAGAAAAGCTTTTAAGCTTATCAAGCGTCAGACCGCTTATTTTCTTACCATTCTCAATACAATATTTTACAATATTGCCAGTTATATGATGGGAACTTCTAAAACTCTCTCCCCTGTTTACAAGATAGTCAGCCATATCTGTTGCTTCCAGGAAACCATTTTCCAGTTTATCCTTTATGACTTCACTGTTAAACCTTATCCTCTTAATAAGCTTTGCGAACATGGAAATACTCCGGGCAGTCTCGCCTACTGCATCGAATAATATTTTTTTATCTTCCTGAAGGTCGCGGTTATATGTTGATGGAAGAGCCTTTAGCATTATCATCATCTGCATGAGATTTCCTATTACAAGCGAGCTTTTCCCCCTGATAAGCTCTAGCAGGTCAGGATTCTTTTTCTGCGGCATTATGCTGCTTCCAGTGCAAAAAGATTCTTCTATATCTATATAGGAAAATTCATCTGAGTTATATATTATAAGATCCTCACTGAACCTTGAGAGATGCATCATGATCATGCTGCAGCTATATATGAGGTCGATCATAAAATCCCTGCTTCCGACTATATCCATGCTGTTCGAAGCCAGATTTTTAAACTTCAATATATCCGCCAGCATCTTTCTGTCTATTTTATACCCGCTTCCTGCACATGCCGCGGCACCCAGGGGCATATAGTCGCAGCTTTCAAAAGCCTGTTTTAGCTTATCGCTATCCCTTGAAAACTTATCAAAAAAGGAAAGTATATAATGAGCCAGTGAGACAGGCTGAGCTTTTTGCAGATGAGTATAGGCAGGAAAAACCGTGTCTATCTGCTCCTGGGAGATCTTAAGCAGATCCGCCATGAGTCCGGTGATCTCTATTAGAAGGCTTATTATGATATCTTTACAGAAAAGCCTTTCATCCAGGACTATCTGATCATTTCTGCTCCGTCCGGTATGTATTTTTAAGGCAGGCTCTCCTATTAGTACATATAACTCACTTTCAATCAGGCTGTGTATGTCTTCATAATCAGATGTATTGAGGCTGCCCTTTTCAATTTTCTGTTTGAGATCTTTTAGTCCTGTGATTATCTTCTCGAGTTCAGCCCTGCTTATCACTCCGATTTTTTCCAGTCCTGCCACATGTGCGGCCGTACCGATGATATCATGAAGATAAAGGCTCCTGTCTATGTCTATAGAATATGTAAAGTCTTCTACAGCTTTATCTGTTTTGCTGTCCATGCGTCCTTCCCAGATCTTACTCATTTATTCTTCCTTTTCTCCCCAGTATTTCATAAGGATAACCAAACATCTTAATAAAACTCTCCGAATGGCTGGGATCAAATTTATCCTTGCGGTCATAAGTTGCCAGATCCCTGACATATAAGGAGTACTCAGACTTTCTACCTGTTACCCTGAAGCTTTTATGTTCAAGTTTTATTTTTATTTTCCCAGTGACATATTCCTGGCTGCTGTCTATAAATGCCATAAGGCTGTCTTTAAGTGGAGTGAACCACAGGCCGTAATATATAAGCTCAGCAATTTTTTCTTCGATTAGATATTTATAATGTACCAGCTCTCTGTCAAGCACCATTGCTTCCAGCTGCCTGTGTGCATCTATCAGTATCTCTGCAGCAGGGGATTCATATATCTCCCTTGATTTTATACCGATAAGACGGTTTTCGACCATGTCTATCCTGCCGATCCCGTATGCCCCTGCATCCACGTTTAATTTTTTAATCAGGTCCACCCCCTGCATATTCTCTCCATTAAGAGAGACCGGGATGCCTCTTTCAAAATCTATTTCCACATATTCTGATGCGCCGGGATCCTTGTTTATCTTTGTCCATTTATAGATCTCTTCCGGGGGCTCGTTCCATGGATCCTCAAGTACTCCGCATTCTATGCTCCTTCCCCAGAAATTCTCATCAATGCTATATGGACTTTTTTTCGTGACACTGATCTTTATATTATTTTTCAGTGCATACTCGATCGCTTCATCCCTTGAAAGGTTCCACTCTCTCTGCGGCGCGATTATCTGCAGATCTGGCGCCAGGCTTCTTATTCCTACATCAAACCTTACCTGATCATTCCCCTTTCCGGTACATCCATGGGCAACAGCTTTTGCGTTTTTGGACTTTGCCACCTCTACAAGCTTCTTTACTATCAGGGGTCTTGCAAGCGCCGTAGCAAGCGGGTAATTTTTCTCATACTTGACATTAGACTTTATGGAAGGATATATAAAATCATTAACAAACTCGTCCTTTCCATCTATTATTACTGCCTCGGAGGCTCCAGTTTCAAGCGCCCTTTTATATGCTTCTTCCAGGTCGTCAGGCTGTCCGCAATCAATAAGTGCAGCGATTACATCCATTTTATAATTCTCTTTTATCCAGCCTATGGATATGGAAGTATCAAGCCCCCCTGAGTAAGCTAAAACTACTTTATCCTTCATCTGTTTCCCTTCATTTTTCTTTATTAAAAGCTATTTTACTTAATGATTTAAGGATCTACTGCTTTTCCATAAGTTTCTGCATCTTATCAGCATTTTTCTCATTATCAGCTATACAGATTATTGTATCATCCCCTGCGACCGTGCCCAGTATCTCAATAAAGTTCATACCGTCTATGACAGCAGCTGTACCCTGAGCTTCTCCAGGATAGGTCCTTATTACCAGCGTATTTTGTGCCCTGGATACTGATAGTACACTGTTTTTAAATTTTGAACTGAATTTTTCAAAATCAAATATATTGTCTTTACGGAATCTATTATCCAGACAATAATATCCTTCTTCCCTGTAATTTCTGACCTTTACTGGCCCGAGCTCGTGAAGGTCCCTTGAAATAGTAGCCTGAGTAACTATACATCCTCTATTTTTAAGCTCGTTTACTAATTCTTCCTGTGAAGATATTTTCTTGCTATTTATTATTTCTTTTATGGCTCTTAGCCTTTCTCTTTTACTCATTTCTTACTCCGGGACCCAACTTGTCTCATATAAATATGCAAGCAGTGCTTTCTGTGCATAGAGCCTGTTTTCCGCTTGAAGAAATACTATTGACCTATCGCTGTCTAATGCATCCGAACTTATCTCTTCATCCCTGTGCGCAGGGAGACAATGCATTATCTTCACATCGCTACTGGCATATTTAAGAATATTTTTATTGATCTGATAATCTGATAATTTTTTTATTTTATCTTTACTGTCAGCATCACCCATGCTCATCCATACATCTGTATATATAATATCAGCATTTTTTACGGCCCTTTCCGGATCTTTCTCAACTCTTATATCCGAACCGGGTATTTTGTTGCAGTACTGAAGTATCCCTTGGCCGGGACCATAATCGTCGGGACTTCCTATAGTCATTGCTATACCAAGCTTTGAAAAGCCGATCATAAGGCTGCTGGCAACATTATTGCTGTCACCCAGATAAGTAAATCTTAGACCTGGTTTTAATAGGCCAAGCTCCTTTATTGTAAAGAGGTCGGATAATATCTGGCATGGATGATAGCTGTCAGTAAGTCCATTGATCACAGGTATATCAGCATTTTTTGCAAATATCTCTACTGTTTTATGCTCAAATGTCCTTATTATGACTCCGTCAAGATATCCGGAAAATATTTTTGCTGTATCACTATAATTTTCACCCCTGGAAATCTGCAGGCTTGCTGCATCAAGATATATTGCATTTCCGCCCATCTGACTTATCCCGGCCTCAAAAGAAAGCCTGGTCCTTGTTGAATTCTTGTCAAATAGAAGTGCTATATTTTTACCCGACAGAATTTTCTTGTATTTACCCGCATTCTTTTTGACATCCCCTGCAAGACCTATTAGAGTCTCTATCGTATCCTTATCATAATCCTTTAGAGTAAGAAAATCTTTTTTATTCATTTTAAATATCCCTGATCTTTATATTTAACCATTTTAATAATTTATCTATATCGCTCTTTTTAATTATCAAAGGCGGAAGCAGCCTTAAGGTATGTTCCGAGACCCTGTTTATTATGAGTCCGTCTTTGAGAGCATCTTCTACAAGCCTGGCAGCAATGGGCTCTAAGAATTCTATAGCAATCATAAGTCCAATGCCTCTTATTTCTTTTATTACGCTATATCTATCCGATAATTTCTGAAGTTTTGATATTAAATAAGTTCCCAGCTCCTTTGCCCTTTCCGCAATATCATTATCTATAAGATAATCTATTACTGCATTTCCTGCTGCACAGGAAGCTGCATTTCCTCCAAATGTGGAGCCGTGCATCCCTGGAGCAAATGATTCGCTTATGCTGTCAGATGATATTACCGCACCTATGGGCATACCGCCTCCAAGGCTTTTAGCGAGTACCAGGATATCGGGGCTTATATCATAATTTTCATATGCAAACATCTTCCCTGTCCTTCCAAATCCCGTCTGTACCTCATCAAATATCAGCAATATATCCCTTTTACTGCAGACCTGGCTTAAATATTTCATAAATTCTTTATCAACCGGGTATATTCCTCCCTCTCCCTGTATTGGCTCGAGCATTACCGCGCATGTCTTTTCACTTATAAGATCTTTTATGGAATCTATATTATTAAATTCCCCGTATGAAAAACCTTCAAGAAGAGGTTCAAACATGTTTTGCTTTTTAGGCTGTGCCGTTGCTGAAAGCGCTCCCATGGTCCTTCCATGGAAGGAACGTTCAAAAGTTATGACTTCGAAACGCTGCTTCCCGTATTTATCTGCAGAATATTTTCTGGCCAGCTTGATTGCTGCTTCAATAGATTCCGATCCGCTATTTGCAAAGAATACTTTTTGCCCGAAGCCCGTAAGCTCGCATAACCGGCGGGCAAGCTCTATTTGAGGCAGATTATAATATACATTTGAAGGCTGAATGATCTGTGATATCTGCTTTTGCAGAGCCTTTACTATATATTTGTTGCTATGTCCCACATTAAGACAACCATATCCGGCAATAAAATCTATATATTTTTTACCTTCGATATCCCAGAGATACTGTTTGCTTGCTTTTTTAAAAACAACAGACAGGCGGCTGTATGTGTTCATTAGATATTTGTTTCCTCTGTTAAAAGCCGCATTATTTTCAGTCATCTCCATTACATTTCCTTTCAAACCTTTTTCTTTGTTATCATCGTCCCTATGCCTCTGTCCGTAAAGATCTCTACCAATATTGAATGTTCCATGGTCCCGTTTAGTATATGGGTGCTGCCCACTCCCAATTCAAGGGCATTTATACATGCCTTTACTTTTGGAATCATACCCGAACTTATCTTACCATTATCAACCATATCAAAACATTGCTTCGATGTCAGCCTGGAAATAATTTTTTTATTTCCATTTTCTTCATTCATTATACCGTCTACATCTGTTAGCATGATCATCTTCTCCGCATCAAGTGCTATTGCAATATCAGAAGCGCAGGAATCAGCATTTATATTATACGAATCCCCGTTTTTATCCACGCCAAGCGTTGCGATCACAGGTATATAATTATTTAATAGAATATCATCAAGATATTTTCTATTTATGCTTTCAATATCACCCACAAAACCCAGATCCATCTCTTTTCCATTTTTTAAATATTGCTTTTTTGTACATTTTATAAAATTTGCGTCATTACCCGAAACACCCACGGCTATATTGCCGTGAAGGTTCAGTAAGGAAACAAGTCTGGAATTTATACTTCCAACCAGCACCATTTTTACAATATCTATGACTTCCCTGGTTGTGACCCTGAGACCGTCAATAAATTTAGTCTCTATACCCTTTTCTTTCATGAGCCTGGTGATCTGTTTGCCTCCACCATGGACAAGCACGACTTCTATGCCGACATATTTCATCAGGACCAGATCGTCAAGTACGCTCTTTATAATATGATCATTTTCCATCATACTTCCGCCTATTTTGATTACTACTATCTTATTTGAGTACTCCTTGATATAGGGTAAAGATTCCAGAAGTATCCCTGCTTTTTGAAGATAGGAATCACTTATGCTTGCTTCATCATCTCTGTAGTATTTTATATTTTTATCTTTAACCGGCATTCTCACAACCTCGCTAATTGTATTCTATTTTATTTATATCATTGCCTGTCATTATGGTAATAAATACCTGTCCTTAACTGTATTAAACTATTTTATTTATTTTATATTCCATTGAGATCCAGTCCCTCGTCTTCATCAAATCCCATCATTATATTCATATTCTGGACAGCCTGGCCCGCTGCACCTTTTAATAGATTATCTATAGCGCTGAATATCTTCAGGGTGGAGGTCCTTGCATCATATATGGTCCCTATCATACAAAGATTAGTTCCTACTGTATCCTTGATATGGGGAATAATTTTCCCCATAAACTTTACAAAACGGCTCTTTTTATAAAATTTATTATAAATATCCATTATATCATCTTCAACAGCCCCATTTTTTACTATATCTATCTTGCAGTATATAGATGAAAATATGCCCCTGCTCATTGGAAGAAGATGTGGTGTAAAGTCTATTTTTTGGCTGTACCCGCATAATTTCTTGATCTCCTGCTCCATTTCTCCAATATGCCTGTGCCCTGATGCACTATAAGCATAGAAATTATTATCAAGATTTCCGAAAAGATATGCCTCTTTCAACTTTTTTCCTGCTCCGCTGACACCTGATTTAGAATCAATGTTTATATTCCTGATCTTGTATTTACTTTTTAAAAGCGGTGCAAGTCCCAGGAGAACAGATGTAGGGTAACAGCCGGGATTAGCAATATTTCTGCTACTTTTAATTTTTTCCCTGTTGATCTCAGGCAGTCCATATGTAAATTCTCCTAAAAGTTCCGGAAAGATATGTTCCGTCCCATACCATGCCTTATATTCTTCCGGATCATTTAACCTGAAATCTGAGCCTATATCTATTATCCTGAGATCAGCTATGGAATTAATATTTTTAATATATTCCATAGAGCTGTGAGGCGGCAGGCATAGAAATATTATATCAGTATTAGAAAGGTCTCTGTCTGAGGGTATATCTGTG
>Ga0255371_10157_pt1 | contig 12975 bp, 7 predicted proteins | sample ANMaggSSYBR01I12_FD_182097 | JGI IMG/M metagenome (GOLD analysis project Ga0255371, IMG submission 182097) | Sediment cell enrichment communities from methane seep in Santa Monica Basin, California, United Staets - ANME aggregate JGI... | ecosystem: Environmental > Aquatic > Marine > Cold seeps >...
TTATGGCCTTGCTGTCCTGAACAGCCTTAAAATTCTTTAAGCAAAAGGATGACAAAGAAAGTTTTGGTTTCATTTCATTTTTCCTCTGGCAATATCCCTGTAAATATTTAGCGCTGCCACCCTGAACGGGTCCGGGCAGCTTGTTTCTTTTAAAATCAGCGAGTATTCTTCTTCTGTTAGATTGTAAAGATGGGCGACGCGGCCGTCGATTTCAGCTTCGTGAGGCGTTGTGTCCAAAGAAGGATTTGAAACTTTAGCAAATAATATCTCATCAGCTAATTTGATAAAAGGTTTCTGCTTTGATCTTGTAATTTTTGGAATCGGAAAGTTTCTAAAATCATCGGGATAAAAATAATTCTTCATCCTATGGCGTCTGAAATTATTTAAAAAAGCCATAGCATATTCAGAATTAATAATTGCAAGAATGTATTTTAATGAATAATTTTTCGATATTTCTTCCAGTTCGGTTCTGCGATAATCAACCAGGCTTGACTTATTGCCACCCTTACCCTCTATGTTGTTTTTTGAGATAGAAACAGAAATACTTCTTTCATCAACATTGTGCAGGTCAATAAATCTTTTAAATACGACAATGCTGTGATTACATATAATCCCTGAGTTATCAAATGTACCTTTTGTTAGTGTTCCTCTAATAATTTTATCATCAATATAAAGTTCAGGAAATGTCGGCCTTACAAGTTTTTCGGGGACTCTATCAGTGTCCCATTCAAGATACTGTATTTTTACAATTTGAAATGCTTTGATATTTTTTCCTTCAACATATTCTTTACAATATTTTTCACTTTTAGCATCTGATATTACATCTTTTCTTGAAAATTCGCCCTTCCAATATCTTTCATCGCTGTTCGGCCTTAGCCCATAACTGATATAGCATATATCGCCTATCCGTTCTGTTGTTACGCTCGGATAAAACAACTCGCTAAAACTCTTTTTAAAAATCTTTTGTCGTAGATGATCATTATCTTCATTATCAATTTCAATTATATTGATGTTTTCAAAACTGTTTGTTCTTATTTTTTTTAGAGTTGTCTTTGATTTTGTGCTGTTTTGCAACATAATGACCACAGGCGTTACTCCGGCATCAAAGACTTTTATATTTTCAAAGTAATCTATAAATTTAACAAAATGATCTTTTATTATCCAACCCTGAAGCTTTAAAGCATACTTTGAAGTAGTAATTGCATCTGACGAAATATAAATCAGACTGCCGCCATGTCGCAGAATTTTTAAACCTCTTTCAAAAAAAGGAACCATTAAATCCCATTTTTCCCATAAAGTATCATAATATTTTGAGGATAAAATTAAATTCCTTTGTTTAGATATCGCCGGGTTATCGGCTCTCACATACGGTGGATTTCCAATAACCACATCAAATCCATTTTTTACCCCAAACATCCATTCAGGATCGAAAAAATCCTCAGAAGTATTTTGATCATAGGGGTTCCAATGCGCCAGTTTTTTTGTTACATCCGAGGCAAAACCATCCTTTTCTAAAAGCGATGCAATTTCATTTCTTAAATTCTCATCTTTTTCCCTGTATTTTTCTTTGGTTTTCGGGGTCCGTGCCAAAAAGTGCCGTTCCCGCACTTTGGCCAATTCTTTTTCTTTTTCCTTTATTTCAAAATTCTGGAAGTTTAATTTTAGCTGCCCTTTTTTCTCTATCCCGATCAACGTATTGGTCGCAACAAACCTGGTCTCAAGATTTGGCAGAGGAAGAATTCCCAGATTTTCCTTATCTTCATCAGTTTTCTGATCAACTATCAGGGATATAAAAAAGCGAAGCTTGGCAATCTGCACTGCAATCGGCTGAATATCCACGCCATAGATTGAATTTTCTATGAGGAAAAGTTTTCTACCGTAATCGGAGGTGTTAAAATCAAATGCTTCTTCAATTTCTTTAAGCCTTTGATGCCTCTCCTCTTTGATGCCGAGATTGTAGGCAGATTCGGTCTCTTTAACAGCTCTTTGTTTTTGCAGCTCTCTCCATTTTTTATTGTCCCCATCTATCTTGTTTAAGATAAAGACAAGTTTATGGAGTATGCCCATGGGGAATGCGCCGGAACCACAGGCAGGATCGAGGATTTTCAGTTCTGAAATGGCTTCGACTATTTTAAAGACTTCATTATCTGTAAAGGCATGCTCTTTTTCCGTGTATTCAAAAAGAATATCCAAGCCTGTTTTAATATCATCTTCGGTTGTCTGTTCAATTTTCTTTGATACAAGGTTGGACAGGGAAGCTTTCAGGCTCTCATCTACCATATAATCAACTATCTCCCTTGGCGTGTAAAAAGACCCTGTCTGTTTGCGAGCTGTAGTCTGAGTTTCAGGATTGTAACTTGCCAGCAGGTTTTCAAAAACCTTGCCTAACAACTCTGGATCAAGGGCTATTTCTTCTTCAATGGGAGTATTTTCATCAATGGTAAATTTGTATGAGTTTAAGATATGAATTAACCCTCTGACAGTTTCTTTTTTCCTCTTTTTATTTCCTAATTCCCTGCTTAAATCGATTTCTGTCTTAGTTCCAAAAAAGAGAAAATCGGGAACCTTGAGCCTTGCTGACTTTTTGGGGCTGTTGGTGAAACAATCGATCCTTATTTCATTATTTTTGCCGATATTTTTATCCAGATTTTCAAACAGCCCGCCATTTAAAAACGGAATGGCTTCAAACAGCTTTAATGCTTTTTCCTTATTCTTAAAAAATTTTTCATGTCTGTAAAATGCTTGAATGCCATACTGGCGGTTAACAAATTTGCGGCTTTCAGGATCATCTTTTTTCATCTTTGTGTTTAAAGTCGCAAAGAAAAGATTCTGCAAAATTGCTTTATAATTAGGTGCTGTTATTGATATCATTATATTTTAAATATTCATCCAGCGTTTTCTTATTAAACAGGATTTCCGAAACCAGCCTTTTTTCTTTTAAAAACCAGACAAAAATCAGCCTGGTAAGAAGTCTTATTACACTTGTGGCATTTCTTGCCTCTGCATTTTTTTCTGCATCTTCCGGGAACTCTACATTTTGCACTGCCCAGAAATACCAGCTTGCCAGCTCTTTGTAGAATTTTTTGTTAAGTTCAGAGCTGTCCAGGGTCTTCTGCCAGGCCTTATCAAGCTCTACAAAGTTTGTGACAGCATGTTTTTTTCTTAATTCCTCCAAACTTAAATCAAAAAGTATCTCAATATGCGCCCGATGCGAATCTTCAATTTTTATATCTTTGATAAGGGTTACTTTTTTCAGGACATCACGGCTTTCATCTCTTTTGTGGAGCCTTCTCTTGATAACGGAAAGTGTTAACTGTTTGCCATACTTAAAAAGAACCATTACCGGCATGGGAAACACCCTGTTTATATATCTGGTGATATCGGAAAGCTTTGTCCGGCTGTAATCTCTTTTTTTCAGTTCAATTGCAAAGAAAAGGTATGCCTCTATAATGGTCTTATCAACTCTACCCGCGCTAAACAGAGCGTCCTGGCTTCTCATTTCAGATTCTGTAAGCTGAAAGAGCATCTCAATGCTCTGCCAGTCCGAAGTCAAGGCTTTTTTCTTAAATTTATCAACATCAGGAATATTGTCGTTCCCGTCTATAAAATCATTGTAAAAGCCTTTAAAGGTACTGTTATCAAGTCTGCTTTGCCTCTGTGTATTGTAGCCAAGAGTTTTAAACAGATTTATGCCGGTTTTAAATAAATCGGGATTCTTAAAATCGTTTATTGCGCTCTCTATTTGCTGCTTAAGTTTCATGTTTTGCATTATTTGATTAGTGAGACCCGAAGTAAATAAGCGGACCTGAATCTATAAGAATTTTCTTCATTTTCTTTTCGCTCTAATTTTCGTTTTTAAGAGTAATTTTCTGTCTGTCGACAAATTACTCAGCCCGCTTGAATATTTACCAAATAAATTTTCTCCAAGTTTCCATGGGCTTGGTTTTGATAATTTGTCAAGATAATCCGATATGCTTTTACGAATTAACTCTGACTTTGTAACACCAAGAATGCTGGCGGTATTTTGTATGCTTTGTTCTAATTTGGGGTCTAATCTCAGGGTGATCATTTTCACACCTCCCTACTTGATTACCAGCCATGTTATCAGTTCAAAATGATCAGTTTTGTCTGCCTGTTTTGCTTTTGGAATAAGCAAAGCGCCTCTATCACGGGTTAGTCCAATCTTCACCTTTTTTTTAAATACAGAGTTTATTTCAGCAATAGCGGTTTTTAAAAGTTTGTTGTACTTATCCATTTGTGAGCCGTTATCTGTCTCATTGTTAAAAATATCGCATAATTCTTCATAAGGTTTATTTGCTCTGCTGCACAGCAGTCTGAAAATCTCAAGTATTTGTTTGGGGTGTGTATAATTAAAACGAACTGTGCCGTCGTCTCGTACATAAACCAGAAAATATGGAGACAACTGATTCACGGCTTCATTTCCATCGGTATTTCCTTTTTGCTTCAGACAATAAATAACGCCGGGCTTAATGATCTCTTTTGCATTTTCGCTTATGTCCGAAAAATCAGATGTATTACAAAAGTTGCCGGAAGGCGAAGGAGCTACTGCATAAAGACCAAATGGAGCATCTTCAAGTTTCTGCCTGTTTTCATCCATATAATTGGTCAGTTCTATTCTGAAGTCATCAAGAGTAAATTCACTCAAAGAAATGTTCTCATCCAGTTCTTCTAAATCCAGAACCTCTTTTTGAAGTCTTTTCAACTGCCTGTTTCTAAATTTCAGATCATCTTCTATCAAACCCTGGATCTGGTCTGTTTCAAGAAGATTTTCTTCCCCTGTTGCCGCAATATCAACGAGCGCCATTCTTGCTTCAACTCTGTCTTTAAGATTGATATAATTATTTAAATCATCGGTCGGCCAGAAGTTTACAAGCTGAATTTTAGCATTTTTACTTCCAAGCCTGTCAATTCGTCCAAATCTCTGTATTATCTTTACCGGATTCCAGTGTATATCATAATTGACAAGGTAGTCACAATCTTGCAGGTTCTGTCCTTCTGAAATACAGTCTGAGGCAATAAGTATATCTATCTCCGCATCTTGTGGCATCGAAGGTATTTTGTCTCTATTTTTTGAAATAGGAGAAAAATTGGCAAGGATATGACCGAACTCACTTTTACCAAACGTCGTTTTGTTTGCACCGCTTCCAATAACAAGGGCTATATTTAAACCTAAATCCTTTTTTATATAATCTTTAAGGTTTTCATAGAGGTAATTGGCGGTATCGGCAAAGGCTGTAAAAATAACCACTTTTTTATTTCCGCTGTTGAGAGACTTATCTATTTTGTCTTTTATTAATTCTTTTAATACTGAAAGTTTTTTATCTCTGTCAGGCGTCACTGCTTGGGCACTTGCCTTTAGAAGCACTAAAGCATCTTTGTCGCTTTTTAAATCTTTTAGCCATAAATCCAAATCCAGATGCGCAAGATTGAATTTTAATTTTTTCCCGATACTATTTGCATCATTGAGGTCAGTATCATCTTCATCATATATTTCAGGCGACTCTATTTCTTCTGAATCCATGGTTTGTTTAAAGTCAAATATCCGCTTTTCAAGCCCGCTTATCTTGTCTATTGTTCTTTCCATTGAGATTTCAAAGGATTCAATAGAGCTTTCAAGCCTTTTGAGGAAGTTTACCTTCATCATTCCAATGAGAAAATATTCTCTTTTTTCCTGCGAAAAAGCCGCAATCATTTTTCCCGCTTTTTCTTCATAAAAAGCTTTGTGCTCATCCTTTACATAGGCCGACGGATTAAACAGAGAGAGTTTATAGGTCATTATTTCTTTGTTTATTCTATCGTAAGAAGGAAACTCGTCTATTGTATCTATATCCGGAGCTTTTGATATTACCGGAAGTCTTTTGGGGAAGGCCCCTATTCGTTTCATTTCATCTTTATAATAGGTTTGTATGTGCTTTCTGGAACGGGCAATAGTAAGTTCATCGAGAAGTTTAAAAAAAGTCGAGTCCAGTCGTTCAAGGAGTTCTTTTGTATTACGATGTGCATTTTTTTTTGGGTCAGCCCACTGTGTAAATACGGTTTGAGCATTTTTAATAGTTTGAGCAATGTTTTTAACGCCGGTTTTTCCATAAAAGCTGTCATTCCTGCCGCCTGAAATGAAATATAGCTGGTTTCTTAAATCTTTCAGGTTATTGTTTACCGGAGTTGCCGAGAGCATTAGAACTTTTGTGTTTACACCGGAATTTATAATATCATCCATCAATTTTTCGTATCTGCTTTTCCTTATTATATTTCCATCTTCATCACGTTTGCCCTTTGTATTATTTCTGAAATTATGGGATTCATCTATTACAACAAGGTCATAATTGCTCCAGTTTATTATTCCGAGGTCTATGTTGGTAACAGATCTGCCTGATTCCCTGCTTAAATCAGTATGGCTGAGAACTGTATAACCCAATCTGTCATCGACTAACGGGTTTAACAGGCTGTTGTTTTGAGCCTGATATAAGGTCCAGTTGTCGCTCAATTTTTTTGGGCACAGCACTAATGTCTTGTAATTCAAGAGTTCAAAGTATTTAATAACCGCCAATGCCTCAAAAGTTTTTCCAAGCCCCACGCTGTCAGCAAGTACGCATCCATTATGTTTAAGGATCTTATTTATTACGCCTTTGACAGCATCCTTCTGGAAGGCATAGAGCATATTCCATACTTTTGTTTCAAAAAAACCTATATTCTCATTAAGAAGTCCGCCTTGTTTTTGCTCTGATAAAAACTTTTCAAATAGATGGAAAAGAGTTTTAAAATATATAAATTCCGGCTCGTTTTCTATATAAAGCTGCTCAATATATTTAAGAACTTCATCTTTTACATCTTCCACAAGGCCGGTGTCATTATTCCAGATTTCCTCAAACCAGTTTAATAAATCAGTCCGGTCTCTGTCATCGGTTACTTCCATATTGAGCTCAATATTCGGGCAGCCTCCCAGTCCCAACCCTTGCACGGTGAAATTTGAGCTTCCAAGGATTGCTTTTTGGACACCGATCTTCCTCTTTACGTGGTACATTTTGCCGTGCAGGAAATTTGGCTTTACCATTGATTTTATTCTTACTTTATCTTTTATCCAGTCGCTGCATTCTTTTGCTATTGATTTTTGATGCAACCTTTTTTCAATAGGGATTACCAGTTTGTCATCTTCGATTTTAAATTCTTTTTTATCTTTTTTTAACGGGTCGATATCTTTAATGAAAGTTGGTTCGCCAAACAGAAAATCAAGCGAGTCAATATTATCCAAACTATCCTTTAGCCGCTGATATGCATAAATGGTGAAATACGCGGATACAACAGAAAGATTGCTTCCTTTGTCAATTTGCTGTTTTAGAAAGTCTCCGATGCTTCCTCTTTTGTGGTTGTCTCTTATCGAAGAAGGTATGTTTTTCATTTCAAACTTCCTGTCCTCTTCACGTTCCATACAATCTCTATTTCCCGCTTATTCAAACAGCAAAAACCGGTACTTCTCCGGTAGCGGCTTGCCTTTTTTAACTGATACACCAATTCCCCCTTCAATACAATAAAATCAATTATCTTTTGAAAAATTATGCGGTTATAGCCAAAATCCGCAAAAATTTAACTATTGTTAGCGGTCATTCATAATGACCCAGTGATATCAAAGCTTGCATTGAGAATTAATGCCGGCAATTAAGCCACTATCATTTTGTAAAACCAAGGACTTATGGAGGGTTCATCAGTTTATAAGTTCATATCGTCAAGAAGTAACCATTGATTTTCTTCTGCAATTTTTTTACTACCAATAGCCGTAGAATTCAGGATCCGGAAAAACTGCATGAGAACATAAAAATAATAGTTGTAGGAATTTCCTTTTTTTGAAAGGATATGAGGGAAGATCAGAACACCTTTAAGCTCAACAGCTCAACAGTTCGCCCAAAGGGCACTATGTTCATGACAGAAAAAAATAAAAAACACGTTCCCTGTATTTTAGCTCCGGCCGGGAATAAAGACTCATTTTTAGCTGCTCTTGCAGCAGGGGCGGATGCTGTATATTGCGGTCTTAAAGTATTATCCGCCAGAATGGAGGCAAAAAACTTTTCTATTGAAGAGCTAATTCCCCTTATTCGGCTTGCCCATGATATGGGAACGAAAGTTTATGTAGCATTCAACTCCCTTTTAAAGCAGGATGATCTTAATACAGCGGGAAGGCTTCTTGAACAGTTGGACAGGTTTGCCAAACCTGATGCACTTATAATACAGGATCTGTCACTTATAGAGTTAATCAGGCAAACAGGTTTCACTGGAGAAATCCATTTATCTACACTTGCGAATATAAGCTTTCCAATGGCTTTGAAGCTTGTTCGCAAACAACCCGGAGTCAACCTGGTAGTTGTTCCAAGGGAGCTGAGTATAGATGAAATCAAGGCTATGGCTAAGGCCTGCCCAAGCGGCCTTGGTCTTGAAGTGTTTGTACATGGGGCTCTTTGTTACGGGGTTTCAGGCAGGTGTTACTGGAGCAGTTATATGGGCGGCAAAAGCGGGCTCAGGGGCAGATGTGTTCAGCCATGCCGCAGGTTTTATACTCAGGAAAATACCGTAAAAAGATTTTTTTCGTGTCAGGACTTAAGCCTTGATGTGCTTGTCAAGATTTTGTTGCCTGTCCCTGAAGTGAAGGTCTGGAAGATTGAAGGTCGCAAAAAAGGTCCACATTATGTTTATTACACAGTCAAGGCCTATCAAATGTTAAGAGATCATGGAAGCGATCCGCAAATGAAGAAAACAGCTATTCAATTGATATCGCGGGCTCTTGGCAGGGAAAGCACACATTTTAATTTTCTGTCACAACGGCCATATAATCCAGTAAATACAAATGGTCAAACCGCTTCAGGTCTTTATATAGGAAAAATAAAAGGCCATAAAAATAAACCTTATTTTATTCCGATAGAGGAGCTTTTGCCCGGCGATATTCTGCGCATAGGATATGAAGATGATCATTGGCATAGTGTAAACAGGGTCGGCAAATACGTGCCTAAAAGGGGACGCTTTTATCTTAAGCCGGTTTCAGGAAAAAATGTTTCTTCAGAAGCTCCTGTTTTCCTGATAGACAGACGGGAAAAAGCCCTTGGAGAGATGATGGCCAAAGTTGAGGATAAGCTGTCCAAACCGCAAGAGTTTAGAGTTGATTCCTCGACATTTAATGCCGGACTTTCAAAGAGATATAACAAAAAGCAGAGGGCGCTTGAAATTCATGTATTCAGGAAAATGAACAAGAAAAAATCCCATGATCAGGCTGGAATCTGGCTGTATGATGAATTTCAGGGAAAACTTCATAGCGGCATTGCGTCTGGTATCTGGTGGTGGCTTCCGCCGATTATATGGCCTGAACATGAGGAAAAATATAAAAAGACCATCGAATTTATATTAAAGAGAGGTGGCCTTAATTTTGTCCTGAATATTCCATGGCAGATGGCCTTTTTTAAGGAACAAAAAAATTTAAATCTATGGGCAGGCCCATTTTGCAATATAACAAATACGCTGGCCATAGATTCCCTGGCAAATTTGGGCTTTGCCGGAGTTATTGTCAGCCCTGAGTTGGGCCGAAAAGATTATTTGCAATTACCGGAGTACAGTCCTCTTCCTTTGGGTATTGTAATATCCGGTAACTGGCCTCTTAATATTTCACGCTTTCTGGCAGAAGATGTTCAAACAGAGCATTTATTCAGCAGCCCAAAGGGAGAGCAAGCCTGGGTAAAAAAATACGGATCAGACTTCTGGGTATATCCAAATTGGGAGTTGGATCTCCGCGATAAAAAGGAAAGGCTTAAAAAAGCAGGTTACAGTCTTTTTATACATATTATAGAACCTTTGCCCAAAGGGGTTAAGATGAAAAAAAGACCCGGGCTCTGGAATTGGAACCTGGGTCTTCTTTGAGTGGGGAATTGGTCGAGTAGTTGAGTAGGCAACCACTCGACTATTTTTATTACTTTGTAACACTTTACGGTTCACGGTTAACAGTTAACGGTTGATCAAAACATAAAACTGTTAACTGTAAACCGACAACCGTGAACCGTGAACGGCTACATTACTTTTTCTCGTCTTTTACTTCCTCAAAATCGGCATCTACCACATCTTCATCTGTGGATGCCTTTGCCTGCTGTGCACTTTCAGCACCGGCTTGCTGTTCTCCAGCTTGAGCCTGGGATGCCTGCTGATACATGGCTTCAGCCAGCTTATGGGAAGATTGAGTCAATTCATCGCTCAACTTCTTGATCTCAGCTTCATCATCCCCTTCCATTGCTTTTTTAAGCCGGCTTGTTGCATCTTCAACCTTGCTCTTGGTGGCACTGTCAACCTTGTCTCCAAGGTCTTTTAAGGATTTTTCAGTCGAATAAATCAGAGCATCCGCAGTATTGCGTGCTTCTACCAAAGACCTTTTCTTTTTGTCGTCCTCTGCATGAAGTTCCGCATCTTTTACGAGATTGTCTATTTCTTCCTTTGACAAACCGGAAGAGGCGGTAATCTGGATTGATTGCTCCTTGCCTGTAGCCTGATCCTTTGCAGAAACATTTACAATACCGTTGGCATCGATATCAAATGTTACTTCTATTTGAGGCACACCCCTTGGTGCTGGTGGAATTCCAACGAGTTCAAATCGTCCCAGGGTCTTGTTGCCTGCCGCCATTTCCCTTTCTCCCTGCAGAACATGAATAGAAACCGCGGGCTGGCTGTCTGCAGCGGTTGAGAAAATCTGGCTTTTTTTGGTAGGAATTGTTGTGTTTTTTTCAATCAGCTTTGTCATAACGCCGCCCAGGGTCTCGATTCCAAGACAAAGGGGCGTAACATCAAGGAGCAGAACGTCCTTAACATCTCCTTTAAGCACTCCTCCCTGAATGGCTGCCCCCACCGCAACAACTTCGTCAGGGTTAACGCCTTTGTTAGGTTCTCTGACAAATAGTTTTTTAACTCTTTCCTGAACAGCCGGCATACGAGTCATGCCGCCAACAAGTATAATCTCATCAATATCTTTGGGAGAGAGACCTGCATCTTTAAGTGCAACCTGGCATGGTTTCTCAAGTTTGTCGAGCAAATCACTTACAAGCGCTTCAAGTTTGGCTCTTGTTATTTTTATATTAAGGTGCTTTGGCCCACTGGCGTCGGCGGTTATGAATGGCAGATTTACATCTGTTTCCATTGATGTGGATAGTTCCATCTTAGCTTTTTCTGCAGCTTCTTTCAGGCGCTGAAGAGCCATTTTATCACTTCTTATATCAATACCCTGGTCTTTTTTGAATTCGTCTGCTATATAATTGATAATTCGAAGGTCGAAATCTTCTCCACCAAGATGGGTATCACCATTTGTAGATTTTACTTCAAAGACACCTTCTCCAATTTCAAGTATGGATATATCAAATGTGCCGCCGCCAAGATCAAAGACGCCAATTTTTTCTTCCTTTTTTTTATCCAGACCATAAGCAAGTGATGCAGCAGTCGGTTCGTTTATAATTCTTAAAACATTCAGGCCTGCAACCTTTCCTGCGTCCTTGGTTGCCTGGCGCTGGCTGTCATTAAAATAGGCAGGCACGGTAATTACTGCGTCAGATACCGTTTCTCCGAGAAATTCTTCCGCTGTTTTCTTTATATTTGCCAGTATAAAAGACGATATTGCCGCAGGGCTGTGTTGCTTCCCACGAAGATTTATTCGTATATCACCATTGCTTGCCTGCTCAAGTTTGTAAGGAAGTATCTTAATATCATTTTGTACTTCAGGTGAAGCAAACTTTCGCCCTATAAGTCTCTTCACAGCAAAGACCGTATTCTCCGGATTTGTGATTGACTGCCTCTTTGCAACCTGGCCCACCAATCTTTCACCACTTTCTGTAACAGCAACAATAGAAGGAGTCGTACGCCCTCCCTCGGGGTTGGTTATTACCTTTGCTTCACCCCCTTCCATTATAGCCACACATGAATTTGTGGTGCCAAGGTCTATTCCTATTATCTTGCCCATTGTTCTCCTCCTTGTAATTATATATATAAGTAACGGTTCAAGGTTCAGGGTTCAGGGTTAGTCGGCTTTTAACCGTGAACCCTGAACTGTGAACCGTGAACTCGAGTAGTTACATTTTTTCTTTTGACATTGATACTACAACCGTTGCCGGTCTTAGTAATCTTTCATTTATTATATATCCTTTTTGAAGCTCATTTATGACTGTATTGTGTGGGTGTTTATCAGTCTCCTCTTGCATAACAGCTTGATGAAAATTTGGATCAAAAGGTTTTCCCAGTGATTCAACTTGTTTTACACCAAATTCTTCAAAAATTTTAAGTAATTCTTTAAGGGTCATATCAATCCCTTCAATTAGACCATTATTTGAGTTCCCTTCATCTTTTGACGAACTTATTGCCCGTTCCATATTGTCAACAACTAAAAGCAGTTCCTTGATTAAGGATTCATTTGCGAACTTTTTGAACTCAGACATTTCGCGAGCAGATCGTTTTTTGTAATTTTCGAATTCAGCGGAAACTCTTAGGAAGCGATCATATGTTTCTTTGGCCTCATCTTCTAAGGATTTGATTTTTATTTCCATCTCCTTTAAAGGATCAGTGGCGGCACCTTTTTTTTCTTTGTCTAAATCTTTTTTTGTGGGTATTTTATTGTCTGTACCGTGCTTGTCAGTTTCAGCTTTTTTTTGTATTTTCTTTTTATAGTCGGTCATCAGATAGAGTTACTCCTATAGACTTTCAGATAAATAATTTCACTGTGTTAGAGAGCCCTTATCAGTCGTCGACGTATAGCTAATACGCCTTCCTCCTTCCGGCCTTGTGAAATTAATTATCTGAAAGTTTATATGTTGTTTTCACACTTTTTTCAGGGCCGGAAGTTTGAACAAAAAATAATGCTATATATAAGGATGTCAAGGTGGTGCAAGGACTGGTTGTATGGTTGTGCACCCCCTATTGAATCTTTTTCTGAAACATTTAAGCCAAAACTCG